>Ga0105055_10011491_pt1 | contig 10919 bp, 6 predicted proteins | sample BON03_FD_78090 | JGI IMG/M metagenome (GOLD analysis project Ga0105055, IMG submission 78090) | Freshwater microbial communities from Lake Bonney liftoff mats and glacier meltwater in Antarctica - BON-03 | ecosystem: Environmental > Aquatic > Freshwater > Ice > Glacier meltwater | place: Lake... | reverse complement strand
CGGGGGTGTGGCGCGGCTGTGCGCAGCCGGGCGAGGCCGCTCGCGGGCCGCAGCGGGCCCCAGAGGCCGCCGAGTGCAGGCCGGTCTAGAGTTGGCGCGCTGAAAAGCTTAAACAGCTATTTGTAGAGGTTTCGGCTCGGGTGGCTACTCAGGCAGGGAGGAGGGTGCCTGAGGGTCCCTGCGCATATCAGAACATTGTATAGCAACGTTACATACGTGCTATGAGACGTCCGATTGGAGTGGGTATTCGAGTACCCCCGGTTTATAAATCAGGCAGCAATCGCTATCTTGGGAGGCGAAAGGCGCGCGAAATAAAGCAAGCGTTTTTTTCAGCCAAAATTGCCTTCCAGGCGCGAGCGCAAGAGCGCAGCGCACTGGCGGTGCCATGGACGACCCCATGGCGGTGGACGATGGTGCTCCGCTGCCCGTCCCTGTGGGCGCCCACACTCCCGACGACCCGCACGACGACGACGCCGAGGGCGGTGCGTGCGCCAAGGACCAGGGCGCCAGCCCGCTGGGCGGCGCGCGCGCCAAGGACGACGGCCCTGCGTGCGGCAGCCTGCTCCACGCGATTTCCACGGCGCGCTTCCAGCAGCGGCTGATCGCGCTCGTCGGTGAGAAGGAGGGCTTCGAGCAGCGCGTACTCTCCCTCGAGCACAAGCTCAAGCGGGCCGACGCGGCGCTCAAGTCTGCGCTCGACGACAAGGCCGAACTCCAAGCAGCGGCGCGGGCCACCGAGCGGCGCGTGCAAGAGGCGGACGCCCTTTCCGACCGCCACCGGGCCTCGCTCGACGCGGAGACGACGCGCCACGAGCTGCTGACGCGGCTGTCGGACGAGCAGGCCGCCGAGGCCACGCGCAAGATCGGCGAGCAGGCGGAGCAGATCCATGCGCTGAGCGAGCAGCTGCAGGCAGCAACGAGCGCTGCGGCCGGCCTGCGCGCCTTCCAAAAGTCGTCGGAGCAGCTCATCGAGTCGTTCCACGCAAAGGTGGGCGAGGTGTCGTCCCTGCTCGAGAACGTGCGCCAGGCGGAGCGCGTGTGCCGCTCGACGATGGTGCGCGTCTCCGAGGAGCAGCGCGGCCTGCGCTCGCAGCTCTGCCGGCTCCAGAGCGAGCAGGCGTCCGTCGAGGGGCGCTCCAAGCTGATCACGCTGCTCAAGGAAGCGCGCGAGGCGGCCAAGGAGAAGGAGGCGCTCGCGATGCAGCGGCTGGACGAGCTCGACTCGACGCGGCAAGAGCTGCAGCTCATGCACGATGGCCACGCGGACGCCCGCGCCACCGCGCGCCAGATGCGGAGCGACGCGGCCGCCCAACAGGCGCTGATGCGCGCCATGGACAAGACGCTTGACGATCAGGCCCAGCAGATGGAGGGCGTGCTCCGGCGCAACATGCTGCTCTCCGAGACCAACGAGCACATACGCGGCGAGCTCCGGCGCAAGGAGGCCACGGTGCAGCTCCTCACCCGCGAGATTTGCCACGCCGACGCCCTCGCCCACTCGGCGGACCGCCTGGCGGTGGTCCGTGCCCAGGCGGAATCTGCCGAGCTCGCAGCCGCTCAGACGCGCACCGCCGCTCTCCAGGAGGAGCTCAAGGCGAGTGGCGACGCGCGGAAGAGGGGCATCGAGGCGCAAGCGGCGGTGCACGCGAGGCTGGCGGAGATGGAGGAGGAGATGGAGCAGTCCCGCGCTCAGTTGGCCGCAGCCAAGGCGGGCGTGGCGCGCGCCCATCCCATAGACAAGGAGCAGAGTGGGGCCGAGGACGCGGCCTTCGCGCCACAGCCGGAGGCGCCGCGCCACGCGGAGCACGCGCAAGCGCCACCGATCGATGCGTCTCGCAGCCGCGGCGACATGATGCCGGCCGAGGTACAAGTGGAGCCTCCCGTGGCTTCGCGCAACCCAGGCGTGGTGGGGGCCGAGGTGCGGGTGGTGCCTCCCGTGGCCTTGCGCGACCCAGTGTTGCACCCCGTGGCCTCGGTCGACCCAGGCGACGAGTGTCCGCTGACGGTGCCGGAAGTGCCAGTGCACGATGCGCGCGCGGGCAGCCGCGAGACGGCCGCACTTCCGCAAGAGCCCGCCAGGCCCCCCAAGCGGCCCATATCGCCCGAGCCGCAAGCTGTTGAAGCCAACACAACCTTCGAGCCCGCGCGGCCTTCAACGGACAAGCCAGTAGATCCTCAGCCGACGCGCACGCACGGCGTGGCCACCACGGCCAAGCCCGCGCCCAAGCGCCTGCGCAACACCCTCGCGATGGTGAAGAAAAATTCGCTCGCCTGATGAGGGACCAAAATGGAATGGCACCCCGGCTTCGTGTGTCTTTCTTCGTCGGCGGGGTAGCCATCGCGCGCGTTTGTGTCTCTTGTCTCTTTACCCTCTCTCTCCCACGCGCTCTTGTTTTCGCTATGCAGCTGCATTGAGCGAGTAGCGCTGGACGACGATGCGTCGCCGTGCCGCCGCGCCGTGTGTGTATCGTATCGGATGCGAGTGCTTGTGTGTGCTGTGTTGTGTGTGTCATGTGTGTGTGCTGTCCCAATGCTCAGAGTGGTTATATTGACACATTGAACCTGCTGGTGATGCGCGACTGTGCGGCCGTTTTCCCGGGCTGTGGGCTGTGGGGGCGGCAGGCATAGGCAGGACGGCTTGTGGTGCAGAACCACGCCCTCTACAATGTTAAATAAAGGAATATAAAAATAAATAGTATGCCCTTGGTGTGTTCAGCGAGTATATATGTATATATATTATAAAATATGTATTATGTGTTTTAACTATTTTTCGAACAACTTTCTCTGTATCTGTATATTAAACAAACAATATGCTATGAAATAGGCTATGAGAGATATAAATATAAAATGATACATATATATATATATGTGTGTGTGTGTGAAAGATGTGAGTTGTATGATATGATATATATATATATACATATATATATATATAATATATATATATAATTCTCAACATGTTTGTGCACATAATATAAATAATACATGAGCCCAGAACTATCCCTCCCCTGGCCCCTGGACCTGGACCTGGAGTGTATTTTTGGTCATATCCCGTTTTTGAGACGGTGGGATACGGTGAGATACAGTGGGATGCAGCTAGATACAGCTAGATACAGTCGTGTTAGATACGTACGGATACCACAGCTGGATACAGTGGGATACAGGGGTATACAGTGGATCTGCTGCAAAATGGCTAGATATAGATCGATACAGGGATACACGGGATACCAAGGATGCGGTGAGTTACAGGCGGGATACGAGTAAAACACAGGCGGGATATCCCAGAAATACACGCCAGGGGGGAGGGCGCGGGAGGGCTAGTACTAGAGTACTAGTAATACGGGACTGAACTATGTCCATATTAAAAGATCGAAATAGCACCCTGGTGGGGGGGCGGGCGCGGGGATTCGGTACACAAACTTATTAAATTTGGGGCACAAACTTATTAAATTTAGTATTCATGAGTATTCATGAGTATTCATGGTTTTATTCCCAAATTGTGAAAAAGTATTCAATAGTATTCAATAGTATTCGACGATATTCTACGAGGTATGAGGTATTCTTCAATGGTATTCGTGGGATACCTCGAATACCCGGGTATTCGAAGGTATTCCATGGGTATTCCATGGTATTCAAAGGGTATTCGAATGAAAGTATTCAGGGTTTACCCGAGGTAAATACCCTTTGGTATTCCATTTTTTATAGGTATTCAGCAAAGTATTTCAAAGTATTCCAAAATCCAAAGTATTATTCCAAAGTATTCCAAAGTATCCCAAAGTATTCGAAAGCATTCGAAAAAGTATTCGAACATCTTGAGAAAACCGAAAAATAACACACGAATACCTTCCCCAAAACCAAAACACGAATACCTCCCCAATTTTTGAGTTAAATGCTTCGAATACCCACAAATGTCTTCCGAATACTCATGGAACACCCATGAATACCCATGAATACCAAATTTAATAAGTTTGTGCCCCGAGTTTAATAAGTTTGTGTCCCCTGCCCCTGCCCGGGGGCGCGGTTTACCCGCGGTGGGCCGGGGAGAGAGAAGAGCGGTATACTCTAGGTATATAGCACATATGCAACAGATAATAATTACAACTACGTAATAATGCAAGCCACACGCCAGCTCCAACGACTTGCCCTTAGAAACACGACACAAGACCGTTGTTCTTTCATTCAATAGTTTAGCTTCGTCAGGGGCAGACGCCCGCCGGCAGCATAAAGCTCGTCTCGAGTCGCACGTCTCGTGAGGACGAGCCGACCCACAGTCGGAAGGTGCCCGGGACCGCAGCCCAGCCGGATCGGTCCACGCGCCAAACGGAGAGGTCACGGCAGTCGAGCGGCATGGAGACGGTCTCACCAGCCCTGCCCGGCGCGAGCGGCCCCGTCTTGGCAAACCCCTTGAGCTGGCGCTCGGGCTCTTCGGCCGAGTCGGGGAAGCTCAGATAAAGCTGCACCACCTCCCTGCCCCCGCTCTCTGGCCCACTGGCGGCAGCGACGTGCACAGCGAACTTGACGCTGTGCGCACCGAACGCGGAGGGCGGCAGCACAGCCCACGAGTAGTCGAACCTCGAGTAGGAGAGCCCGTGACCAAAGGGGAAGCCCACCGGCTGATTGGTCAACGCGAGGTAGCCGACACGCAACGCCTCGATCCCGGTGCCGAAGCTGCAGTTGTAGTAGCCACGCGGCCCGCCCGCGCCGCCCTGCGTCGCCTTGCCTGAGACGGCGGCGAAATCGATGCAGGCGGTGGCGTTGCAGCCGCAGGGCAGGATCGTCTGGCTCTCGTCGAGAGGAATGGTGAGCGGCAGCTTTCCCGACGGGTTGGTTGCGCCCGTGAGCACGTCGGCCAAGGCGTGGCCCGTCTCCAGCCCCGCGAGGAATATGTTGAGGATGGCGTCCGCCTTGTCGGCCCACGGCGCCACCACGGCGCCCGGTGTCATCATCAGGACCACGGTCGGGATGGTGGCCAGCTCGAGCACCTTGCCGATAAAGTCGTCGTGGTCGAGCAGGAGCGAGGGGCGGTCGCGGCTCTCCGCGGCCGTCGTGGCGCCGCAGACGATGGCGACGTCGGCCCCTTCCATGGCGGCGTGCGCGAGCGCGACGTTGTCGGGGAACCAGTCATTGACCACCTCGACCGACGGGACAGCGCGCAGGCCGGCGGCGACGCTCACCGGCGCCAGCGGAATCGTGCGGCCCGAACCGCCGATTACGTAATAGTTGCCGAGGTCCCACTGGGCGAGCATCGCGTCGATGTCGTTGTGTGCGTCGCAGGCGGAGCCCAGCAGCGCGACGCGCATCCCCGGCCAGAGCGGCAGCACGCCGCCCTCGTTCTTGAGCAGCACCACGCTCTCGCGCGCGATCGTTCGCGCCAGCGCCACGTGCTCGGGCGAGGTGGCCACCGCGCCGATCAACATGTGGTCGCAGTGGGGCGGGGTGCACGTTGCGCTGAGCTTGACCAGCTGGCCGAGCACGCGCTGCGAGGCGCCGTCCACCACGCCCGGCTCAGAGGTGGCTTCGAGCGCCGCCGGCGAGAAGTAGTCGCGGCCTCCGTCGGCCGCGTGCGAGTTTCCCGGCATGAGTAGGTCGAGCCCTGCGTTCTGGTACGCAAAGTCGTGTACCGCCCACCAGTCGGACATGACGAAGCCCGCGAAGCCCATCCGCTCGCGCAGGTCGCGCGTGAGGAGGCTCTTGCTGCCGCAGGCGTAGGTGCCGTTGACCAGGTTGTATGCGCACATAAAGGAGGCGACGCCGGCGCGCGCGGCCGCCTCGAAGGGCGGGTAGTAGACCTCGAACGCGGTGCGCTCCTCCACCTGCGCGTTGTAGTAGTTGCGGTTCGTCTCCTGCGTGTTGAAGGCAAAGTGCTTGATGGTAGCGCGCACGCCGCGCGACTGGATGCCCTCGATGTACTGCACGCCGAGCTTGGACGCGAGGTGCGCGCTCTCGCCGCCAATGTACTCCGCGTTCCGCCCGCCCCGTGCGATCCGCGCAATGTTGACGCCCGGGCCGAGCGCCAGGTTGACGCCCTTGGCCAGAAACTCGTCCCCAAGGCTGACGCCCCACGCGCGCACGAGACGCGCGTCCCAGGTCGAGCCGACGGCGAGCGAGCACGGCCACACCGTGACCTGCCCAATCATCTCGGCGCGGGCGGTGCGCACTCCCTGGCTGGCGTCCATGAGGTTGAGCGACGGCAGGTGAAGCCGCGCGAGCGGCGGGAGGTTCCCAATGTAGTAGCCAAGCACCGGGTTGTAGCTGCTGTCGCCATAGCCCACTCCGTTGAGGATACGCAGCTTCTCGTCGGGCCTCAGGTACGGCCGCGGCTGCCCCGACCGCCCACGCTCGGTCTCCGCCCGCCCATGCTCGGTCTCCGCCGGGCCGTCCCCAATCAGCCGCGACACTGCCGACTCCAAGCCGCCGAGCAGCCAGCTCAGGCGGCGGGGCGGGTGCGCGTGTCCTTCTGTGCGCAGCTTAGAAGGACGCGCGTCTTCCCGTTCTAAGCGCAGCTCCTCCGATTCCATTGCGCTGAACTCCTCCGAGGTCGAAAGATACATACTGGCGGCCGAGCAGACCATGAGGACCAGCAGACGAACCATGGCCCCGATGAAAGGAGATGGCAAATTACCGCCCGAAGTCAAATGCGGTTGCTAAGCTGCTGGCGCCAAGCTAGGAGGAACTTTGCCGGAACTTTCATATTCGATTCTATGGCGGCCACATCGACGGCTATCTTGTTGGCAGCCGTGTCGGCGAGTGCGTTGCGTCCAGCAGCTCTCGCGCCGCACCTGGCGCCGACGCGGCACAGCGCAGCGTGTCGTGCGCCCGCGCCGCGCTGCCTCTCGGAAATGGAGTGGCGCAAGCAGCAGGCAGGCGCGGCTGCAGGCTTTGCTACGCCGTCACCGACGAACGGCACGTCCGCGCCCTCCCGAACGGCCAACCCCGCATCGGACGTGGACGACATTGAGATGTTTGGCTCCGTGGGTGGCGGTGTCCTCACGCGGCAAGCGTTCGAAGACTGTCAGAAGATGATCAATCCTGTGGGGCTTGCAGAGGCACGGTTGCAAGCAATTGTTGAGAGTGCTGGGACTATGCCTGCGTCCGCCGCGGCGAGCATGCTCAAGCTGGAGATGAACGGCGCTATTGTCGCCGGGGTCCGGGAGGGTGCACCGCAGATGCGCAAGGCACGTCAGCTGCTCGGAATAATTGAGATGGCTGCAGCCAGCGAAGCGGCGCGGGGGGAGCCGGATGCCGAGAGGGACGCTCTCGCGTCCAAGATGGATCTGCTCTTCAGTCAGGAGTTTGATGCGGATTTTCCCGACGAGCTCTGATTCGGCTGGTGGGGGCGCGAGCTCTCCCATTTGGCCATATTTATACAGTTGTCGTCGAGAGACGATTTTGCCTTCCCTGCGCTGCGGGTCGCCGCCCGCTGCTCTTCTTTTCTACCGAGCCGGCGCCCGCGCGCGCGGCGTGTGTGCGAGGCTTGGTGTGAGCGGCGTGTGCGCCCTGTATGGGTAGAGCTGCAGCGTGCGGCGGCGATGGCTGGGCAGTGCTCGGGCAGTTCAGGAGGAGGTCCGGGTTCGGTCCGAGGGTGTACAGTTGTACAGTTTTAGTACATGGCATAGTCTAGAGAGATCAGCGATAGGAGAAGAATGGATGATGCGATGCGGGGGTGGGCGTGGGCGATGGGTTGGAGGAAGAGGTTGTAGGCTTAGCATTTACGACAAGATTTTTTGATTTGATAAAATAAAATATTATCATATAAATTATTATTATTATTTTATTTTTCACTGCAAAGCCACCAAAGCCAAAGCTTTATTATGGGAGTCAATATCAATCAGCTTGTATTTCCCCCCCCACTTGCAAAGCCTACCCTATTGCAATACTATTGCAAGACGACCATCGCGCAATATACGCCCTCCCTCCTCTCCTCGACCCCCCATTTCCATTTCCCATTTGTGTGCCATACGCCATACACCATCATACAATATCAACATCAATATCAATATTGGTATTGGTGATATGTGATAATGTTTTGATATATAGCCTATTAGAATATAGCACAAGATCAAGAACGATAAGATCGTGTAAAATGTTTAACGTAAATAAATCGTGAAGGTAAAGGTAAAGGCCAAGCTGTTAGCTGTGGTATGCGGTATGCCCGCCCCCCACCGCCCCCACCTCGGCCATGGCATCTTGCACTCCACGCGCCGCATGCATGTGGCACAAACATAAATGTTGTACGTGTACACACACTCTCAAAACTCACAAGTCTACAACCTCGAGCACTGCCAGCACAGGGCCGGGCGCGTGCAGCAGATCAATACATTCACACGGGGGCACACAGACACAGAGCGCATTGAGCACAGAGCGAGCGCCCTCTCCTGAGGCAAACGAGAAGTGCAGCGCCACAAATAAGGCGGCATAATTCCGGAGCTTCCCGGGGGCCAAGAGCCTGGCGAGGCCAGGGCTCTTTGCGAATACAGCGCAAGAAGAAACAGAGAGCCAAAACGCGAGGCGCATGTTGCGCCCGCAAGAGGGGACGCCATGGGATAAACGCAATGGCGGCGAGGCGGCGAGCTACGCCAAGGTTCGGCGACCGGAGGAACGAGCACAGTAGCCAGGGCGCTGCGCGCGTCTCTCCCGGGCGCGATCGCGATGCTCCGTTCACAGAGGACGGCATGCGTATAAATGAAGGGGAGGTGACGAAATTCAAGACAGTGGACGGCGCTCCGCGCTACGGCGTCGCGCCATGCCGGATTCAGCACGCGGCACGCGCCAAGCCAGGCGGGCGGGGGGCGGTACCAAGCCGATCGCTGAGGCTAGGCCATGGCGAAGCCAGCGGGCCAGGCGCCCATGGGCGCGCCGTCGATGCCGCGCGACTTGGCGCGCTGCTCATGCTTGACCAAGTTGGGCTGCCGGGCGCGCTGCTGGCAGTGTGGGTGGGCGGCCGTAAGCAGGCGCTCGTCGAGGATCATGCTCGCGACGTTGGTCGTCGCCTGGCCGAGGAGCAGATCGCTCAGCTGGCCCAGCGGCGCCGAGGGGTCGAAGGCGTATGGCAAGCCCTGCTGATCCCAGCCACCCGTCTTCGCAGCGCCGTACCACGCCTCGTGCGCCCCGCCGGCCGCGCCGTGCAGGGGCTGCGAGTAGACGGGAGGCGCGTACGCGGCGGGTGCGGACGTGCCCACGGACGAGGCCGTGCCGTGGAGGGACTCGTGCGGCGCGTAGGGGTGCGTGCCGTATGCGGCGTGCGCTGGCGGGTCGTACTCGTTGTAGTGGACGTTTCCCTCAGAGGGCTCGGACTGCTGGAGCGAGAAGAGGAGCTCGTGAAAGTTGGCGTCGTCCATGTTACGGATGCCCTCGAGCGCCGGCTCATCGTCGATGCTCGGCTGTGGCGGCGGCACCTGCTGCTGGCGGGGCATCGCGAGCGGCGGCGCGGCCGGGTAGCTCTGGACCTGTTGCGGCCCATTGTACACGGGGTAGGCGCTGCTCTGCGGCAGGTGCTGGAGTGCCATCGCGCTGTTGACCGGCCACGGCACCGCCGTCGCCGTCGGGATGCCCGGCCACGGCGCGTGCGTGAGGGGGTGCGCCGTAACAACAAGCGGCGTGAGCTGCGTGAGCGGCTCTGCCACGCCAACGTTGTGCTTGGTCGCCGAGAGCACCGTCAGCGCGGCCGCCTTCTGTGCGAGGCTGTCGCCCTCGAGCGCCTCGCCCCGCGTGATGGCCGCGCAGATGTGGCCGCGCTTGGGCTGGCCACATCGCCGGCACCGGTAGCCGTGCTCGGGCCCCAGCTTGACGCGCTGGGTCTGTGCCTGTGCCATCCGGTTCCAACGGTTTCGCACGCCGTTGTCCGTCCGACCGGGAAGCTGGGACGCAATCTTGGCCCACCGCCGGCCGTGCTCGTCGTAGAGACGAATGATGAGCAGGTCCTCCTCAACGCTCCAGGCGACCGCACGCTCGGAGGCCTGCGAAGACTCGTCGTCGTCGCGCTCAACCGACTCGGCGGTCGGCGTCGGCGAAGGGGGCACGTCATCGCGGGGCGCAAACCAGAACTCCGCGCCCGCGCCGTCGTGCGCGACCTGGACCATCAGATCCGGATCCGACCGCGAGCGGGCCAGCCGCTTCTGCGCCGGCTCTCCGCCAGGCGACACCTCGAGCTCGAGCGCGACGCGCTTCTCGCGCTCCACGCGGAACCGCTGCATGCAGTCGGTCGGGTCCGACCGCGACCGCCCATGCGTCGGCGGCCCATGCGTCGGCGGCTCGTGCGTCATCGGCGGACGCGAGACTGGTCACAATTCGAGGTCAAAATTTTGGGGCGTTTCGAAATCTATTTTGGACGAGCTTTTTTCATCAAAAATTCTATTTTCTGCTCCTAGAGCGCGCCCTTTTAGAAACTCGGTTAGCTCTAGGATGCGATTTTTCTAACCGTAGGATTTGGTGAAGCGTTCCCAGGAACAAAGTCGGTGTCGCTTCTTCTATTAACCATTTATATTAAAAAAAAAAAAAAATTCAGCGGGCGGCGGCGTTGCGATATGCCGGATCGTCACATCGCACGTTTGCCGTCGATGGACCCGCTTTCGGGCCAAACCCCGGCGGTTCGAGGCCCTTCTGGCACGCACGGACCGGGCACCCTGCGCGCTCGAGGCGCGAGGCGCAACACGGCGCGAGCCCTGGGCCGCTCTTGGGCGCAGGGAGCGGCCTGACGCAGGCTGATATTCTGCTGCTGGCGGTAACGAGCGGCGCGCCAATCGAGGCGGCGAACGACGCCTTCCTCATCAAGGAGCTCGCCGACAGCAGGGATGTCCTTTTCTGGGCACAGGACGACCCCGCTGTCTTGGTCTCGGTGAGCCCCGCTGCGCAGTGAGTGGCGGGCCGCGCGCCACTCTCTTCTGCGTGATGTATAAGCCGGACGACGCGTGCGAGGTACTGGT
>Ga0105055_10011487_pt1 | contig 10922 bp, 10 predicted proteins | sample BON03_FD_78090 | JGI IMG/M metagenome (GOLD analysis project Ga0105055, IMG submission 78090) | Freshwater microbial communities from Lake Bonney liftoff mats and glacier meltwater in Antarctica - BON-03 | ecosystem: Environmental > Aquatic > Freshwater > Ice > Glacier meltwater | place: Lake... | reverse complement strand
GCTCTCTCTCTCGCTCTCTCTCTCGCTCTCTCTCTCTCTCTCTCTCTCGCTCGCTCTCTCTCTGGTTCCCTTTCTCTCTGTTTTTCTCGCTGTCTCTCTCTTGCGATCTCTTTCTTTCTCTCTCTCTTTCCATCTCTCTCTTTCTCTTTATCTCTATCTCTCTCTCTCTCTCTCTCTCTTGCTCTTTCTCTTTCACTCTCTTTCCATCTCTCTCTCACGCTCTGTCTGGTGTTCTCTTTCTCTCTCTCTCACTCTCCCTCGCTCACTCCTTTTAATTGACACACACACGTACACACCCATTGACGCACATACACAACTGACACAAAAGCAAATCTCAATGCACATATTTAGTACATACATAAATATGAATGCGTTCACATAAAGTATATCATGATCATGATGTATACAGTATACATACTTTTGTATATGTGCAGTACATATTAGTACGCATGTGTATTCAAGTTGCATTGATGCTGGCTTTTAAGTATCACCCTCAGAAGAAATGGTAGGAAGATTGGTCGGGGTGCCTTACATATGTTGTACAATACATGTACACATCTGTAGGCCTCATACACATATATATGTATGTATATACATACAAATATAAATCTATGCAATCATATACATACATCATGCCAAATGTACAATCATTGTACCTGTACAAATAAATGAGTAACAAATATTAACGTACATTTCCCGATAATATGGCTGCAGAGATGAAGTCAAAGTCGAAATTGTTGTCAACTTACAGCGAACTTGCTAGTGATTGCCGTAATCGCTACTAGTTTTCGCAATTAAAATTTTGCAACAATGCTCTTGTCATATTTGCCATGCCATCGGATAGACCTGAGGAGTACACAATTTAGTATTTTGATAGTCACTTTCAAACGGATGTACATTTTATAAACTAAACAAGTGTGGTTTGAACTACATAATAGTTCTTTTGCGGTTGCCTGCGGAAAACGTATTAATTTTCGTACGTAGTATGACGAAAATCTTGCTGAACCAAGTTTTTCCCTTTTAGTACAATAAATTACATGAAATAAGTTGGATTCAGAGTCTTGAAAAACTTGACCTAGCCTGATTGCCTTGCAAGGTCGCGCTTTGCATTAATATCATAAATCATTTTTTTTTCGCAGATTCTGGTGTTTTCAAACTTGAAAATCTATTTCAAAACAAATTCAGAATGCTTATTGAGGATTTTCAACCCAAGCTCTTTTGGAAATGAAGCGATTTCAAAATACACATTGAAAGTAATTTTGAAATCCCTCCCAATGATGTGATTCCATTCTAGAAAATTGTCAATGAATCACAAATAAGACCAGTAGCAGCATCAAGTTTGAATCCAAATGTCTTAAGCATTTTTCAATAAAGAGCTTTCAGAAACAGATCAATTGATCCGTTGGAGTTCCATTTTGTCTGATATCCAGCCGACATTAAGTTGTGGCTGTGGAGAAAATTCGTTCATCTCCCACCAACCCGGGCTTGGATTAGAACGAAAAACATTTTACCGTCTCTTTTCCGAAAAAGAAGCCATTTCGGTGTTTGCAGACATTTTAAAGATTCGGAAATGTGTTTGCGCCTGAAGAATGGGAATGCAGGGCGCTGCAGGAAGCTAGCGATAGAGTACAAGCGAAGCAATCGTGTGCGGGTTCCAGGGTAGCTTCAGGCCTCGGGCCGAATCTTCCACCTCCCGGAGTCAAATTTGATAACAAAAAGCAACACATCGTACCACACACATTGTCTTATTGGGAGCAGCAGGCACCAGCGACCATCATGCACAACAACACAAGAGCAACACAATGGGTAAACTGAGAATGCACAAAGCCATATTCCAGACAGACAGACTTGACTCTTCTTGACATCCCCATGCCCCCTCCGTTCTTGACATCCCCATGCCCCCTCCGTGCAGCAAGCAGCGCTGCTTGCAAGAAGATCCTGAAGGAACTGAAGGCACAAGAATATTCATGAATTAAGACACAGGCAGAAAACACAAACAATTTCTGTTGACAAATATAAAAGGAAATCCTTTCTTTTTCTCAACAAAACAGGCTTGGCCCATTCTGTAAAAGTGACCATTAAATGTCTTACAAGATCAATTTTTTTGAAAATGAAGAAAACGCTTGTTTTTCCTGTGGGCAAATCAGATGGCGCCACGGTGGAGGGGATTCGGGCCAGCTCAATCCAAATTTCTCTTTTTCTTGCTTTGTGGGTACCAATCAACATGGAGCAAGTGTGTGTTCGTGATGGAACGAGATCTTAAGTATTGGAGTCTGGAGCTGGGGTGGAAGGCATGCTTTTCGAGTCTTTGCCACTGCGCTGACTCCTTGCCTTTCTTCTGCTACCATACACATACGTGTTGAGAATCAAGGATAGGGTATGGTATCGTATATACATATTTTCATATACACAGACACAGACGCAGAAAAGCTGTCAGTACGCATGACACTAACATATTGCACTGTTCTAGGCTGCAGCCATAACAGGGTACACACAACGAACCTCGCAGGGGCCTGAACATGACCACCAGGCGGAGGCACTGAGTCCTTGGCACTTGTGTTGATATATTGACGCGGCTCCTCGTCTTTCTTTGTACGTCTCTCCCGTTCCCTCTGCTTGTAGTCTCCCGAACTGTCTCTGTGCGCATCGTCAACGCAAAGCAACAGTGTGTTGTCATGACATCTTACATCCGAGACGATGTAAAACTAGCTCAATTGGCCAGAGCGCGGGACTGTCAATCCTGAGGTCGTAGGTTCGATTCCGGCAAAAACTCCAAAAACCGAGAACTCAAATCTACATGGATTTGAGCTACATAGACCCTCAAGCAAGGGTACTAAATTACTGTTTCAAGTATCAAAAGCAATCATGAAGCAAGGCACCTTGAATATGAACATCAACACAAGTACTGCTTTATCACAAGATCATATAGCAAACGTTTCCAGGCAGGCAGCGCACACACCTCCTGGGGCCCCTGGGTATTGTTGCTCCATGCATGCGTAACGTGCTTCGGTGCTCAGCTGCGTCCTCTGCATCAATATTTATCACCCGTTAGCGTATCTCAATATACAAGAAAAGTTCGAGATGCAAATTTTCAGTCGTGTTTTGGCCTTGAGGCACACGATGTGATCGGCAAAGTCAATATCACATATAAAAGTGTTTTTTGACCTTGTGATGGCGGTGGAGACTGAGTCTCTTTCCTTAAATTCCGGTTTCTTCTAGTCACAGCCCCTTTGTTTTTCTCTCTCTCAGAATCCTGCAGCAACTGGTTGTGAGGACTAGTAGGTTGGGATGTAAGTGCAAGCTGTGGCCTCAGCTCACGGGCGTTGAGCTGCATGTTGCCCTCAGGTACTTGGCTGTAGGGATGGCGCAGCGGGGCATTTGAATTCGGCACTATCACCATATCGGACTCCGAATGCTGTGCCACAGACTGCATTGGATTCTTCTTGACTTTACTGGCGCTTCGAGATGGTCTTGTTGCATCACTCGCTTGATCGTCATGCATCGCCGATGTAACCGTGAACTTTGCTGAAACAGCTGGCAACACTGAATAGTCTCCTTCTAGTACAGGATGCGTATGAGTGGTAATGGTGGGGTGCTGCACATCGTCGCACCAAAAAGGATCGTGTCCAGACACTGCGTCACCACTGGTTTCATTTCCGTCCATCCCCTTACCACGATGTAGGCCTACAACAAAACTCTGAGGAGAGACCACTTTTGACGCAGGCGCAGCAGGGGGAGGCGACGCACTGCGAGCGCTGTGAATGCTTGTACGCTTGATGGCATTGATTCGGTCCCTTTCTGAACTGGCATGAGTCTTACATGCTGCTTCAGCAGGCATGCCTTCCCAATCAGGTTTGATGTAGCTGACTTCAATGTAAACCGCTGGCTTAGCAACCGGATTATCAAATACGGAGGGTGTGTGAAAAATAATGTCGCTATTTTCACCCCCTTCCTCTTCAACGTATGCTTCCAATTCCACCCTGTTTGCAAAAAAAGTCTGACAATTTAAGGAGCCTGCTATTGGTTGCCACACAGGGCTTGTATTTGGGTAAGAATTTGTATGCAGAAATAATCAACAAAATGCGCCTATTCAGACTGATTATTTCAAATCATCAAAAAGAATGAGGAGGGGAAATGTTTCTGAAAAGAAAAGCTCAAAAGTTGTTAACCCACCACGTCGTAATGGAGCAGGAGGCGTTGAGATCAATTGAAGAGTCCTGGAGCAGTAGATGTCCAATGGCAAAGTTAACGTACTCAGTTGTATCTTGCTTGGCGCTCTTGCCAAGAAGACGAACCCCTATTTCAAGCGGCCACGGGTCCTCGTGCACGCAGAAGGTAAAGGGCGCAGCTTCCCACAAAGGATCTGATCCTGCTAGCGCTAGTGTAGTAAGCGACGAGCCTGCAACCTCGATCCTGCAGCTGAATTCTTCCTCCACTCCAAAGCGCGAAAAACAGCCGAAATTTCGGCCTCGCAGTACCTTCACGTCTAAAGTTGTCTGCCCATCGATCTTGCTGCCAAGATCCGAAACTTGTCAGTCAAACGCCTAGCTATTACTGCATATTCGTATGCAGCGGTATCACAAGGGCCAGAGTCTTTGAAATGTGCAGACACAGATGAGACGTCGCGTCGCGTTTTTAACAGTATGCTGCAAGACTCGGAAGAAAGATGCTGCATGAGAAACATGATGAACCTGTCGAGAGTGTAGACAAAGTCATCAGCTTGCACGAGGAGATCGGCGTTTGGGTTGGTGATGACGTAGGGCAAGTTGCCGTCGCGTGGGATGCCCCAGGGCGTCGACCTATAGAGACCCAGGGGGATCGCCATGCGATTGACAATGAGATGCTGAAAAAGCTGGATGTAGGACTTGCCGTGGAAGCGGGCGGGCACCGGCGTAAAGGTGAGGTGCGACGGGCTCACATTGGGTTCCTTGTAGAGCTCCTCCTCGGCCTGCCCAACAACGAGCTCGCGGATGATGCGCAGGAGGTTGACATTGTAGAAGGCCTGCACCGCCAGCTTGTCCTGCAGCGAGTCCACGTACACCGCGCCCGCTGCAAAAGGTGCTAGCATCGTAAAAGAATTATCGGTCATGCCCGATATCGATTCGGCTGTCTTTTCAGGATCTGCGTCCACACTCGAATCATCGACTAAGAAGGAGACGTTGGAACCGCTGTCGATTTCGCACACGATTGGCACCCCTGGCGATTGAGTCACAATGAACTAGTTAGATTTGTCTTGCAGCGTGACACAAATGATTGGACTTATAACAAATGAGGTCAACCAGGATTTGAAACGAGACTGTATGTGGTGGCAGGTGACAACGGCAGGGGCAAGTGGCAAAGCGCAGCCGTGCTTTACCTGGCCGCACTTTGGCAATGCTTTGGTATGTGAAGAGAGCATCAGCATCTGATAAATAGCCGTCGTCTGCGCCGCCCACTGAGGTCATGCTGCTACTCAAGATGATGGCCCGACTCAAAGTGAGTACGCCCGCACGCACCAAATCTCGGGTTTCGAGGGGCGAACCAAGAACAACATAGACTTGCGGATACTGTGCCACCTCGTCCCAGACTTTCTCCGGTGGTGGTAGGGGAGAGAGGAAGACAATGGGCATTAGGTTCTGGGATGGTATATGTCGAGGCCGCATTGTGTGCACGAAAATCTGAATCGAGTTGGGGCAGCCGCATACCAATACATGTCCTTTGAGGAACTCCTGCACAGACACGGGCAATTTCAGATGCTTCTCGTGGCAATTTGCAGCACCGTGAGCTATTGCAGAGGCATAACCAAGTGCAAATAAAAACGCACCACGGTTTCATGTATCGCCTCATGCAGAGGGTAGGGGCCATGCGAGCTAGGCCGTGTGTGTGTCGATTTCTGCAGCCTGTTCTTGAGCTGCCATGACTTGGCCACCTGCCGTTCCATCCACCCCCCTGCTCTGTTAGGTTTAACTACGCCAGCGTGTCAAAGCTATTGCGACAAGAGTATTGCGGACAAGGAGAAGATGATGCCTTGTTTCACCTTGGTTTGTTCGGCGGGGTACATGGCATGCTGCTTCCTGTGCTGTTTGCGTGGTGATGTTGCAGCATGGAGGTTTTGTGTCTCGTCATCGTCAGAGGAGGCCAGCATTTCATCCACAGCGTCTTGATCCAACCCGTAGTCCCTTGCCTCGTCTGCCACCTCACTATCCTGCTCCCACGTTATCCTCTGCCTCTTAGACTGGGGCCTAACGTGCACACAGTGCAGACAGTAGCAATCAAGCACTCAACACCACCAATCACACTGCACTCACACACACGCGCCACAACACTTCCAAACGAATCCAACAACCTTGCGGGGTGACAGGGAAAAAACTGATTTGGACATGTACTTGACATTCACTATTGTTCTCTGCACAAATACCATGCGGTGCCGCTGGGTGATGCAGACAGGCAACGTGTTGCAACACAGACCCTTAAATTGAGAATAATCTTGTGGTTGCTATCAGGGATGATGTAGGTGGGGCACTGCAACACACTGCAACACACTGCAACACACTGCAACACACTGCAATACACTGCGCCGCGCTGCAACACAGACCTGTGCAATGAGAAAGATCTTGGGGCAAGTATCAGGGATGACGTAGGCGGCAGGGTTGAGGACGACACGCGAAAAGCCCTTTGTGTCGACGATCTCAATGGCAAAGATAAGGCAGCTGCGCTCCCGGTACAGTAGCACCACCACCTCGCTGTGTGTTGCAGTGTGTTGCAGTGTGTTGCAGTGTGTTGCAGTGTGATGAAGAAGCTGCACTCCCGGTATAACAGCCCCACCACCTCGCTGCGTGTTGTAGTGGGTTGTTGCAGTATGTTGCAACGCGTTGCATGTCTGTATCATCCAATGGAATGTTGCAGTATGTTGCAACGCGTTGCAGTGTGATGAAGAAGCTGCACACCCGGTATAAAAGCACCACCTCCCTGCTGCATGTGTGATCGCAAGATGCATATGGGGTGGCTACGATTAGTAGGCTCCTTAAAATGACAGGTCTCTTTTGCAGAATATCATCCCGTTGATAGGGCTCTTTTGCAAAAGAGACCTACAATTTGAAGGAGCCTACTAATCGTCGCCACCCCATAGAAGGGTACATGTGGAGTCTGAAGAGAGAAGGCATGACCCCTTCGCATCTGTTGTAGTGTGTTGCAATGCCCCTTGGCATTGGGGCACTGCAATGCACATCTATTGCAGTGTGTTGCAAGGCCCGTGCATCTGTTGCAGTGTGTTGCAGGGCCCCTGCGCATCTGTAGTGCGTGTGAAGTCTGTAGATGTAGGGCGAGACTGATGCGTAGGGGCACTGCAACACACTGCAACACACTTCAACACACTACAACGCACTCCAATGATCGTGCAATACTCTACAACACACTGAAATGATGCAACAGACTGCATGACGGGTATAGTGTATGGCAACACACCGTGTATGCAAGACGGGTGTAATGTATGGCCACACACCGCAACACACCGCAACACACTGCAACACACTGCAACACACCACTACACATACTGCAACAGGACCTGAAGGCAACTGTTGAGAGAGGGTCTGACGTATGCGCATAGCTCACAAGAGGTGGTTGTGTGTGAGCATAGCGACACAGTGCAAATATATACGCCACATCGCGCTGTTTCGTTATGCAAATATTTGCACTATGTCGTTATGCAAGATTTTTTCGCGCTGTGTACGGTGGGGGGAGTGCGGGGAGTAAGTGAGCAAAAAGATGCCTTCACAGACCGCGAGCTGTTGCACTGCAACACACTGCAACACACTGCAATACTGCAACACACCGCAACACACTGCAACAGGACATGAAGGTCTTGCCAGCGAGCTGTGGCAAAGTAGTGGCGCAGTAGATCTCTTGGCTTCTGCACACCGCAACACACTGCAACACACTGCAACACACTGCAACACACTGCAACACACCGCAACACACCGCAACACACACTGCAACAGGACCTGAAGGTCTTGCCAGCGAGCTGTGGCGAAATAGTGGTGCAGTAGATCTCTTGGCCGCTGCCTGATACGTATTCCTGGAACCAGGGCTCAAAGTGCGAGCCGCGCGCTTCCGACGCGCTCATCATGAGGTTGCAGATAACTGTCGAAAAGCCCGGGCACAAGCAGCTCTTGCCCAGCAGGTTCATCTTTATCTCGTCGAGGCAGATCACCTGTTGCAGTGTGTTGCAATGTGTTGCAACGTGTTGCAATGTGTTGCAACGTGTTGCAATGTGTTGCAGTGTGTTGCAGTGTGTTACAGTGTGTTGCAGTGTGTTGCAGTGTGTTGCAGTGTGTTGTAGTGTGTTCATCTTTAACTTGTGCAGACAGATCACCTACTACACTGCTCTATTGACACCTTGTCGCCTCCTCCCCGTCCCACACATACAGAGCTACACAGCATTCGGCAAGACGCACCTGACAGTTAGAGGCGCCACACGCCGACACCACAAGCTTATGCCTGTTATCAGAGTGAAGGAGCTGTAATACTATTCCTGCCATGCTGCCTGCTGTGTGTGCTGACACAAACTTTTTGATGGTGATGGCGCGCATTATGTTGGCTGCACATGTACGTGTGTCAGTCAGAGGACGTGCCAAGGGGGTCTAGGGACATCTTCTCTCAGCAGCACGCGAAACAACGTGGTGCAGCACAACTGAGAAACTGAGCAGCAAGTGGACAGGACCTGAGTCCTCAGCGTTCACGTCTGTCGCAGTCTTGTCGCAGAAGATGAAGGTGCAGATGCTCTTTGCCTGTATTGGTCCAAAATATCACCAGAAGTCAAATCAAATTAAAAGAACATCACTTCACCTAATTCGTTACAAACCCAAATACTGCCTCCGTTCACTTTCCACAAAAGACAAAATCAATTGAAATGCAGCAATATTGTGGTGTAACTTTACTGACAGTGTCAGCTCTCTGCAGGTCTGAATCGACCAAGGCCGAGCCCTCGAGGAACTTGGTACGAAGTGAGTAGGCAGGCAACGTCAGCAAAATTTCGAGCTGTTGCGATGGCACTGCATTGCCTAGAATAATGACTTTTGTGTCTTGTGTCCCTGTTCGTATCGTGTGCATATACGTGGTGGTGGTGATGGGGGGGGCATGGGAGTATTCATGTGCATATATGTGTACAAATTTAGATGTCTTCGAGAATCATGTGGCAAATTGCCTGTGGATTTGAAAGAAATGTATAGAATGTCTGTGGGACGTCAGGGGTAACGCACTGGAGCGATTCGTAAGCTCCCAGATTCAAGTTTCGTTTCCAAACAAGAGCACTTTTTCAGAAGATTCCTCTTCATTTTTTTTGGATCCTACTACATACATGTATCTCCCAAAACACAGATGGTACATGGGGATGCTGTTTACAAAGAGCAATGCCAGTCTGCCAGTCTTTTTCTGGCATTTAAGGTGCAATATTGAGGGAGAAAGAAAGAATCCGGGGATTCGACTTTGAGACCTATTCTCAATTGCAATTTGCGCATGTAGCCTTGCATGATGGAGTTAGGATTCAAGTCACTTTGATCAAGAAAGAGAAAGCAAGAGACAGAAAAAATTGATCCTGTTCGATTCAGGCACATCATTTCATGTAGACATAAGACAGAATACACACACACACACTCACCGTGGTCAGGGTGAAAGAACCTGAGGCACACGTCCCACGTGCACAGCCAGCATTTGCAGGTTTGTCGTCGTTTTCGGGCGTTGCGTCGTTGTGCGTGTCCATGTAAAAGAGGAGTGATGTGTAGTCAGCTTGTTGACAACTCTTCTAAGAGTACAACTTGTTGACAACTCTTTTAAGACTACAAAATGTGGATTTTCCCGAAAATTCATGTACACTTGATGCATACACACACGCACGCGTGTGTTTGTGTATAATGCACACACTCACACTCGCGCGTGCACACACATATGGCAAGCATGTGAGATGTTGTACGCCATATGTGCGTGTGCGTACGTGTGTTTGCGTGTGTGCATTACACGTAGTTCAACACCAGATACGGAGGGGCGGATGAGAGGAAACAAGGCAAGTGCTAGGCACACAGACATTACTTACTCTTCCAAAAAGTCTTGGATAGTGGCCTGTTACGCATTGCACATCCACCCACCCGCCCAGACCGCACACAAAGGGGTTGAAAAAGAGAGAACATCATACGTAAGAGGGTGTGAGAGCACACATTTTTCAAGAGGCGCACAGCAGCATTAGCAAAGTGAAAGACACGACGTAGCCATGTACGCGTGGTCAATGTGGCGAGACCCAGGCAGCGTGCATCAAAACAAAGGCGGCAACACAGCACGTCAGCGGGAAAGCAAAGAAATTAAAATACCACTGTCATACTACCGCAAACTACGACGTGAGGGTGCTTGTTAGCGTAGAACGAGGCACGCGCATAGGGCGACGCGATGGATAGCAGCTCCACCAACTTGTTCACTTGATCTGTAATCGTTGCGAGAGATCCGAGGATCATCATCATTGTACACACCTTGCCTGTACCGTTATTGTGTGAATGTGTCAGAAGCTGCAGAACGTGTCAGAAGCTGCAATATGGTGCAGTATGCTGAAATTCCTCTCATGTTTGCAGTAAATAGTTGAGGATTCGTGTATGCGTGTATAACATACATACATACAAAAATCAAAATACATGTACACAGAGGTTGGCGAGGCGGGTTCTGGTGGTGGTATCGCCCATCAGTTGACTCCCACAGCCACACCAACAAGCCTAGCTGTCTTGTGCGAGGGCAGGTGGCTGGCGATTGCCTTGTGTATGCGTGTGCGTGTACGCGTATGTGTGTATGTATGTGTGTGTGTGTGCATGCGTGTGTGTTTGTGCGTGTTTGTGTGTGTGTGTGTGTGTGTGTGTGTGTGTGTGTGTGTGTGTGTGTGTGTGTGTGTGTGTGTGTGTGTGTGTGTG
>Ga0105055_10011481_pt1 | contig 10925 bp, 5 predicted proteins | sample BON03_FD_78090 | JGI IMG/M metagenome (GOLD analysis project Ga0105055, IMG submission 78090) | Freshwater microbial communities from Lake Bonney liftoff mats and glacier meltwater in Antarctica - BON-03 | ecosystem: Environmental > Aquatic > Freshwater > Ice > Glacier meltwater | place: Lake... | reverse complement strand
CTTCCCAGTAGTCGGCACCACAGCGCTACCTACGCCTCCCCCCTCCCCCCTCCCTCCCTTCCCCCGCCCCTCGCGCCCTCCCTCCTTACCGTGCACCTCATCCAGAATCATCAACCCCCACTCCCTCCCCTTGATCTGATCCAAAATCCGCTTCACTTCATCGTTTCTCTTCCCCGTATACGCCAACATTGAATAAGTAGTAATCAAAACCACAGCCTCCTCGGGGGGGAGGAGCACTTTCTCCTTACTCGTAAACTTAACCAAATACTTCTCATCAATCGCCGCAAATTGACGAAATTGCGCCTTCCACTGCACGGCCGACACGTTAGTATTGCACAAAATAATCACGCCTTTTTGAATGGTACTCGCTGCGGTGACGCCTGTTAGGGTCTTACCCGCCCCGCACGGCAAGACGATGATACCGGAGCGGGCCCGGCCGTTCCCGAACATCATTCGGAGGGATTTTTGTTGGTAGGTGCGGACTTTGGTGGTGCTTTTTAACATGATCTGCAAAGGCTTATTCTCTGTGTCTTTTCGAAAGTCATACTCTTCCATGAGGGGGTAGGGGGGGTCCATATTCAGGGCGGCCTCCTTCACCTTACGCACTTTGTCCTTAGCAATTTGAAACATAGCAGTCTTCTGAGACGCCGCCCCGTGGATCGCTGCTTGACCTAAATCATCGTCTTCCTCCTCATCCCTCCCTACCAACAAAAACTCGATGTTCTCACTCATCTCCCGCGCGGCCTCCCCCTCAATGAAATCCCCATCCCCCCCTCCTCCTACTCCTCCTCCTCCACCACCTGCAGCAGCAGCACCTCCACCACCAGCAGTGTTGCTATTCATCGTCACCCTTGCAGCCTTGATCACCTCGTTTCTCAAAAGCCTTCTAGCCACCTCCTTACTCTCCGCCTCGATAAAGTACTCATTATCTCTCAGCAGCAACTTAGCCTTCCCATATGTCTCAGTCGAACGACGAATAAAAGACACAACCTCAGAAGGCAGCTCATTTTTGGAGAACCGACCAAGGGTGGAGAGGATGTGCTCCGTGTGGATGTTGACGGCCACGGCGGCGTAGAGGGAGTAGGAGGTGAGTTTATACTCGTGCACGTAGGTGGGCCGAGCGACAGGCTCGCAGATGGCAATTAAAAAGTCATAGGCGTGCTTGTATAGAGGACTAAAAGCTTCCAAGTAGATGCGGAGGTTCGGACAGACCCACAACGGCTTGCTCTCGTGATGCTTGCGTAAGGTCAGGTGGGAGAAGTCCAGGAAGGGCTGCACGCTCTCGTCTTCCTCTCCGTACGCGCTGGGCAAGTGGCTGCTGCCGTCGTCTTTGTCGGCGCCGGCACTGGCGAGGGACGAGGAAGAGGCCACCCGCCGGGGACGCTTGGCGCCTGCGCCGCGGTTGCCGTTGCTCGTGGAGGACGACATGCCTGTGTGGTGGTGGCGCGGGTGTGTGGGGGGGAGGCTTGGGAGTGAGTCGATGGGTTTGTGATGCTTGGTCAAAGTGTACGGCAAGACGCGCGCCCCACGTAAGCGTGGGGCCTTGTTCTTAAAGCACATAGTGAGCTATTGCTGCGGCATGGGGTGGGGTTGAGCCGTGTTGTGGCTGTGTGGTGGTAGACGGGGCGCTGAGGCATAATGATGGAAGGAAGGAAGTAGCAGGAGGCTAAGGTTGACGTCCCGCTCCTCCAACGCCCGCGAGCGCCGCCAACGGCATAAATGAATGTGATAATGAACTCGTCATGCCTGTGACTGCGTAGGTTGTTGGCCGGTGGGTGAGGGTGCGTGGCTTTGGGTAAAGGCAACTGAAGAATGAGGGGAGGCAGCATGGCGCAAGACGTGCGTTGCAAAAGTGCTTGTTCTTCGTTCCCGTGCGGAGGGCAGCGAGCACCAAAAAAAGCACGAGGTGCATGATCATCATGACCTTGAGTGCGTTGTCTCTCCAGCATCTTGCTAGGAAGCCTATCTGATCATATTTGCTGCCCATACACAACAGCCCCCTTTGCCCCTGGTTTTACTTCCTACCCTTTTGAGTAATGCTCTTAGTAGCCCCACCACACACCCCACACCACCACACAACACAGCCCCCACTGCCCCTGGCCAACCTCCTACCATGCTGCCAGCGCCCGTCGCGCCGCTGTTGGACGCGAACCTCAATCTTGAGGCGTTCGAGGACGAGGTCAAAGACGAGACGGCTGCGGAGGCCACTGCGGCGGCAGCTACCGAGCCGCCTTTGTCGCGCCAAGCGGAAGAAGAGATCAAGGAGGCCATCTTGAGTGTAGAGGAGAACCCGGACCTGCTCCCGGGTTACCAAAACACGCCACTCTTTGCGCCGCACGAGTTGAGGAACGAGTAAGTAATAGGTAGTATGTGCAGGGATTCCTTTTTGTGTCTTATTTACTCGACGCAAGGGAGGCACAAACGACTGAGTTGTTGACTCATCAACACCTCTATCCCTGCATACCACCAAATCAGGTATGACTACGACGTCGCGACGGGGGCCATCATCTCAGAGGAAGGCCCGTCGGAGGAACGACCGGTGTCGCCTCTTGAGCTCTTCTTCGACCTGTTCTTTGCGGCGTTGCTGAGCAAGCTAGGGCACACCTTATCAGAGCACCTGGGCACGCACTCTGGCCATGTCCTCTTTTATCATGTCATCGTCTTTCAACTCACGTACCAGAATTGGTTGCAGGTACGTCATAGACGCATATTTTTGTGTTCATCGGGCAGGAACTCGACATGATGTGTGACAAAGGCTTGCGTTCGCACCATTCTCCGCTTTTTACAAAACCCATCCTTACCTCGTTCTCCCACGTTCACTCTTTACAGGTGACTTCATTTATCAACCGCTACGCGAGCGAGTCGACGTCGGACAAGTTGTTCGTGGGTTGGAATCTTGTGGGGCTAGGCGGGGTGAGCATCAACGTGAGCAGGTGTATGGGTTCCGGCCCGCACGTCCACGACTGCAGTGCGCTGGTAGGTTGGATGGCGTTTGGCCGGGGCGCAGTCTGTCTGTGGTTTCTGTTGACAATGTGGCAGATTCGCAAGAGGAGGGACGGCAAGGGCTACCGCTTTAGCACCATCAGCTTTGCTACGAACCTGCTTAGTGTGCTTCTCATGAGCGTGGCCGCCGTTCTGTACAAGTACCGCTACTTTGGAGGCGCGGAAGACGGTGGTCCGTTGAGACCTGGTGAGGACGAGTCCGGCGGGTCGCCCTTCCCCTCCCTGGCGCTTGGATTTTTGGTGGGAGCAATGGTCCTGGATGTGGTGAACATTCCCGTGATGTGGTTTTGTTTGGCCTTTTATCGGCGGTCGTACGTCCCCATCAACAGCAATCTAGCGGCGGAGCGCTTTGGGCTTATCTACATTGTGTCCCTCGGTGAGCTCGTCTTGAGTTCTGTGTCGGTGAACCTGCACATCCGCGAAGCCTGGCCCCAAGTCTGGCGCGCCACCATCATCATGCTGCTTGGTGTGCTGACTGGTATTTTCTTCCAGTCCAGCTTCTTCGACCTGTTTGACTTGCAGGCGGACCATGCGAAGAAGCATGTCTTGGAAGTGTCTATCTTTCGCTTCTGGGCCATTCTGCATGTCACTTCCTTCCTGGTCTTGCTGGCTTCGCTGGTTGCTGCCATCTTTGCGCGCCTCAGTCTCGACGTGCTGGTGCCTGTGGATCGTTTGACCTTGTGTATCGCCTTGGTGCTCAAGATCCTCTTGTTTTCTGGGAGCAACCTCTTATACTTGCGGCACGTGCGCGTAGCTTATGGGTGGGCAGCAGACTTAGCCGCGGCCTCGCTTCTTCTCATCCTTGGCACGGTGGTACCAGACTTGGTCGCCATCGGGGACGTGGCCTTTGTCGGCCTTGCAGTGGGTGTGTGGGGGATGTTGATTGTGCTGCGGGGCATGGTGCTGCCGATGAAGCTAACAGCAGAAGGCGTGGAAGAGGTTCGTGCGTTGCACGCGCGGCAACGACGGGACCGCAAGAAGCGTGGCCGCATTTTTCAAGGACTGTCCTTCATGAGCCCTGCCCGTCGCCGCGGCGGGGGATCATATCAGCGAGGAGGTGGAAGTCTAAACGGTGATAGGGCTGGAATCGTTAGTTTTCGCGATGACTTCGGTATTGGCAGTGGCGGTGGATGGGGTGATGAGACGCAGAGCTTGGTTGGCGAAGGAAGGAGCCCAGAGGAACGTCGGCCATTGTCGTCGAGCGCCCCTCAGTAATAGGAGGAAGGGAAGAGTGATTTGGCAATTTTTCGAGGGACATTCACTTAGGAGGATATAGACGAAGACTCCACTACACGCGGCGCTGGGGCCTAGTTTCTAGCTGCACGCACTTTGACTTTGCCAGCGATCGTGTTTGTGCGCGCGCCGAAAGCAAAAGCAAAAGAAGTGACTTGACTGGAGTTTTGAGTTGTGTTTATTGATCGACGCGGCCCATGGTTAGGCTATTTTTCATCAAAATCCCTTAATCGTTTAAAGAAACCGAGAAGACGTCGAAAAGCATCATCTAAGTCTGACAGGGAAGACGATATGAATGGCGGAGGGAGAAGAATCCCATCTGCAAGTCAACCTCCTACCCTCCTAGCTACAAATCTTTGGAATGAAATACTGCGTGCAGTTTTCAATGTTTTCAAGACTGGACGATATTGGCGCTCTAATTATCGAGTTGCTGGCAACACTGTCATAGGGAGCGGGCCCTCATACCAGAAGCGAGCTGGGTTGAATTGAGTTGAGTTGATTCTTTTTTCGTGAGATCGACACGGACCATGGATTAGCCTCAAGTGTATCCGAAATACCGTATTGATTCATCAAATTCTGACGGGTGCGTGTCTGACCATCGATATGTCTGCAAGCTGGGAGTTTATTGTTCTAACCTCCCCCCCCGTGATTTCCTTGAAAGGGAAACTTTGCTTCTATTTTTTTTATTAAACTGCTTCTCTTCTCACATGTATATGAGGGATTGTGGTCAAGCCTTTGTGGTATCGATATTTGTATCATTCATTGAGACTCCCACGGTATAGGTCTCTTTCAGGCACGGAGAAAAAAAGACGCGAAGAACCACGAGGAGTTGAGTTGAGTTGATTTGATTCTTTGTTCTTGAACCACGAGGAAACGGCCATCAAGCCGTTGACCTCCTCGACGCCCCCTCACTTTCGAGCCACCCACGCAGCTCTGCCCTCCCCCCCCATTCCCCCATCAAGCACAGCACATCCATACACCGCACACCACAGGCCTCCCATCCCATGCCGCGCAACACTACTCCGACGCGTCGGTGCGGGAGTGCTGCCGCTGTGTCGCCCCTCCATCTCTTCCTCCTTTTCCTCCTCCTGTGCTCCTCCTATCAGAAGGCGTCAGCGCTAGACCTTCGCCTCGATGGCAGGGGCAACGTGCGCAAGTCCCCCCTTTCAACCTCGCAGCAGCCAGTGCCCGAGGAGGACAACAAGGCTGGGAACCCCGTGCCGGCTGACCTAATGCCCTTCGGCCCCTCCAGCAACGAGGAAGAGTTGGGCGCCACGGCCCCCGTGCATGCATCTCCCAAATCGAATGGTGCTGTCACGCCCCTGCCGCTGCTTATTACGACGCCACCCGCCCCTGTGGAGCTCTCCGAGGCCGAGGCCATGCAGCTGAAGCAGGAACTCTACGCCAAGGACATGCAACGAGGGACCATCTTCGACATGGAGGACGCGCCGGATGACATTTTGAAAGAAGCGCCGGAGATCGGAGAATCAATGGCAGCGATGGAGAAGCCCCTGAATGCGGCGCCTGCAGACGGTGAAGCGGCGGGCCCTGTAGCAACGACGTCAGCCTCTTCCATGGCATCCTCCTACACTGCTCCCGAGGACAACGACGCAATTACTCAGCAAGAGACGTTGGTGGAAGTGGCAGCAGCAGAGAATAATGGAGATGACCTGATTGTTACCGCGATGCGATCGGGCGCAGGGGTCGCCGGTGGTCGGCCGGGCGGCAATCTCCAGGCTATCCGGAGCGCCGCTATCGCCGCTACGGCCCTGGCTCGTCAAGGTATTGCTGCGGTGCAACGGAAGAAGGGTGTGGGTGCCGGTGCTATTGCCTCGCCCGCTGTTCTCAACGTGCCACGTCCAGGCCTGGCTATCCTACGTGTCGTTTTTGTGGCCTTTAAGCGCATAGGGGCCATGAACGTGGACTTTAACTTGCCTGTCTCTCCGGGGGACCGCTTTGGGTCAGCCGTGGCGGTGCTGTTGCCGGCCGGGGACTTGGACCGCAACTACAACACGCTGGAAGTGGTTGTGGGCGCTCCTGGTGACCACACATATATGAAGCGGCAGGGGGCAGTGTTTATCTTGTCGCTCGCCAATTTTGGGACGACGCTGCTTAACTACCGCAAGATCATTCCAGGGGAGGGCGTCCTGGCGGGGCAGGCCTGCAAGTACGCGAGCTTTGGCACGGCCGTGGCGTCACTGGGCGACTTGAACAATGACGGATTTGCGGACATTGCCGTGGGTGCCCCTTTCCAGGAAGAGACTGGTGTGGTTTACATTTTGTTCTTGGCCTTTGGGGGCTCGGTCGCGAAGTACATCAAGATCGGTGGTTGTGACAAGTTCGGGGGAGGGGTGTGGGGGAATCCGTACTTTAAAAACCCTCATTATCCGTCACCCTTGGCCATTGGGGACGAATTCGGCTGCTCCGTTGCCAATATTGGGGACCTGAACGGGGACGGCGTGCCGGACTTGGTCGTTGGTGCCTGCGGAGACACGGACTCGAAAAAGGGGTGGTACCCCGGCGGCAAGGGACACGATGCCTGCGTGGCCTCGGGCGCCATCTACATCCTGTTTATGAATATCGATGGCACGGTCAAGTTTCACCGCAAGATTAGCGCGCGTAGCGGGAATTTACTGATTGGGCCGCAGCCAGGGGATCGTTTTGGGGCGTCGGTGGCCTTGGTCGGGCACCGCAACGGATGCACGGTGATTGCGGTGGGCGCGCCCTTTGCGGATGGCGCGGGGCACGAGGTTGGGGCCGTGTACATTTTGGAGCTGTTGCAGACGGGCGACGTGAAGCGGTTTGAGATTATGAGCTCAGCCTATGTACCCGCCCCCCCGGGTTCGCCCCGGTCGCAGTACATGTACCTGAGCGCACCCTTGGCCTCGCATGACTACTTTGGTAGCGCCGTGGCGGCCATGGACGTGGACCAAGATGGCGTCCGCGACTTGCTGGTTGGGTCGCGGGGCCTGAATCAGCGGACTCAAGATGAAGGAGCTGCGTTTGCGTGCTATTTGGATGGGGTGCACTGGGGGTTGACGGGGTGGGAGCAGGTGGCGAGCCAGAGCGGCGTGTTGGTGCCCGTGCAACCCGGCGAGCAGTTTGGAGCCGCCATTGCCGTACTGGACGATCCCAGCCGCAACCCCGCCAGTTTGATCTTTGTGGGCGCGCCTGGTGGGTGCATGGACGCCGTGGGCGGGGCGGTGTACGTGCTGCGCGTCCAGCCCATTGGGGGGTAGAGAGGTGGATTCGTTGGAGGAAAGGGATTGTAGGTAATGTGGGCCGGACGGGGATGGGGATTGGGTGAGGGAAAGGGGAAACGAAAGAGGGGAAAGAAGAAGTTTGACTACGTTTAGGCATTTTGTTTGTTGCTTGAGTTGCTTTGCGTGGTTTCCAAATATTCTACGCTCCATCGAGCAGGGCAAGGCCGATAGAAGAATAGAGTGCTGAGTGCTGGCCTTTTTATGCTTTTCGCTATTAAAGTTGATTGAGTATATTTCTTATCAAAAACCACGAAAATACAATGAATGCGCGTGTCTTGGCTTTACTATGCAGCAAAAAAAGCACTCATCAGGCACCAACACCAACGACCTCCCCCACTTTCTCATGCTCGCGCCAAATTTTAAATTTTATGCGCACATAACAATTTCGAATGCTCGTCCCCTCCTCACTCCCCTTCCGTTGTAACAACAAAAGGCACCACACACAGGCAGTACAAACAAGGCACTACACTGCGCACCAGCACAAGCCTGCGACCTGCGACCTACCTCAATCTCATCGCGGAAACGGGTTGCGTTCAGTTTCAGCGAGCAGCGTGATCTCATTCCTCCCCTCACACTATTGCAACCCATGCATACATACATACACAGGCTCTATCGCCCCCCACGACGGGATGGAGGCGTTGGAGGAAAGCCTGGGCGGGGAGCTGACGGTGGAGCGGGTGCGGCGCGAGGTCAAGGGGTTGAGTGAGAGCATCCAGGCCATGCAAACGGAGATCCAGCTGATTGTGGGCTCCCGCTATCATGAACTCATCGAGTCGGCCGACGCGGTGCTGGGCATGTACAAGTCCTGCAAGCACCTCCAGCACACCTTGACGACGGAGGTGCCCCCCGCCTTGAGCAGCGTGCTCCAGGAGAAACGCCCCGATTTGCACCTGAGGCCGTGGCAAGAAGCGGCGGCAGCGGCGGTCACCCGCCAGGAGGTGCAGCATCAACAGGCAGGCGCTTTCCCCCTCACGAAACAAGACGTCCATTTCATGCTGCAGGCCCCCACCCGGCTGTGGGAAGCCATGGACGCGGGCCAGTACCTGACGGCCGCCACGCTGTGGGCGGAAGCCAAGGCCATTGCCGACAAGACCAACGCGCAAGCTGCTGCTGCTGCTGCTACTGCTGGTGCTCCTGCTGGTGCGACTAGCGCCAACGCGGTACCCGCCCCCGCTGCCGCCGGGCAAGTATCACAATGGACGTCGACGCAACGGCAGGTCCAGCTGGTGGTGGGGCAGCAATGGGCGTGTCTGCACGATTTGAAGGGGAGCATCACGGCGGGGGCACATGCCTTGCTACGAGACCAGGACGTGGAGGATACCCGTCAACATGCATTGGCATTTGTGGCTTTATCGCGGCTCGAGCCTTCCGTCGCCACGGAGGGCAAAGCGCTGCTGAGCTTGTTTTTGGAGCGGAGGGATCAATGGGTGGAGGGGGTGTTGAAGGAGGGAGGGGGGGAGGGAGGGGAGGTCGTTACCACGGCGCAAGTCAAGATGAACTTGAGTCGTGCGGTGCAGGCCCTGAGGCGGACGGTGCTGGATGCCCATCGTATCTTTATTGGTGCTGGGGAGGCGGAGGGAGGGAGGGAGGAGGGGGGGGCGCTGACGGGATTGAGGCTGGCACGAGTGGTGGCGGCGGAGGCGCTGACTGCGTGGGTGGGGAGGTGGATGGTGGAGATCCATGCACAGGCCCGCCGGCTGCTAAAAACGCTTAAGTCTTCGGGTGAGCTGGCTAGTGTCCGGCAGGCTTTATGGCAGGAGACACATCTTTTTGTTGTTGCTTCTTCTGGGAGTACTGCTGCTACTATTGAGGGGGAGGAGAAGGAGGAAGAAGGAGGGCATCTGCAGCAGCACCACCACCACCGGCAGCTGCACCTGCAGCAGCACCAACAGCAGCAAGGGAGTGGTCCGTCGACAACGCAGGCATGGCGAGAAGCCTGTCACGCTGTTCTCTTCCTTGACAAGCTCCGCCACACACTTGTGAGAGCCGGGCTGCTCTTGACCTTACTTCCTTGCCCTCCCGCGGGGGAAGGAGGAGGAAAAGCACCAGCACCAGCACCAGCACCAGCAGCAGCTACCACTATCAGCAGCAAGGCCGCTGCAGCTGCTACTGTGGTGGGAGGAGGGGGGGTGGATTTGTGGGGTGTGTTGTTCTCTGACTCCTTTGCGTTTCTGGTGGACGACTTACTCCAGCAGTCAATGAGCACGATCCACCGTGCGTTCATCCAGAAATTCGACACCATTCTTGCTGTCCTCCGCCAGACCCCTTCCTCCCTCCCTTCCTCCTCCTCCTCCTCCATGGAGCAACAGCAGCAGGAGCGGTTTACAGCCGTGGAGATGGCGTGGGCAGCCGAGCATTTGTTTGGGTTTTTGCTACAGGAGCTTTGGCAGGTACAGAGGCATGCCCACGAGTTGATTCAAGAGGGGGATCTGACGGCTGCTTCTGCGTTGGGGGCGTCGTTGCAAGCGCAGGCTTTGTGTCTGTTGGCTCATTTGTCCTCATTTTTGCGGACTTGGGTGCAGGGGTATGAGGGAAGCAGCAGCAGTAGTAGCAGCAGCAGCAGCAGTAGTAGTAGTAGTAAGAAGGGTACTACTGCTGTTGCTGCTGCTGTTGCTGGGGCGTCAACCTCACCTGATCTCGACGCCCTCCTCATCATCGCTCGCTTTGCCTCATTGCTGTTGACCAAAGCTCCCTCGACAATCCTCCGTCTCGCCTCCTCCCCCACCTCCTCCTCCGCCGCCGCCGCCGCAGCAGCAGCTGCAGCAGCAGCAGCAACACAAGAAGACTCTCTCGCCAGCAGCACCAGCACCAGCAGCAGCAAGCAGGGAAGGAAGGCTGCTGGAGGAGCTGCAGCTGTCATCAAGACGATTGATAAAGTACAGTTAGAGAGCGCTTTTACTATTGCTGATGCCCGTGGCCAGGATGAACTCACTCCTGCCGAGCTCCAGGAATGCTTGGATACCCTCGGTTTGACTCAAGACCCTTCCTCCCTCCCTCCCTCGTCCTCGTCCTCGTCCTTGTCGTCGTCGGCGACATTTGCGGAGGTGGCCTTATTGTGTAATGCTGTGTTAGAGGACGATGCACACACACACCCGGCTGCCTTTTACCTACAGCAGGCGTACAGACATATTTTTTCTCTAGCACTAGGAGTGTGGGCGCGACGGGTGGTGGGACCCTTAAAGGAGGGCTTGAGGGAGGAAGGGGTGAGGGGGTTATCGGTTGGAGGGAAGGACGAGTGGAGGGCGCATAGGCCGGGGTGGGAGGAGAAGGTGTCAGTGCAGGAGGATGAGAGTGGGCGCACGTTCGAAGATCGGATGTGGGTCCCGACGACGATCTCGCCTCCTGTGAGTGTGTTTTTGTTTTCGCTTGCCACGGAGCTGGGAAGAGTGACTCAGAGTAGGGATGGCCTGCGGGGGGTGTTTGGTG
>Ga0105055_10011480_pt1 | contig 10926 bp, 10 predicted proteins | sample BON03_FD_78090 | JGI IMG/M metagenome (GOLD analysis project Ga0105055, IMG submission 78090) | Freshwater microbial communities from Lake Bonney liftoff mats and glacier meltwater in Antarctica - BON-03 | ecosystem: Environmental > Aquatic > Freshwater > Ice > Glacier meltwater | place: Lake... | reverse complement strand
TGTGTGTGTGTGTGTGTGTGTGTGTGTGTGTGTGTGTGTGTGTGTGTGTGTGTAAGTGTGTGAATGTGTGTGCGCGTGTGTGTGAATGTGTGTATGTGTATGTATGTGTGTGAGCGTGTGTTTGGTACACATTCTGAAACATGAGCCCGCAGCGTTTAAACCCAGTCTATCAATTGCAGAAGAGCTGACTTTTGAGAAATTCCACCGAGGCGGTGGAATTGCAGTACAGCTGACTTTTGAGAAATTCCACCGAGGCGGAAAGTCCACCGAGGCAGCAACAGCGCTGTCAACCCGCCAATCCAAATGTAAAAAACCTCAAAAGTCGACTTGCTACTAAATTGAGTATGTAAAATGAGTATTAGATTTGACTTTTGAGAATGTGTACCGTGGGAGTAGGAGAACAATCAATCGCCCCTCTAACTCTGCTGCGTCCTGTGACATGTCACACATATCAATCAGCCATGTCACATGAATGAGTCGTGTCACATGTGTGAAGGAGTCATGTCACATATATGAATGAGTCGTTTCACATGATTGAATGAGACACGTCACATGTATAAATGAGTCGTGTCACTGTTAAACTCCCCTCCAACCAACAAACACCCCTCCACTCATTATACATGTGACGTGTCTCATTCAATCATGTGAGACGTCACTGTTAAACTCCCCTCCAACCCCGCCGCGTCCTGTCACACGTCACGCATTCATGTCACGCATATGGATGAGTAATGTCACACGTATAAATGAGTCATGTCACACATATGAATGAGTGATATCACATATGAATGAGTCATGTCACACATATGAACGAGGCATGCCACACATATGAAGGAGTCATGTCACACATATGAATGAGTGATGTCACACACATGAATGAGTCGAGTCAAACATAAGATTGAGTCATGTGACACATAGTTCGTGGCATTTGTATAAACTCGTTGTCATGTCATTTGAACAATTGAGTGGTGTCAAGTACCTGAATCAGGCATGTCACGCACACGAGTTTAACTCATCTTTATAAACAGGGTCATGGCACACATTTGAGTCATGTCACGTGCAAATGAGCCATGTCACGAATGACACAGTCATGTCATACATATGAAGGAGTCATGTCACACGTATGAATGGGTAATGTCACAGATACGAATGAAGCATGACACAAATATGAATGAGTCATGTCACACTCATGGCGGAGTCATGTCACACATATGAATGAGTCTTGTCACACATACGGCTGAATCAAGTCACACATATCAAAGAGTCATGTCACACATATCAATGAGGCATGTCACACATACAAGAGACGAGCACAAGCCTCGCCGCGCTGCCTGTATACAAATGAGTCATGTCACATACAAATGAGTCATGGTGCATAGACATGAGTCGATTCACGTATCAATTAGTCATGTCACATATGAATGAGTCACGTTGAAGATGAATGGGTCATGTCACACGTAAATCATGGTCATGCCACGTATGAACGAGTCATGTCACGTATGACTGAGTCATGTCACAAATGTGAATGAGGTGAATGATCATGTCACACATACAAATAAAGACAAGAAGCCTCGCCGCGCTGCCTGCGTACAAATGAGTCATGCCACATACAAATGAGTCATGTCACATACAAATGAGTCATGTCACATACAGATGAGTCACGGTGCATATATGTATATATATATATATACGTATACATATACGTATATAAATACATAGATATATATATAGCTTCAAGTCGATAGGCAATGCTCAGGAGGCATGCACATGCAGCAGACAAACAGCTCAGTCCTGGCCCACTGCAACCATCCGTATGAATGCAAGGGTAACCGAATGCCGCAAGCGCCCCGAAATCTGGAGCTTTTATATATATTCCCCTGGCGCGCGGCACGCGCGCATTCGCTTACCTTCGCACCCATACACAAATTTTCCCCCACATGCACCGAGAACGGAATAACCTGTACGCATGGGGATTCATTGTGTATGCACTTGGAGCTTCAAGGTCCAAGTCCATAGGCCTACGGGCATTCTAAAGCAATCTCTACATTGCGGGGCGCTTGCACCATTCGGTTACCTTCGCATTCATACAGATAGAGATAGATATATCCCTATACATATGGATACTAGATGTGGTTGGTCAGCATGGCATCACCATGCGGGCCGCTCGCGGCATTGCGTTATCGTGCGTTATCTCGCGGCATTGCGTTATCGTGCGTTATCGTGCGTTATCTTGGCACTGATACGGATGCTTAAGATGGTGCGCATACGCATTCAAGACAACTAGCTTCTTTCAATAGAATGCCTATCGACTTGCAGCGATAAGTCCAAGCGCAAGGGTCCGTATTGGATACAGTCTATCACCATCCCTATTGGATAGAATGTATCCTAGGGATGCTGCATCCCTATCGACTTGGAGCTTCATCAACGCGACATGCCACAATGTCTGCATCACATGACACAAATAAGAGACCAGTAGAAACCTCGCCGCGCTGCTACAGCCGCCCATCTCCCGCTCTTCCTCCACCCCCCCCCCCCCCCCCCCCCCCCCCCCCACACACACACACACACAGTTTTAGGGCTTGAGTTTAGGGTTGGGTTTAGTGTTGGGTTTAGGTTGGTCAAATATTCAGGTTGCCAGTGTCTATCAACAATGTATCCCCTGCACACACACACACACACACACACACACATACACAGTTTAAGGGTTTTGAGCTCAGGGTTTAGTATCGGGTTCGGTTGATTACAAAAAATCGGCTCGTGTCTATCAACACCGTATATTCTGCACACACACGCAAAAGTCACAGACACAGACACAGACGCAGACGCAGACGCAGACGCAGACGCAGACACAAGCACAGACGCAGACGCAGACATAGACGCAGATGCAGACACAGACACAGACACAGACATAGACACAGACACAGACAAAGACACAGACGCAAACATAGACATAGACACAGACACGGACACAGACACGGACACAGACATAGACACAGACATAGACATAGACACAGACATAGACACAGATTTAGACATAGAAACAGATGAAGTCGTCGACATACTCGGTGAAAGCTAGTGAGTCTATAAATAGAGTCTCTACACATAGTGCGACTATAAATAGACCGCCCGACCCAATCAATCATTTATGTTCCCTTAAAGGTAATTAGATATCAGAGAAGTATTTTACTTATCGTTCAATACAAATATTTAAAATCCTGTTCCGGAGATTTCATTTTCCAGAATCTGATCCTCCGCATAAGATCATGCGGTACTAGTTTTATTACTCAATCTAGTTGGGTTCTTCATTTCCGCCTGACGGATTTCTGTCAGGCGGAAATGTTTTGTACCACAGTTCTACCAGTTTCGAAGGGGCATCTTGGGGGGGCCAGCCCTTAAATATTTTTACATGATTCATAGGGGCGGGCGGTCTCTACACATGGCGAGACTTGATGTGTGTCTGTGTGTAGCACACACTACAAATATAGACTATAAATAGAGTCTCTAAACATAGCGAGACTTGATGTGTATTTGTGTTTGGCGAGATTCTAAACATACACTATAAATAGAGTCTCTAAACATAGACTGCGATGCTTGATGTGTGTCTGTGTCTAGCACACTCTAAAGATAGACTGCGAGACTATAAATAGAATCTCTACACATGGCGAGACCTGATGTGTGTCTGTGTCTAGCACACTCTAAACATAGACTGCGAGAATATAAATACAGTCTCCACACATAGCGAGACTTGATGTGTGTCTGTGTCTAGCACACTCTACACGTAGACTATAAATAGAGTCTCTACGCATAGCGACACTATAAATAGAGTCTCTACACATGGCGAGACTTGATGTGTGTCTGTGTCTAGCACACACTACAAAGATAGACTATAAATAGAGTCTCTAAACATAGCGAGACTTCATGTGTATGTGTTTGGCGAGATTCGAAACATACACTATAAATAGAGTCTCTGAACATAGATAGCAAGCCGCCCGACCCAATCAATCACTTATGTTCCCTTACAGGTAAACAGATTTCAGACTAGTATTTTACTTATCGTTCAGTACAAATTTTCAAAATCCTGTTCCGAGGATTTAATTCTCCAGAATCTGATCCTCCGCACAAGATCATGCGGTACTGGTTTTATTACTCAATCTAGTTGGGGTTTTCATTTCCACCAGATCAATATGATTGGGTGGAATTTTTTCGTACCACAGCTGTACCAGTTTCGAAGGGGCATCTCGTGGGGGCCAGCCCTTAAATATTTTTACATGATTCATAGGGGCGGGCGGCTGTTACACTCTATAAAGATAGACTATAAATAGAGTCTCTAAACATAGATAGCAAGACTTGATGTGTGTCTGTGTCTAGCACACTCTAGGAGGGTGTGAGTGAGGAGAGTGAAACATAGATAGCAAGACTTGATGTGTGTCTGTGTCTAGCACACTCTAAGAGGGTGTGAGTGAGGAGAGTGAGTGACTGACACTCTAAACTTACACTCTAAAAATAAATCAAAACAAACAAATAACATGAAAAAAACAAATGAAGGTACAATCGACATTAAAAATGCGCTGAATCACATCTTCATTCGCCTTGCATTCAGCTCGAAACCCCACGATAAAACAAATCAACCAAAAAAAAACAAGCTCAACAACAATAAAACACATTAACCCAAAAAAAAACGCTCAATAATGCACTTGACGATGGACTCATGTGAGTTGAATTCAAATTGAAAAATAACCAAAAAAAAAATACCCTCAACCGCAACAATGCGCTTGATCAGATCCTCATTTGCCTTTGATTCGTCAACGTACTCGGCAAAGGCGGGAGGGGCCCTATACGTGATATATATATATATATATATGTGTGTGTGACATGTATGTGTGAGTGTACGAGTACACATATAAATGATTCGCGTTTGACATACTCATATAAATATAATATATATATATATATATATATATATATATGTATATATACTTATAATATATATATATATATATATTTGTACATATACTGATATACATATGTACATGTATACAATTATATACCTAAACACGCGACCATATCAGTATGTGGTTGCTACGATTAGTAGGCTCCTTAAAATTATTGGTCTCTTTTGCAAAAGAGCCCTACAAAAGAGACTATATTCTGCAAAAGAGACCTACAATTTTAAGGAGCCTACCAATTGTAGCCACCCCATATGATGATACAGGCGGAAATATTTTGTCACTTTTTCATATTTGTACATCTATGTATATGTATATATGTATATGCACACATCATATATATGCATATAATACCACACTTACATATAACACCACACTTAGACGTTTATTCATCTGGGCATATCTATGTATATGTATATGTATATGTTCACGTAATACATATGTACATACTACCTAAACACAACCACGTTCATACGATGATACGGCAAGAAGTATTTCCACGCTAATTATCTGTGTATATTTATGTATACATATGTGTATATGTACAGGTAGTACATATGTACGTAACACCCAAACACGACTACATCTGTGCAATGATTTGGTGGAAGTATTTCGACACATTTTCACCAGTGTATATCTATGTGTATATATGTGTATATGTACACATAATACACATGTATACAATAACTAAACACATTTACATCTGCATGATGATGCGAAATGAAGTGTTTTGACATGTTTCCACATGTGTATAATTATGTATATATATTTATGTGTGCATGTCATACTCATGTGCACGATACCTAAACACGACCACATCCGTACGATGATACGAGCACAAATTTTTGGAAACTTTTTCACCCGTGTATGTCTATGTATATATATATATGTATATGTACATGTAATTCATGAGTATATGATACCTAAACACGACCACATCCGTCCGATGATACGGACAGAAGTGTTTCGACACTGATTCATCTGTGTATATCTATGTATTTGTATGTATATGTACATGTCATACATGTGTATATAATACCTAAACACAACCACGTCTGTACGATGATACGGCCGGAAATATTTCGACACTTTTTCAACCGCCAGCTGATCGCCAACGTCAAAAGTCGGGAACCTTTGAGGGGGGGAAAAAAAACCAAACAAATACAAAATGTAGATTTTCTTGTCATTTGTTGTCTTCACTTTACTTTGCCAACAACGAGCTGATCGCCAACGTCAAAAGTCGGGAACCTTTGGAGGAAAAAAACCCAAAAACAAACTCAAAATGTACATTTTCTTGTCACTTGTGTTCTCCACTTCACTTTGCCAACAACGAGCTGATCGCCAACGTCAAAAGTCGGGAACCTTTGTAGGAAAACAACCAAAAAAAATCATCAAAATGTACATTGTCTTGTCACTTGTTTTCTCCACTTTACTTGATGAACAACGAACTGATCGCCAACGTCAAATGTCGGGAACCTTTGAAGGAAAAAAACCCAAAAAAAAGAATCAAAATGTAAATTTTTCTGAAACTTGTTGTTTCCGCGGTACTTCAACAACGAACTGATCGATAAGGTCAAATGTCGGGAACTGTGTCACAGTTTTTAAAAATCACTGTGGTGTGGTGCTGAAATGAAGGCTCCCTAAATGGTCAGGTTGCTTTTGCAAAAAGAGACCTGCATATTCCACAAAAAGAGACCTACAAAAATACTCGAGAAACCCACAAAGACACATCTGAAACCCAAAGAAAGACCATTAAAAGAGGTGTCTATGCGTTCAAGTGTACCTGCTCAAAAGGACAGGTCGCGTTTGCCAAAGAACTACAGCACATGGAAAACCAAAACGGAATGGAGCGATAAAAATCGCACACCCTCCATGGAAAGTTAAAGGAAGAGTGAAAGAATGTGTATGCATACACCGTATATCTGATTTAAAAAAAAAAACACCAGCACCCACCATTGAGAGCAAAGGGATGTAGCGAAGCTCAATAATCCAAATACAAAGCGCATCCAAAAAAAGAATTTGAAAAAAAATTGAACATGTATTCAGAGCGAGAGAATAGAGTGAGGTTCAACAATCAGAATATAAAGCGCATGCAAAAAAAAATTCAGGTAAAAAATCAATCCAAAAAAAAAGTAAGGGTACACACATGGAGAGCGAGGGAATATAGCAAGGCTCCATAATCAAAACACGAAGAACATTTAAAAACAAATCCAGAAAAAAGATCCACAAAGGAATGGCACACACATTGAGAGCGAGGGGATGTAGCGAGGCTCCATTATCAGAACACGAAAGCCGATGGCAATTGCAAACGTCAGGGTCCATTGCAGCGCTTCGTCACGTCCCTTTTTTTATTTATAAATCAGAACATCGCAGAGTCTTACATAGATACAGATTTAGAATCGTACTCAGACTCAGACTCAGACACAGACGTGGATGGGTACAAACACGGACACAGACACAGATACAGATACTGACACAGACATAGATACAAACACAGACATAGACATACAACGTAGACACATACATAGACACACACAAAGACACAGAGACAGACAGGTATACAGACACAGACACAGACACAGACAGACACAGATAGACACACACACACACCTCATCCAATTTAAACCACGCAATCACTTCCTCAACAATACCTTGAGACTTATCGCACATACACACACACACACACACGCACAGACAAACACAGACACACACACACACACACACACATACGCATAGTCAATAAGACACTCGAAAATTCTCTCTTTCTCTCACGGACACAATTACACACACATACACACACAATAACACCCTCGAAATCACTATCTCTCACACGCAACTACTTCCTCAACGATGCCTTAGACTTGTCGTGATATGTGTGTGTGAGAGAGTGTGCGTTCGAGGGTGTTATGCTGTGTGTGTGTGCGTGTGCGTGTGTGTGTGTGTATGTGTGCGCGCGACACACACCTCACCCGACTTCAATCACTTCCCAACGATGCTTTCAGACTGGTTGCAACATATGCGTGTGTGTGAGAGGGTGCGTTCAAGTGTGGTATGCTGTGTGTGCGTGTGTGTGCGCGTGTGTGTGTGTGTGTGTGTGTGTGTGTGAAACACACCTCATCCGACTTAAACCACGCAATCACTTCCTCAACAATGCCTTCGGGCTTGTCCGCGTTGGGTTTTTTGGGTGCTGAGATATGAGAAACGTGTCAACAGAGATCTGAGAGATATGACAAGACATATGACAGTTTCAACTGAAAATGCTACATCCCCTAAATGCACCAAATCGAGAAACTTAGATTTCTCGGTATCTCACATTTATAAAAGAGACCTATACGAAAGGCCTATCCTTTCATGCTACCAATACAAGAGATGTATCAATAATACCTATAAAAGAGACCTATAAAAGAGACCTATAAAAGAGACTTACAAAAGAGGTTCATAGACCCCTCAGAAGCAGTATAATAATTTTGTCTCTAATTTCCAGAGTGCCTTCAGGCTTGTTTAGGTCTTGTGTATAGGTCTCTTTTGTTTGTCTCTTTTATCTGTATAGGTCTATTTCATAGACCCCTCAGAAGCAGTAGACAAGTCTTGTCTCTTTTTTCCAGGGTGCCTACAGCCTTTTTAAAAGGCTAGTGTACACTGTAAAAGAGCCGTGTATCAATGCAAAAGAGCCCTAAATCACAGCAAAAGAGGCCTATATATCACCGTAAGAGAGCCCTGGTGGGCACTTAAAAGCAGCACACAAATTTTAATTCTACTGTCCAGTGTACCTGCTGCTGCCTTGCAAGAATCTACCAACAACGAAAGAACAGATCTCTTTTGGCGTTGCATGTCTCTTTTGTGGTCTCTTTTAGGGAAAATATTCTGCATTGACCCTACTTTCTGGTGTACCTGCTACAGTGTGGCAAAGACCCATATGATGCCTCAAGTAGTCCTTTTTCGCAAATAGCCACCCATTACAGGGCTCTTTTGCGCAAAACGACCCACAAAGATAAGGCATCCTATGGGTCTTAGCCACCCCGTACCTTGCAAGCATCTACAAACGCCAAGGTCTCTTTTATAGTTCTCTTTTGAAGTTTTCTGTACTTCGTGTCTCTATTACAGATCACTTTTTGCAAATCATCTGTGTCTTGTGTTTGTCTTTTCAGGAATTCATGTATCTCTTTTGTAGCTTTTAGTCTTTCACATGTCTCCTTTACATCTCTTTTTGCATTTCATCTGTCTCTTGTGTATGTCTCTTTCGAAGAATTCATATATCTCTTTTGACCCTAGTTCCCAGTGCGTTTCATCTTTTTCTTGTATGTGTCTCTTTAAAGGAATTTATATATCTCGTTCAACTCTAGTTTTCAGTGTGCCTACTGCCCTGCAAGATGCTAACAACGTCAAGGTCTCTTTCGTAGGTCTCTTTGTGCGTACCGTTTGCTCTTTTGTGGGTCGTTTCGACTCTACTTTCTTGTATTCATGCTGCCACTGATGCGAAAATTTGCAGCAGTGGATCCTTGCTCTCTGTCTCTTTGTTTCTCTCTCTCTCTATCTGTCACTTTCTCTCTCTCGCATTCTCTCTCTGTTTCTCTCTCAATGTCTCTCTCTCTCTCTCTGGCTCTTGTTCTGTCTTTCTCGCTCTCTTTCTCTCTTTCTCTCTCGCTCATTTTCTCTCTCTCGTTCTCTCCTTCTCTCTATCTCTCTCTCTCTCGCGCGTGCGCGCGCGCGCTCTCTCTCTCTCCCTCCCTCTCTCTTTCTCTCTATACCTGCTGCCTTGGACGAATCTACCGACGCCAACTTTTGCAGCGCCGACTCCTTTGCCTAATACATATTCATACATATAAACACATATACATATATACATATGTATGTAAACATACACACATACATAAATAAATGTGTATGAGTATTTATATATACATATATATAAACAAATTCATACATATATATAAATATATATATATACATATACATGTATGTATATATGTATGTATGTATATGTGTATGGATATGTATGGGAATATGTACCGATAGATATATCAACACCAATTTTTGTAGCGCTGGCTCTTTTGCCTGACACATATTCATGTATTTACAAATATACATACAAATGTAGACATACATATATACATATATGTGTATCTGTAAATATACATATATGTATTTATATATGTGTATGTGTAAATATATATACATGTATATGTATATGTATATATCAAGTACATATATATATATATATATATATATACATATATACGTACAAGTTTATGTATGTATTTATACGTATATGTGCATGCATTTATAAATATATGCTTTAACATATACATATTAATGTATACACCGACGCAAATCTTTGCAGCGTTTTTTCCCCCTGATGCTTATACATGCACATGCATATGTATACGTGATCATATATGCATACACATAAATACAAATATACAACCATGTATATATATATATATACACATATACATGTATTTGCATATATATATATGTATATGTATATGTATATGTACCTGTACATATATATATGTATATGTATATGTATATGTACCTGTACATATGTATGAATTTACATGTACGTGAAGATATTCATATACATATATATGTACCAATATATGTGCTGAGGCCAATTTTTGCAGCAATGACAGATGCATACATGTATGCATGTACACATACATGTATTTGCACATATAAATATACATATATTTATATGTGTATACATACAAATATGGTATATATGTGTATAGATATGTATATACGTATATATGTACCAATATAAAAACCAGGGCCAATTTTCTCAGCGAAAACTTCTTGTACTAAGATACATACATGTACACATACATACACGTATGTATTTGCATATATACATATGAAAGTATACGTATATAGAGAGATATATGTATATATATGTATATGTATATGTATATGTATACATATATGTATATACATATATGTACATATATATGTATATACATACATATACATATATATATATATA
>Ga0105055_10011479_pt1 | contig 10926 bp, 10 predicted proteins | sample BON03_FD_78090 | JGI IMG/M metagenome (GOLD analysis project Ga0105055, IMG submission 78090) | Freshwater microbial communities from Lake Bonney liftoff mats and glacier meltwater in Antarctica - BON-03 | ecosystem: Environmental > Aquatic > Freshwater > Ice > Glacier meltwater | place: Lake... | reverse complement strand
CCATACGTGAGAAAGTAGATTCATACGTGAGAAAGCTCATGCGTGAGAAAGCATACGTGAGACAGTCAATCCATACGTGAGAAAATAGATTCATACGTGAGAAAGCTCATGCGTGAGAACGCATACGTGAGAAAGTAAATCCATACGTGAGAAAGTAGATCACGTGACAAGCTCATGCGTGAGAAAGCATACGTGAGAAATTCAATCCATACGTGAGAAAGTAGATTCATACGTGAGAAGGCTCATGCGTGAAAAAGCATACGTGCGAAAATCAATCCATACGTGACACAGTAGATTCATGCGTGAGAAAGCTCATGCGTGAGAAAGCATACGTGAGAAAGTCAATCCATACGTGAGAAAATAGATTCATACGTGAGAAAGCTCATGCGTGAGAACGCATACGTGAGAAAGTCAATCCATACGTGAGAAAGTAGACTGCCTCCAACAACTGGCGCTCTGCGTTGACTTGGTGTATAAAACTTATATATGTTTGTAGCGACATCATCGAGACTATTCCGCTTTTCACATCACCAACAAACACACACGGAAAACACAGTTTGTTTGTGAAAATTCGTCTTTATTGCCATATTCTGCACACACTGTGTTTGTTTTAAACACACGCACCACTCATGCGCTACCACCCACACACGCGTCCGCGTAAAACATTGCTCGGAAAATGCGCCAAACGGACCATCCATGTTGACTGACATAGGTGAGTGTGAGTGTGTGTGCGAGTGTGTGTTGTGTGTGTGTGTATGTGAGTGTGAGTGTGTGAGCGAGTGTGAGTGTGTGAGCGAGTGTGCCTGTGAGCTTATGCGAGTGTGCCTGTGAGCTTATGCGAGTGTGCCTGTGAGCTTATGCGAGTGTGCCTGTGAGCTTATGCGAGTGTGCCTGTGAGCTTATGCGAGTGTGTCTGTGAGCTTATGTGAGTGTGTGTGAATGTTTGAACAAGTTTGTGTGTGTGTGGAGCACATGCCCCGTGATTGTGTTTATTTCACGCGTGTGTACATGTTGCCATTTTCAGCAGACGTGTGCAAGAAATCCCGAAAGCGGCACGTTCACGATAACTGATTGCGAAAACTCAGAAAATATGCCTCCCGGAAATAGACATAGAGCACAAAGTATATATAAACACTGCATACGCTGTGTCGACACATACAAAATTGGATCTGCCTCGCCCCGAAACCCGACATGAATCCTGATCTTTCTCACGTGGACCACAGTCTGAAAGGAGCAGTGTTTTCAGCCATTACAAAATTACTGATACCACGTAATCGTATGTCCGTCGACGATACCGCTTTGCTGCGTGAATTGTGGGAAAATAACAAGGCAAAAATGTTCAGGGCCGACATCGAGTTGATCAATGCTTGCCTAATACTGTCCGACAAATACCATCTGCTACCCGAGGCCACCAATTTGAGGGGAGCTATGGAGAATTGATTATTTTTATTAACAGTTTTTAAAAGTAAAATGTCACTGGCGTGAGTGACCTTCCAAAACATGCGATTCAAGAGAATAATACTTTGTTGATTAGAGTCTGCCTCCCAGGCCCGCTCACCCAGACTTCAAACACGGAGGTAGCTGTAACTGCAAACCCTTCCTGGCACGCAGTATTGTTCAAGGTACAAGACATTGTTATCAATTTTCCTCTGCCCATTGCTTGCATTTTGAGTTGAATCTTTGAGTTGTTGGTGGTTCTATTCACCAGTCTCGCCGATTGCTCAGGATACACAAACGGAGTTGCTTGCATTGCAGCATTGTCCCATCGTATACTTTCAACGATTCCTCCGACGTTTCGCACAACGATCTCAATATTCTCCATGTTCAGAGTCTCTTCATTTGTGGTACAAAAGGTCAGGTTCACAATGGAACTCGCCCCAATAGTAAGAGGAACAAACAAATTGCTAGGCCAATTTTGTGCAGGATTGCCATACTGAATGGCTGTGCTCACAGAAATCCACTGTCCCGTTTGCTCGTCTTTTGCCTTGGCCCAGACTCCTAAAAAGTTAAACACATTTTCATTGTGTGGCGCCTGATTTGTGATATCGCTGCTACGCACCATGATGAAATTCGTGGACGGCGGCACTTCAAAATCGCCCGCACAAAGACTTTCATTCGCCACACACACATGCGGTTCTTCTTGTGGGTTCATGCCGCATGCACTTCTCACAACACAATGCTCGGGTCTCCCCGCATTGCGTGGCATGTTGTATACCATTAGAACAGCTGTATTTATATACTACGTATAGATGAATCACAGAACTTATTTTACAAAGTTTATTTGAATTCAATAAACACCATAGTCTTATTATTATCTTCACTGTGTTGTTCCTCGTGTGTCGCCGAGCGATAATCTGCTGGCGTAATCCTGCGAAATGTAGCAAATAGCCACTCGTATCACCACTGCATGTGTGTGCAAAGGTCAACATTCGTCGTTGAGGGATCATACACCACTGTCGACAGGTAGCGCAAACACCTCGTGTGGTGTGGCAAGCGTGTCTTCCCTCGCCGGTTCTCCGAAATCTTGGATAAGCCGGCTGTAGTACCGCTTGATGTTGCGCTGGCGGAATTTTTTTGGGAATCGGTGGCTGATTTTCTGGTAGAAAATGTACGACACTACGCTTTTCCCCAGGTGCAGTCGACATGTAAGGCCATTCCGCAGTGTCACTGCTTTCGGACGACCATTTAACGGCTTCGTGTGTGCGATTTGTTTGTAGATATAATTCCAGTCCTTTAAAAAAAATGTATCATACGACTTCATCTTGGGTGGAGCCCAGTGCAATATTTCTTCAGAGGCTGCTTCATCGAGAATGGGCAGAGCATGTTTCGGGGTATCCTGATGCACACACGCTGCACATTCCAGACAGGCTTCGCCATCGACCGCCGAGCCGGTTTGTATCGACACAAAATCGGCCGTGAACCCCCACATTTCGTGATAAAGCTTGCCCACTTTGCCGCGCAGGGCCTTGCGCAAGTCCTGCGTCTGGCGATTTTGCGTCATGATCAAGGGAAACCCTGATATATGCCACCGCACGATACTGACGATTTGAAAGTGGCAAAACATCCGAGAAAAAACACGTACGTTGTAGCCATACTTGAGAAACAGGCTCTTGAAAAATACAATGATGGCCTCCAGAATAACAAAGTCTGTCGTACGCATTGGGTGATAAATTTTGTTGCCGCTGTCCGCCACCGTCACCTCACTGGTAGCACACAACACATATTTCAGCAACGAAAGTTTATCAGTTTTCGCGCTGCTATTTTCCAAGAAGGCGTTGCTCTTGTGCATAAAAAGAGAGGGCGTCTCGACCTTGCGACTCCCTTCATGTTGCGTGATGGACTTTTTCCACGAGGGCAGACAGATAAAACACACGAGAATGTATTTCCGATCATGGCCTTCGCGCAGCAAACGGCACTGTTCGTTGTAGAGTAGACTTGTCTTGTCCTCACAGCAGTTTTGCAACATGTCCACGAAAAGCCGACAAAACGTCATCTTGCGCGTCCCGATGTCGGTAATGAGCACAGGGCGCACACAACACACGCAAAACCCAACATCTGCGCTCAACGCTGCGTTCTGCTGCATATGCTGGATTTGCGTGCTCCACAGTTGACGTATCGGTCGACTCGTATCGTCTTCATTGTCCTCGGCGTTCGCAATATGATGACTCATGCGTGCTGCAAAGTGCAGAATGTTGTGATTCGCCAGCAAGACCCGTCCTCATGTCTTATAGAAAAAAAACAAAAAACAGCACACACCTTCGCCCTAAAATAGCATACAGGGCAGCGTGGGGGGCTCGCCTGGTTTCCATCTGCGTCTGTAAACATGACAAAGTGGCTTTCTGCGCTAGCACAAGGCGTACATTCTGCGTTCCCTACAGTGTCTTTATATGATGCTGGCCACCCTGGGCATATTTCGCAATTTGCACCACCATACCCTTTTGGGCATGTCGCATCCAACATGGGTATTGATATCACAAAAAGGGGAAAATAACAGGAACAATTGCATTGTATAATCCAAGTTTTTCAATGAAAACTTATATATCTACACGGGTCTAGACAGTGCAATTGAATACACCGTGGCAAATGATAGAAAAAGTTGTACGTTCAAATACATTTGTGGATTTATAAATGAGAGACAACCCGCACATGATTCAGGTTCTAAAATCCAGTGTGTACTATTTCTTACAGCGAGTCGATGTCTTTTTCACTTTCACGTGTTATGTTACGATGGGCCGGATTTTGGAGAGAATGTTGTTGCACTGGAAGCACCGCATGTCTCTTGCAAGTATACTGTCACTAACAACTGGGACACACGATATACAACAACATCCGAAGCCGCAATCACCACAGCAGTATTTCAAAGGAATTGCCCTTTTCGTGATGACGATCAGAACAAATCTATTTAAATTGTCTCGTGTTGACATCGCCGAAATTTGTGTATAAGTGAACATGCAATTGAGATACGGTTTCCATTCACTGTGACAACCACAGCACAGCGAATTCCCACATTCAATGAACGTGCCACCCAAAAACAAAGTTGCTACCGCGAATTTTAATGTGGAACCGCGCTTTCTTCATATGATCGACGCACAGACCGGTCTCCACCGGTATACTGGCCTGGAACCAATTGGCTGTGGGACTGCCATGTCGGACAAAAAAGCCGCCATTGTCGTGACAGGAGATTATGTCGTAAAATGTGTCAACCAGTTCAAGGATCATCCTCTATGCAAAGAGCAAGTGCGCTGTCATGCAACCTTTGAGGGACTCAAGAAAGACGGGAAAGATCAGAATTGTTCGTGCGGGGCATGTGGATATGACTTCAAGTGTATACAACCTATTGCGTGCGGATGCAAAATCAAACAAATGAACAACGAGAACGACGAACCGTGTGTGATTATGTAGGTCGTGTTGTCGTCAACTTCAATACGTCTCTCTGACATCATGCAAAAAAGAAAGAGCGAGAGAGAGAGAAGACGAGAGAGAGAGAAGACGAGAGAGAGAGAAGACGAGAGAGAGAGAAGACGAGAAAGAGAAGTCGAGAGAGAGAGAAGACGAGAGAGAGAGAAGACGAGAGAGAGAGAGAAGACGAGGATTTGTGTATTAAATATGCCGATTTGACGGAAAATAAACCCGATTTTGTGATATCTACGGCCGTGTGCGATGTGACCTTTATCAAACTTCATGTGAGAACGACCGTGCTAAAGACCTCTCATGCAGCATTTGTATATATACGCAAGTATATTGGATAGACACAGACATTTGCAATAAATGCAAGAAAATACTTGTAAAGTTGCCATAGTCACTAGCAAGGCCACCAGACCCAAAATGCGTCAGGACTATGTCCTTTGTTACACAATTTTATTGGCGGTAACGTGGTTCATATCAGGGTGTGGTGCAAAAGTGTGTCCAGACGTTTCCCTGTCCACGAGCACGGGTGTTGGCTTGATACAGGGGCTGAACTGCAGCAAATATTTGGCAGAAGAAGGGGTGGAAGAGATGTTCGTGCCACTGAGCAGAGATTTAGACTCGTGGCCTCTGTGTTCCGAACTGAAACCTCTCAACAGCAACAATGGTGTGCAGAAGTGCATATGCCCACCTGGATTCACCGACGCCGTGTACGGCGACAGCACGCTCGGCCTCGGCAGAATCGAAGGCCTCAAAGATATCGACATTGGTCGCATATCGTGTAAGCAGGCCTGTCCGGCGCCGTATCAAAACATATTGAGACTTGCTGACATCAATGCATGTGGATGTTGGAATCGGCGGGGTTGTATATTCGAAGACCGCACACTTTTGCCGCAGGCCAATTCCCAACTGATTCAACAGAGTGTAATGATGCTACCAGACAGGCTAGTCTCGGATTCCTCTATTGTGATTTGCCGACAATTTTTGTGCGGGCAGCGCGTTTCTCCTCATGATATTATGACCTGCTCAAAAAAAAACATAGAATTTACATATTGCAACGAATGTCCGGCCGAATGCTTAAAACCGCACCGCGAGTGCAGGATCCATCCCATCACTCGCTTTTGTGCGGTTGTGTGCGACCCCGACTTTGTGCGCATCGAGCACACGATCAATGGTACGTACGACTGCGTCGCGCGTCAAGTCTGCCCTGCGCACCACTATCACAACAATTCTATCAACGTAAAAGGCGATGTCCTCCGACAAGATTGTGCCGCGTGCCCACTCGGACAGGACAATGCAAACGCGTACGGCGAGGTATGTATGGCAATTGCTGTGTGGTATCCATGTGCCACATCATTGTTGTCACACGTGGCTGGCCGCGCATTGCCCATTCACTTGCTGTTTATGGCAGGGTTGTACCGAATGTGCTACCGGAAAGATGAACACGCGTGTTGGGACCGTCTGTGGATTTTGCCCCAGCAACACAGTGTTGCCTCTGAACTCGACCGAGTGCACGCCGTGCTTGAATGTTCCAGTAGATAAGATCGTCCGACAGGGAGCTTCCGACTGCGGCGATCTAGTGTGTCTGCCCATATCCGTGGGCCCAGCGTCGAATTGTATCCTACAAGCCGAAGAAGAATTGGCGTCCAAGTGCACGCAGGATGGATTTGGTTGGAATCATCGGAGAACTGACTCCTGTGACGTTTGCAGCGTGAATTTTGTGTCCATCGTCGTGTTTTCCACATTTCGCAATGTCAGGTTCAACCGCTGTGTTGCGTGTCCTCGGGATCACTACACGGCAGATATTGGCATGTCAACGTGCGAAAAATGTCCATTATTTCATATCCGACAGCCATCAGACCCGGTCTGTGTCCTCTGCCCTTCAGGTGACTGTTAAGAAAATTGGCTATGTGAAAATGTCCACACGGAATACACATGTGTATTTGTGATAATTTGCTTAAACACAGGCATGCGTCATAATACGAGGACTCGTGCATGCGAGCCGTGTCCGCCCCACAGCATCAATCCAGGACAAGGAGTGGGTTGCACAAATTGCAGTTTGCAGCACTACACTCGCACGGACTCACATGGTGATCTCTTGTGCCTGCCATGTCCCGAGGGTAGCCTCCGCCAGGCATCGTCGCAATTCGGGCGGTGCGAGCCGTGTCCGTCGCTCTATTTCATGTCCGCGCTCACTCAGCAATGCCAACTCTGTATTCTGCCCCCCGACCTGGTGTGTCCAGAACAGGAACGCGGTAGGAGTTATGTGGACGACTGTTCCACGCAAAACCACGAGGGGGGCGGATGTTCGTGCGGATGCCGCGCATGCGATTTGCACCGATATGTGGGGGTTGTCAAGAATTTTATGGTGCTGCCGGGTTGCCAGGCAGTGTGCGAAGACGGATACAAATTGCAGCATGTGTATTATGGCAAGGGGGATGTAATGTGTATTGAAAACAACATGCTTTTGAAACGCAGCGCGTTTTCGGTCTTCAACAACGGACAATACAAATTCGGCAACACAAATGCGAGCGATTTCACGGTGAAGCCATGCTATGATTTTTTCGCTCTGCCGTGGATGCAGATTGAGTCGCTTTTGCACATACAGTCGTCGCTGATCGTGCACCCCGCTGCCGATTTTATACGAGTGCACCACAGTATTCTTGCGAGCTATATTTCCAATTTGCGAGAATTGAAAGATATCGACAAGTCGTGTGTTTTCCGCTGCGTGGATGGCTTTGTTGCACTCCCTTCGCTGGCTACAGGGATCTTCGAGTGTGTACCAATCGCACAGCCCGCCGTGTCCCCCCCCCCATCCATCGCCTGCGCGGTACTATCCCCTTCTTTTTCGATTTCTGCTTGTACCTCAGCCTAAAACGCCGCTTGCTGGGTGTTTTGAAAATCAAAATCTCGAATCTAACGGGGGGGCTGCTCCCACCACGGCTTGTAATTTGCTGGGAGACGGGCCTCAAGTTTCTGCTCTTCCAGCATCATCATGAACTGAGAACTGATTTTCGGGGACACACGAGCATAATGTGCCAACTCTCTTTCATAACACTCGGGTTCAAACGGCCGGTACACATTGCTGTATGGTCTCCAATGTTTGTCCTCTGCCAAATGACCTTGTTCCTCTCGATATATTTCTGTCAGCTCGTTTGCATACCACGAAAGCTGCCCAGGCATAACTTTCGAGGGCTGTTGCCGAAAATTCGCCTCAATGTCCTTACGAGACAGCATGATTTTCGATTTGATGCCGCTACTTCTTCGTCTTTATATACCAATTGGTATCATCACTTGCCGTGGTAATGCGTCGCAAAATTAAATTCACAAACAAACTCTCCCTTCTGTTTGGAAAAGACACTCTGTGGACAAACTCTCGATTTCGGTTTCTACACAAGAAAAATAAGACGATAATACCAAGGGAGTGGAGCTCGTTCAAAATTGATGATTTTACTTTCAAACAAAAATATGCGCAGATTCTCGCGACTTTGCAAACGCCAAACTATGCAGGAATCAGCTCCTGGACCAGGGTCTCGGCCTTGGTGTGGCAGCACGCACGCTCCCACTTTTTTTTGGCGAGCTTTTGTGTCTCCTTGAGAAAGAGCTTGCGAAAATTGACTTGCTTCTGGAAGAGCACCATCTTCTTTGGCTTGTGCTGGGGTGTCGAACCAGCCAGGGCCATAGCTTCTTGCAAGAGCACGTGTTTTTTGTAAACGGAAGTGGCAAGCTCCCAACGCAGCTTGTATAGACGCTGTTCGTCCTTGAGGTGGAGTTTGCGACACGAATTGGCCTTCTTCTCAAGACCATTGAGCTTGGCCTCTGTGGCGGTAAGGATCATGCCAGTGAACATGGAGGCAGGCTGTGATCATGAACGTTGTGAATTCTCGCCACTTAATGGGCCAAGACGACAGTTTGGTCCAAAAATAGTCGCATGGCTCAAAAATGGCACAACTTGCCAAATAGCCCGCATAACGGGGGTTTTTCACGGGTTTGGTACTCACTGGCTCTTTTTACCGATCTTTGGAGCATTTGATGATCTGTGCGAACACGGGGTTCGTCGGTTCTACCATGAGTTTCCACTCTAGATTCGTCCGAAGAGGTCCATGAAACGGATTATTGGGGAACATGTAAAGCACCGGCAGACACATTAATTGAGAACCTGTAAAATCTCATCGACCCTGTAAAGCCCACCAAGACAATTGTTGAGAATACCAGATAATCTAGAACATTCTATGAATATCTAAAATGTTCGTCCAAGTCCCGCTGCGACCAAAAATTTACTTATCGCAAATCTCCATATATCTTCTTCAAAACGCTCTTGTTCGGAAAAAATGCCCGGAAAAATCACTTTGGGTCGCCACGTATGACATCAACTCTCGAGAACATTAAAAAAATATTTTCACGTTATTTTTCGTGTGCGACTCTCTCCTGGCATCGTCCATGCACACGAGGACCCGTGCTGCATACAAGCCAGTGTTGGTATGTGATGTCTCACCCTCTTTGTGGCAAGCCCATGCACTCCCAAGAACAGTGTATTGATCATGTTGCGTGCCTACTGCGCAGAAATTGAACGGCAAGGACCAGTGCATGCCAAGACTGAGGATGGCAATGTTTTTGCGCTCGCGACAGGTGTGTGTTTATGCACGGTCTGTATACATACTGCAGAACTGAGAGTTTCCGAATGCCGTGAATGTTTTAACAATCCTGTCTAGGCACGTAAGTCCTGATTCTGTCGATGAATGCACCAGTAGAGTTGATTGTAGAAACTGAAAAACGTGTCAATAACAAAACAACAGCACATGGGTAAAAGCGTGAAACGCCACCCTACCGGGGTTAAAAATGTAGTTCTGATGGTGGAAAATGCTATCAGTTTGGAAGCACGAAGTGACAGGAAAACAACAGCAAATGCAGCCATTTCCACACGAGTTCTCCACTATGAACCCCCTGCAAACGTGTTTGTTAAGCACAATGTACCAGTACATGTTGGCATTTCCGCACGAGTTCTCCGCTATGAAGCCCGTGCAAACGTGTTTGTTAAGCACAATGCACCAATACATGTTGGCACTTCCACACGAGTTCTCCGCCACAAAACCCATGCAGAAGCGATTATTAAGACAGCATGCAATTTGGTGGCTTTCGATGTGGACGGGTGGATGTGCCAACGCGAGTTGTATCTAGACAAAATAGACGCAATCTGGGGAGCTACGCATGCCATTCCCTCCCCCGACGTAAGTATTGGTGATTTGTTGGACTGAGAATTTTTGTGTTGTTATTCGCCTTTATTTTCCGCTGACACTACTCTTGTCATTGGCAGTCTTCTCCACTGTCGTATAAGATGTCCACGCGTCACGACGACCCCCATGGCTGCATGGAACTGACGTGTTTTTTCAAGGACAGCCCACAAGTGCTCGACCTGACCATTGCAGAATGCCTCGGATTCGTTTGTGCGATGCCAGATCAAGATGGAATGCATGCAGCTTTCGAGCCACCTCTGCTGAAACAACACATTACTTCCGAAAGTGATTCCCACAACAATGTCGATTCGTGCAAACACACTCATCACGTGGCTGTCGGCAAAAAATGTGGACAAGAACCGTCGGACTCTGGTGAAGTTGGTCATGAGCGCAATTCGTCAGACTCTTGCCACAATCAAGGCGGAACCGACCAGTCTAAAGCTGGCAGTAATGATCGTGGCCATGGCAATTCCAACGCTGGTGGTGGTGATCGCCAGCTATCCAAGGCGGATTCCGCTGGCAGTGGCCAGGGGCAAGATCAGTCTGGGGCGGGTGGCAACGGAGATGATGATAAGAATGATTCGAACAAGCGCGGTAGCGACAAGTCCGATCAGGTTGAAAGTAAGGAGTTGAAGAAGGCCAGAAAAATGAGGAAACTACAAGATGAGTTGCGTGCGCTTGAAGCGGCATCTGACAACGAAAATGAGGACGATACCGTCGCGCACACTGCACATGAATCAGCTGAGAAGGCTGCACAAGAGCTGGCTGAGAAGACTGCACACAAGCT
>Ga0105055_10011478_pt1 | contig 10926 bp, 11 predicted proteins | sample BON03_FD_78090 | JGI IMG/M metagenome (GOLD analysis project Ga0105055, IMG submission 78090) | Freshwater microbial communities from Lake Bonney liftoff mats and glacier meltwater in Antarctica - BON-03 | ecosystem: Environmental > Aquatic > Freshwater > Ice > Glacier meltwater | place: Lake... | reverse complement strand
TCTCTCTCTCTCTCTCTGTCACACACACACACACACACACAAATGCACACACGTGTGAGTCGCATGCATACAATGTATTTGGGTCAGTTTTTGATTTAATAAAGTACAAACAACATTTTTTCTTGGTGTGTGTTTGTGCCAATGCCACAGCCACTTTACCGTTTGATATATATGTATGATGAGTAGCACTGTGTGCCGACAAGTGCAAGGTCACCTAAGATGGCACTCTGTCTTGGGCACGGGTTCACGCTAGTGCTGACGTCGGGTGGTAGCGTTCGTGGTATTGGACGGCTGGCTACAATTGGCGTTGCCGGCCCTGACAGTGACGAAGAATACGTCAGTGACCATGAAGTGGGCACGGTTGTTGAAATGACCGCCGATGACTTTGGTGGCTCTCAGGTTGTGATGATGTCTGGAAGGTTGCACTCGTGGGCTTGTGTCACGCAAGATGGAGCGGTGTGGACAACTGGAATGGCATTCGGCACCCACACAGCACCACTGAGGATAGATAAACAGTTGTTTGGGAAGTCGCGTGCCGTAATGGTGGCGTGTGGTTTTGCTTTTGGAATGTTGTTGACAGAATCCGGAGAGGTGTGGACATGCGGACACGACACCTATGGCGAACTAGGACACGGCAATCACAATGATTGTGCAGTTATGACACGAGTGAATCCGCTTTCGTTCCACGGTGAGCGCATCACATTCATCGCGACTGGAGGCGAGCACAGCATGGCACTGAGTGCTGGTGGAAGCCACCTGTGGACATGGGGAGACAATCGATACCGGCTAGGAGTGTTGGGCCGAGACAATGACGTTCCCCCAGGCGGAACGGATGCGATATTCGCTGTTCCCGGCCTCGTTGCCGCCAACACGTTCAACGGCGTGCCTGTGCGGTCAATGACTGCCAGTGGGTATTTCACGATTGTGCTTACGGTGGACGGTAGCATGTGGGGGTGTGGCGGCAACCGTTACGGACAACTGGGGTTTGAAAGTGAAGATAATCGGCACCTGTTGCAGCGCGTGGGGGGGGCCAACATCTTTGGCGAGGGCGGAGTACGCATGGTCAGTTGCCAGGAGAATTCCACCGTGATACTGAGCGATCTTGGCCAAATATGGTCGTGTGGGGAATATTACGAGCGTAACCCCACTCTTTTGCCAACTACCAACGATTTCGACAACGGCGGTTTTGCGTGTATTGCTTCGGGAAGACACCACTCCGCGATGCTGACAGAGGATGGCCGTCTGTTTACATTCGGAGACACCGCACACGGGTGCCTGGGACATCACGTCAACTGGCATGGCTGGATAATGGACGCACACATTGTGGCGATACCCTTGCCTGACGGTGAGCAGATCGGGCGATGGCATCCCATGCCACCCAACGAACAACACAGGGCACTGTCGTTTGCGCAGGGTACGCAGGGCCGACTGGGGGAATTCTGCGACCACAACAAGCTGAGCTCTGAATTGCTCGAAATGGTCTGGGATTTTCTGCACTTTCGTCCGTCGACACACGCTGGCACTGGGCTGCGCAACCTGATGGGCTTCAGGTTTTAGGCATTTTGTGGTGCGCGTCATGGTAGCGCGGAGTACGCTTTGTTATCTTGTATGCAGCCGTATACCAACACACATACTGGTGTATACACGCGGGCAGGCGGAGGCGCGCTCGCGCGGACGTGCAATGACAACTACCACATACCCACCGCGGTGGAGTATATTTGACATCACTTTGTTTTTGATAACGCTGTCGATTGCGCATTTGTATGCCGCTTGTATGGCAAATGCTGACACTCGGCGTTTGTTGCTGGAAATTGATTCCAACGAAGACATCAAGCGCTACCTCAAAGAGGCATGCGATGACTTGCTGGGAATCATTCATTGCATGTGCATGTACACGTGCGTCAAGGCGGGTATGCCACCGAGCTGCACTTCGCACAACGGCAGGCTTGCAAGCCGCAACAACAAATACCAGCACACCCTGCAATGTCTGATGAGACTTGGCAGCACACAGAATAGCACCGACCCTGGATCTGTGAGACACAACGACACTGACGGGGTGTTTGCGCACGGCAACATTCGTGAGCGGTGTGCACTCCTCATGAATATGCTGTGCCACGACAAAAAGTATCTCATCATGCAGTGGGTGCTGGAGCGTGTCCCCACGCCCGGACAAGGGAGTGCCTCTGCAGTGCCGTCGTCGTCCTTGTCGCACAGCAGTGGACCCGAACTCGTGGTGTCGGGGTCAGCATTTGCACCGCGAGTCCCGATGTCGTCTTTGGTGAACATCTCGCAAATCGTGGCGTACAAGCAAGCCCTTGCGCGGTGCACGGACAAGGTGTATGCAACATCCGTGGACCCCAACTCGAAGAAAGACATGCGCAAGGCGCTGTGCAAGCTCGTCAACTGTCCTCGCAAAAACACTCGGGTGATCCTGCCACTGCACCTTCAGCACATGTATGCACTGTCATGCCATGACATTGTGCCCAAGCTCTCGCTGCGCGAACGCGACTTGATGCGCGAAACACAAGACCGACCCCCCCTTGCGACGTTGCGCGAAAATTGGCTGGTGCACCTCACAGTGTTGCCACCGAAGCCGTCGACAGCGACCAGCGAGCGAGTCGATGCCTGTCCTTCCCCCGACTTTACGCGCCACACACCCATCGCGCGTGGCGGCTCTGCTACAACATGGACTGACATTGGAAGCAACGGACGGTCGCGCACGCCTGTACAAGGCACTGCAAACGCATGGGACAACTCTCGCAGTTTGGTGTGCTGCGACCACCGCAAGTGTGACAATGCAAGCGGTGTTGCTGAAGCAGTCGTGTCCACCATGTTGGAGCACAGTTGCGTTTATCCTGCGCTGCCGAGGCCCGCATACCCCGTACCTGTGCCAGCAATGACACCAGCGTCCGTTCCTGTGACATGGGGGCACGATTGTGCGCGTATTTTGCCGTGGCTGACGGGTCGCATGTGCTGGAAAATGGTGCACGATAGCTCTTTCTTTGTGCACGATCATCAGGCTCCAATCTCGAGCCGTGCCCCGTCAACACCTACAACAACGGCTCGCGCCTTGCGTGCACCCCCTGTCCACAAGGCACGTATACGGCACGGGGTGAACTGACTTCTGTGGCCGAGTGCGAGTGTGTGGCGGGCTACGAGAGGGTGGCTGGCGTGTGCTCGGCCTGTGCCGTGGGCAGCTACAAAGCAGCCGCGGGAGACGAGCCGTGCAACAGCTGCCTAGGCGACACCACCACGCAGGAGGCGGCGAGCACTACAATCGCCGAGTGCGTGTGCGAGGCTGACTTCGGGCTCGTTGGCGGCGCGTGCCAGGCGTGCGTGCGGCTGGCGCAGAAGCTGCACCCTGGCAACGAGGCGTGCATTGACTGCGGGCCGAACTCAGCGCTAGACCCCGACGCGACCCACAACAACCTGACGGCGTGCGAGTGCCTCGCGGGGCATGCGGGCGACTGGCGGGGCTGCGAGGCGTGTCTGAAGGGGTTCTACAAGTCGGGTGCTGGGGCTGGCGAGTGCGCCGCGTGTGCGGCGTACGCGACGACACCGCAGAATGCCTCGACGAGCATCGCGGACTGCTTCTGCGCGCCACTGGAGGCGTGGGAGTCCGGCCCCGTAGGCCCTGGCAGCGTCAACGGCTCGTGCGTGGTGGTGTGCGCGGCGGGAGCGACCGGGAGCGCGGGCGTCTGTACCTTGTGTCTTGAGGGCACGTATAAGCCCGTCAAAGGCAGCGCGGCGTGTTCCGCGTGCTCTGCGCCTTTCTCAGCGTCACTTCGAGGGTCAGTGCTGGCCAGCGCGTGCACGTGCCCGGCGGGCTTCCTAGACAACTTTGGCACCGAGTATGTGTACGTGACGAGCGTGGGCGCGCTCTCTGACACCTTGAATGAAACTGTGCTATGCGCGGGCTACGGGGACGGCGTGCCGTGCGCGGTGGCGGCGGACCCGGCCCGGCGCCTGCGCGCGCTGGTGCTCGCGCCTACCGCGAACGCGACACTGCGAGACGTGACGGTGACGGTGAGCCATCGCGGCGGCTCGCTGCTGCTGTTCGCGTGCACGAGCGACTGCGAGGCGAACGCGACGATCAATCTGCACGGGCAGCCCAGCGCGCTGGTCATCGCGGCCTCAGGCAGCGCGTCCGCGACGCTCACGCGACACGTGGGGCGGACCGTGCAGCTCTCGTTTACACCCACGCCGATCACGCAGGCGCAGGCGGAGGCAGTGGTGCTCGAGTACGAGCTGCGCGCCGGCGACGCGATGTGGGTTGCCGTGACGGGCGGCGCGGCGGCGTGCGAGCCGTGCCCGCCGGGCGCGGTCTGTCTGTGATTCTGTGTGGTACACTGATGTTTTGAATTAAACTCCTGAACTTGAGAAATCGACGCAGTGTGTGAGTGGGTGTGAGTGTGTGTGAGTGGAAGCTCGCGACATGGTACACTCGTCTTTATGACAACGGAAACAGTGCACTAGTCAGCTAGTCAGCGAGCGCCGCATCCTCTGCGGGCGGCAAGCGCATGTAGAATCGATACAAATGGAACTTGCCCTCCGGCACAGCAGTCTCACCGCCGCTGGATGCATATTGCACAGCGGTTGAATTCTTGCCACGCAACATCGAGAACTCGCGCGGCCCCGCCTGTCCTCCTTCCCCCACAAGGCCTTGCTGGCATTCGAAGGAGAAGGGAAGGCGACAGGAGTCTGTTGCGGGCGTGCTCGAACTGGTGGGTTGGTACACCCCCAACTCGTCCACTCTGTCATCTGTGACACCAACGTCCGCTTTCCACCACTCTTGACCTGCGCCATGGGTCACCAGCTCATAGGTGAAGACGTGCTCATCTTCCTGATACAACACCACAAAAGGGATGAAAAGGTTGGCGTACGAGCCTGGTTTCACCAAACTCAGATTCAACTCCTGGCCGGTCAGACGGAGAGGCACGTCAAGAAACATCGTGTGCGCTGTCTCCACCTTGAGCGTGCTCTACTGTGCAAACCTCTCTGCCGCATCCGCGGTGTCTTTGATGTGCTCCTGGTCAGCGCTCTCGAACAAAACGAGGCCTTCATGGTCTTCGGTGTGTCCTTCTGCGTTGATGCCAAAAACTGGAATATTGTTCAAAACACCACATCCCCTGGTTGCTTGGGGCTTTTTTTTGGGCTGATCCAATGTGGGAGGCGTTGCACCGCCCTTGCCGCGTAAAATATCAATCCTTATTTCGTCAGAGGACCAAATCAACAGGCTGAGAATCTTGGTGTTGTGAGGCATTGCCCACTCGTGTTGCAGCTGAGGCAGTACATTGATGCAGTGTTGTTAAATACCAAAAAAATCACTAAATGGCGCCAGTTTACATCTGTTTACCACCATCACAACAGCACGCACACCGCGAGCAGCCCCACCAGCACAGACGCGCTAAGTGCCGCTGCGACGTACCCTCCAGGAAATCCCATGGTGTCCGTGAATGTTGCGTTGGCGATGGAGGCGTTCGAGGCGTTGGCGACGAATTTCAAGGTCGCCGGTCGCGCGTCCCGCATTGGCGGCCCGGGCACCGGCGCCACCAGCCGGAGCTCGCTGTGCAGGAGCTGCAGGTGCGCCGAGTACTCGGCGTTTGTGTAGCAGAACTTGCCGCCAGAAGCGCTCACAAAGAGCAGAAACGGCGCCAGACACTCGAATTCGCACAGGCCGACACCCTGCTGTGTCCAGCGGGTCCATCGCCAGCGCACACCCAGGCCCTCCGCCGCGGGCAGCGAGACGTTGAGTTCCGCGTACGACGGCACTGCAGGTCGCGTCTCCTGTACTCTGACTTGTTGCACGGCTGCAGCGTTTCCGGCGCTGCTACCCGCCGGAGCATCATGGGGGCTTCAGGCTCGCACTGCGCGCCCTGCAGGGTGAAGCCTGAGGCACAGCTCCAGGTGCACTCGTCGGTGTAGTTGCTGTTTGCGTGCAGCGGCGGGCACGGCGCGCACTGCAGGCAGGTGCGCGGGCTCGCAAAGTCGCGGAAGGTGCCTGGCATGCACTCGTTGGCGCAGATCTCACACACCCCTGCAGCGTCACGCAGGCCGCCGGAGAGACAGGCCACGGAGCAGTTGGTGTCGACAAAGGCCTCGTTCGGGCCGAGCGCCAGGCACGGCGCGCACTCTGTGTTGCGGAGGGGCGCGCACGGGGTGACGAGCCTGCGTCCGCTGCAGTCGGCGCACGGGAGGCACATGACGTCGACGGTTGCGGAGCCAGCCAGCTGGTACTCCTGGGCCTGACACGTCACCACCGAATGCTCGACGCACCGCTCAAAGTCTGCGAAAAAGCCAGTCGCGCACTGTTCTGCACACGACGCCGGCATGTCGAGGTCGCCGTGCGAGATAAACTCGCCGTTTGACAGCGCCCTGCGTTCGCACTCGCGGCACTCAGAGCACGCGGCGCCCGCCAGGTACGAGCCTCTTGCACAGACGGAGGCGTTGCAGTAGACGCAGGTCGCGTTCCCGCCTGTCGCAGGGCTGCGCAGCACGTACCCCGCAGCGGCCTGGCACGCAAAGTCGCATTAGGTGGTGGTGAAGACAAAGCTGGCAGGACTCAGCGTGGCGCCGTCCAGGCCTCGCGGCACTTCGCACTGCACGCACTGTCCGCTGATGGCGTGGAAGCCGGGGGCGCACTCGGACTGGCAGGCCGCGCTGCTGCTGAGCGCGTTGCCGACGTAGCGCTCGTTGACGAGCCTGGCACACAGCTCTGGTACAGTGTCGACGCTGCCCGCACACGGCACGAAGCGGTAAAAGTCGAGGCGCCCAGCGCCGTGTGCAAGGTCGAGCTGCAGTTGCAGATTGGCTACTGACGAGCACACCTGGCACGAGTCGTCGCGGCTGTAGTGTCCGGGCCGGCACTCGGTCTGGCACTCAGCGCCGCCGGGCTCGGACGCAATGAAGACCTCGTTCGCGGAAAAGATCCCGCGCAGGATGGGAGCGCACGGGACACAGGCTTCGTTCTTTGTGCGCGTGCACGGCCCGTAGCGCTTGCCAGCCACTGTGCCACACGTCTGACGCAGGTCCGTCGTGCACGCCTCGCAACGGGCGCTCGAGGACAGGAAGAAGGCGGCCGCGCACTGCCACTGGCATATGCCCGTGAGCCACTCGAAGGAGCCAGGCGCGTTGTGGTTGGCGTTGACGCAGGCCTGGCACTCGTCGACCACGCTGCTATCCATGTGTGAAATCGCGTCGCACCCGCGGATGTGGCTGCCCCGGCCACACACGTTTTCGACCAGCTCGCTGTTGGCGATCTCACACGGCACGCACGCCTCGGCGTCCTGCGACCAGAACTGGTGCGGCTCGCACGTGTTCTGGGCCACGTAGGGCGCCAGGCTGGCTATGAAGAGGTCCTGCTCGGGCCACTCGCAGCGCGCCTTTTCTTGCGCGTCTTGCGCGTCTGCCATCTCGGTGGTCAGGGCAACGCGCCGGTGCGATGACACCAAGGCGAGCGCCGTCGGCACCTCCAGCACACACTCACCGACGCCGCGCTAGCCTAGGCGCACCACGCAGCCGAGTTCAAAGAGCCTGCTGTGCACCGAGCGCGGAAGTTCACCGTGCTCTGGCGACAGCGCGGCGAGACGCACGCGAAACTCGCAGCCCACCATCGAGGCAGCGCTGCGGCGCGCCTCCAGGCTCACCAGCACAAACAGGCGCTGCCAGTTGTCCGTGTGCAGAGCATTGCTGCCGTACAGCACCTCTTCGAGCCCCAGCGCTGCCAGCTCGCTGACTGTGGGCACGTACATGGCCGCGCGGAAGGAATCGAGCGCAGCAGCCTGCAGCAGCCAGCGAGCAGGCGGCAGGTCAGCGGGCGGCAAGTCTGCCTGTAACAGGCGGCGCGCCCCAGACTGTGAGTTTGCGCAGTTGGCCAGCGAGGTGTCTGCCGACGATACGTCAATCGGAAACCTTCCAGAGGGACAGAAATTGCGAGCCAATCCGAGCATGAGTCGCACGCCCTGCTGCTGCGTCAGCAACATGGACGCGACGGGGCACGACATGTGACAATGGCAGCTCGATGTGGCGGCCACGTAGCTTCTGGCGGAGCACTGGACGCCTCTGACCGACGTGATGAAGGCGCAATCTTGCTCCGAGCCGATCACGTAGTTGCCCACCAGCGGGCACACACCTTGAAACATGTCGGTCGCTGTCCCGCAGCAGTGCACAGAGGGGATCCACGCAGACACAGCCGAGGGCTGGCGAGAGGACGGCACTGCCGTCCCGCTATGTTGAATTTTGGTCGCGACTCCCACTGTGAGCACCACTGTAAGTTGCAGCGCGTCCACAGCAAGCGATCGTGGAACGGTCCACGCCTCGAGCTCCTGCGAGGCGCGGGTCACCTGCAGCATCAGGGCCTGTGTTGGTCTTATGCTGTGCGCGCTGACAATGTGTCGGGCCTGCTGCCACGGGCGCAGCTGACCCACTTCGCGGGCCGATAATGGGGCCTGACAGCCAAACTGGACTGCCGAGAAATACGTAACTTCAGTGGCCCGCGTCGTCTTGGCGCCATTGCAAAAGCTGCAGGACCGCCGCCGAGGCAAGGGAGTCTTGGCTGAGACCCATACCGTCTTTGAGGTAAACGGTGCCACTTTCGATTGCCCACGCGGATGCCAGGTTTGTGTCCCACGACTCCACCACCGCGAGCTGCATCACCGCACACGCCTCGCTACAACCTGCGGTCGGACTGCTCCTGGCCTGCAGCGTGCGACCGCCCACGCGCAGTTGCGCCTCGCACGGCAGCGTGACCTGCACCTCCACGAGGTGTTTGCTGGTGGTGTCCCAGAAAGCAGCGCGCGGCACGTTGAGCGCTTGCAGGCGCCGCATGTGCGCGTGCAGAGGGTGCCGCTGCAGCACGGCCTCGGGCTGCGGCTGCAACGTGACGTGCGCAGCGCCCTGCGTCAGGCCGCGCGGCGAGTGCACCGTCTCGAGGCCCCTCGAAGAAGGAGTCGAGCACCACGAGTGAGTTGCGCAGGTACGCGTTGGGCAGCCGCGTGACGGTCAGGGTGGTGCTGGGCGAGGACACAAAGACGCAAAATCCTGGCTTCAGCGGCTCGAGCGCGAGGCTTGCGCCGCGCAGCGGGGAGGACAGGCGCACTTGCCGCGGGCTCATCAGGGAGAGATACGACGAGCCCAGCTGGGCGAATCGTCGATTCGGGAGCGCCTCGGGTTCGTGTCGCAGCACCAGTCGGTCGTCGCCGCACTGCACAGAGAATATGTTGTTCTGCATGTGCACAACGAGAGAGTGGTCGGTGGTCCAGGCGCTGGAGGTGAAGGAGTCGTCCAGCCCCGGGTATTCTGTCAGGAGAGAGCACAGCGGACTGATGAGCACCCCGTCGTCGTGCAGCAGGGCCAGGTACCGGAACTGCGCGGGCACAAAGGCAAACAGCACAAACAGGTGGCCGGAGGCCGACACCGTCATGGTGTACGCGTCTTCCTGCGAGAGCGCTATGCCTGGGTTGTCCACAAACACGTAGGCAAGCACGTCGGCCAGCGCGACATCGACGGGCTCCAGCCGTGGTGTGGGGATGGGCCCTGAGCCAGACTCGAGCAGCGTGCGCACAATTTGGAACTGGTGCGCGGATGGAAACGCAACCTTGCGCAGGAGCCAGGTGCTGTGGCGGACAGCCGCAGCAGGGTGAGTGACTCGTCCCTGCGCACAGACACTGACAGCACCGACGACAAGCTCTCGTGGCGAACGGCGCCGAAATTCACTTCTACAGCCGTGAAGGTTGTGGATTCCTTGAACATTCGCAGACAAACTAGGCGGGCGTCGTCAACTACCACCAGGAAGGGGCAACTGCTTGACTGCGATACGGCGGAGAGCAGGGTGATGGACAGCTTGCCCAGGGCGTCGCGGGGTGCAAACTCGCGCGCAAACACTCCGCAGTCGACCAGCCCCGGCGACGCCAGCGACATTTCAGCAAACTGCTGCGCGAGCAAGGACGACTGGTGCGTCGCTGTGTTGCGCGACACCCACGCAGACCCGCCGCTGGCCCTGTGCGAAGCTGGAACCGCAAGGCTCATGGCAGCCTCGCAGCGCACGCCCTGGAATCCGTGCAGCGTCACAGGCGCGCCTGCAGGGTCGAGCTCGAGGCCCACTCGGAACATGCTGCGCGTTGTGCGGCTGACAGGCAGCGCTGCCACGACCAGCGCGGGCCGCGCCACTGTGGAGGCGGCCGTCGAATCGGCCACGAGGGCCGAGAACAGCATCGACGGGATCCAGGCGGCGGCGGCCAGGTGGCGGTCGTCGGGCACGAACACCTGCACGCTGGCGTTTGGCGTGTTGGTCAGATCGACATTGAGAAAGAGGTCGCCAGAAAACACCATGGGAAAGGCGCTGGGCCGCGGCATCTCCGCGACGTCCTCCACGGCGGAGAAGCCAGACCCGGAGAAGCCGTAGTGCTGCACGCGCGCCGACGCGTTGAGCAGCACGCGGCGCGGAAAGGCGCTGGCGAACGAGACTGTGTTCTGCAAGGGCAGCATCGGGTAAACGAGATGCGGCTTGCGCGCCCAGCGGTGGCAGAACTTGCTGCCGTACTCGTCGAGGCCGAACGCGTACGTGCGCGCCGGAGGGAAGAAGGTGAAGGAAATGCCCGCCGGGTTCATGTCGTTGTCGCGGACGTCGACTGCGTTCCACACGCACTGGTGCAGCTCCTGCGCCGCTCCCAGCACGTTCACGAGGGCATTCTCAAAGTTGGAAAAGTGCAGGCGAGCCGAGTCCGGGTGCTCGAGCAGGTTGGCGTGGGCAGGCACCACGCCCTGCATGCTCTGGGCGGCCTTCAGGGCGGGATGCGCGGGGAAGCAGCGCTTGTCGTGCGGGAGCGAGCACTCGAGCTGCACCATCCCTGTAGGACACGGCGTGGTGTCACACGTCGTCCCGCACATGGACCCCATGTCCTTGAGGCCAGTGCGCTGCGCGCCGTC
>Ga0105055_10011477_pt1 | contig 10926 bp, 2 predicted proteins | sample BON03_FD_78090 | JGI IMG/M metagenome (GOLD analysis project Ga0105055, IMG submission 78090) | Freshwater microbial communities from Lake Bonney liftoff mats and glacier meltwater in Antarctica - BON-03 | ecosystem: Environmental > Aquatic > Freshwater > Ice > Glacier meltwater | place: Lake... | reverse complement strand
TCTTCGTCGAAGGAGCTCACTGCGACACCTACTTCGGACCACCATATACAGACCAACAGCATGTATATGACCCCTCGGAAGTGGTGTAGGAACCCCCACAGCACCTGGGAGCACACTTCGTCCTGGCATACCAGAAAGTAGAAGTGCAGTCCTAGATTGAATCCCATGGTCCTGTATGTAAAGCTGGTTGCGTTTGAGTAAAATATGTTTGTGTCACTGTGCATTACCCCAAATATAGTGAAGATCAAGACGCCAAAAATGCTCAGCACTGATATTATGTAGTATCCTCTCGCCCCGAATCTCTCGGTTATTTTGGCATTGAAAGTGTACGTCGCCTTGGCCGTAATGATACACCACATAAGACTCTGCACGGGCCACGACGCCACGTTTAGAGAGTGCCAGTGGTTCTTGTCCTGACTGTAGTCGAGACAACGTACCCCAGTAAATCCCTCAATCAGCGTTGCGATCACGTCCAGCGCGTGGAAATTTGCATTGATTAGATTGTATATACTACCAATCAAGACAGATAAGACAGACGACAGAGTGAGATCAATATACAAAGACAAGAGGCCGTAATGCTGCAGGACTGTGAAATCGTCCTTTGGCGTGTTAACATACACCCACGACCATGTAAATCCGCTGAGGACGAACAAAGCAGACATGACGTCGATGAATGCAACATCGTACGTGATTACAACAGCATCCATCCGAGAGCCCGGGCCGGAGTAGTTCGACGAACACAGTGTGATGGCACTGCTACATAGAAAGAAACACACTACCACACCGAAAACGTTTATTATCGGTTCCCTGTTGAATTGCACCAGACCTGGCTCCTTGTCTTTCATTGTGTTGACACTGCTGCAACTCCTGCCTGTCTCTCGCATAGATGTGACAGAAGTCATTGGAGCACGGCCACGCGCATGTAAATACACTATAGGGTTTCTTTTGAATATTTAGGTTGCAGAGGGGAAGCGCCACATTGCCAACGATACCACAAAACTGAGCAGGTACATACTGACAACACTGCGGAATATTATGTAACGGATGTGCTTGGTGGTTGTCACGAGCACTGCAGGCTCATATTCAATGAAATACTTCTCTATAACGATTGTGTTGAGAACCAGACACAAGAGCGACCATTCTGCTACAGGGACAAAGTTCCATAGAGCGGCAACACACACCCAGAATGAATTCAGACCCAATAACACGCCGTGATACAAGGCCATATGCGACCATGTGTCTTGGAATGACACTCTTGTTATTATCATTACGTTACTCGGAAGGGTAGTGATATATAATAATGACAACACAAATATAAATCATAAGTGCAACCCATGATGCGACCAGGGCGAACAGACACAATACGTTCGCCGTGGGGTGTGCCGAATCCTGCTCCGAAACTACTGTATTCATCTCTGGATCAATAGACTTGCTTGTAAAGTGCAAATCATCTGTCTGCATATACACAGGTAATCATCAATGTTATATACATATATATATATGTATATATACATATATATATATATACGTATACTCACTTTCTATTTAAGGCTGTGCCGGGTACATGGCAATGGAAGAATCGGAGTTGTGTGAAGACGAAGAGAGGTGTCCGCTATGTAAGTATCACGGAACGAGGAATGACATCATAGACGGTATATATGCGTATATCTCCGTCAGCACAGGACGGGTCCATCTTAAGGAGATATGTATACAGGTGAAAGAGGTTTTGGAAAGCCACCTGAATATCATTATGTCTATAGAACATGTTACAAAACACATTAAAGAACACATGACAGACCAGCGTGTGGTGATGGGCAACATGCTCCTAGATCTGATATCCATAGCAGCCACCGCCAAGCAATGCTGTGTGTTGACCTCAGAAGATGGCTCATCGACAATAGACAAGAAGAGTCTTATGGCCTATCTCAAAGTAGTCGATCAGATCGCATCCATTTATAAAATGGATGATCGGCGGCCGACCGTCCGTAAGGATTTAGTTTGACAATAAATTAATATATATATAGTTTATCTCAGTCTGTGATGATACTCCTTATATTGGCATCGATTTTACAATTGATGTTGATTTATGAGAGGGTATTGAACAAGTTTATTATGCTTTTTGCCCCATCAAAACGCTCGCCCTTGAAGAAAATTACAGACAACATTGTACTGGGAAACTACTGCTCGCAAATAATCGCGCTGTCCACGGTCCCGTTACAGATGCTCCTGTCTATATGGAGCACGCTCTTGGCAAATTTGACGATCCTGACGACCCTGCTGGTGTTTATCAGCATATCACTGGTGGCATCCAACGACCTCGGTGGCGTGGTGTCGATATACGTAAACACATACAATCAGGGCGTGGGCGGTGTGATCGACCAGCTTTTCCTCAAGCCACTGCAGTTGTTGCAGTGGATAATTGGGAATTTTGTGCCCATATACAACAGCATTGTGTGGTTTGTAACCCGCCTGGTCGCCAACGTGCTCGTTCCTAACTCGGCGATCCATATCGAACTCATTCCGCAGATGATACGGGACTCGGGGCTGTTTGTCGTGTCGCTATTGATTTCACTCAGTGACTTCATGCGGAACGCGCTGGTATGCGCGGCCGTGCGTGTGCCTGTGACGAGCAACAGCACAACACCCTTCATTGCTGCCAATCTACAATGCATAGGCAACACAAACTATATTTCTATCGACCTTATGACACCTGGCATCTATAGCAGGAAGTTCTTGACTGCTGTCTACATCATAGTCTCTAAGGGCTGTCCGTTCATGGTCATACTCTTTGAGCTGGTCATATACCCGTTTCTCGACTTCAATTTATACAAGGCGGTGCATGGTGCAGTGAACATGGTGACGCACCTCTTCATCTCACTTCCAATAACCACGTATCGACGATGCCAGTACGCCAGGGGTGAGATGCCTGTCTTCACGGATATTGAGCAAGCGGTCATGTGCACCCCAGACTGGTCCACGCTCACCGCCATGACTGTATCTGTATTCAGGGCAGTGGGGACCCTGGTAGATAACTGGCTGAACATGGCCCTGCATTACATCGAAATAAATGTGGGGAGCACGAGTGCCATCAAATGCGACAGCGTGTCGAAGATTGGGACCGTATGGACGGAAGTGTCTGGCATCTTCGCTGACTCGGTGGAGTCGTTGCGGGTGGTCGGACTCACACCCAACATGTATGCTGTGACAGACGGCATGAGCACGGCGTACCACACCATGACCGACGGCGGCTACACAAAGTGGGCTGTCAGCAACTTCCCGTTCCGTGTCAACACTGGGTATGGTATTGCTGCCATCAAGTATGGCGAGACGTCGGACCCTGACGCGCACGGGGACAGCCGGACCGGTATGCTCGGGTGTGAGTGTCTGGACGAGATCCGCCCCGACGGGGCCCACGAAATCAACATTGTGTGTGCCAGCATACCCTACCAGGTGCACGTGCACGACACCGTGGAAGCATATGAGAACTCCACTATCCACCGCGTCCGTTTCGAGACGGAGAGCACGGCACAGCGTCTGACATGCAAGAACACCCTGATCCGTGTGTCATCGTTGCGATTCTCCCGGAAGCGCTTCTCCGTCAGACGCACTTCGGGAATCGAAACGGCCGCCGTGGACCCTTTTGGATTCGTGCATGCGACCGGGAACCAGGATCCAGAAAGCTACACAGCAGACGCCGCAATATACGTGCAGCCGAAGTGCTCATTGACAGATAATGTGGGCTCCTGTGTTCCCGACGTTGACAACTGTTATCCGTGGTGCATGGGGCTGCACATAGCGGGGCAGACTAACCAGGCAATACTCGTGAAGAATGCTCGCACATGGGATAACTACGTGCTCGTGTCTCAGATGGACTGGGTGGTGAACGCCGAGAACGGCAGACAGTGTCCTCAAGGCGAGCCCGCATCGGCAGTGAATATGGACACGTATTTCGATTACACGGGAAAATGTGCTTTCAGCGAGAGCAACTGCGAGATACAGGACCACACTGATACGCTAGTGCTACTAAACGCTCTGCATGTTCACAATACGTCTGCTCTGGGACTCAAGGCAGTTACACACGCCAGCATCCGCACAACATCACAGCCATTCGCGGCTGCTGCCGACATATTCCTGTACCGCGAGGAGTACCCGAAGGGTACGGGGGTCTATAGACTAGTGATCAGTCGTATGTACGACAATAACGCCGGGGACTACTCACTACAGCAGGAGAGGCTCACGCTCACTAGCAACGCCCACACCATTGAGCTCAAGATGTGCGATACGCTGGCGAGTTCAATGTGCTACGCCAACGCGGTGCGTGACGGCAACATCATCCTCCCCACGTCTTACTTTGCCGAGGACCAGAACAGTCCCGTGGTGTCGTCGGAGTGGGCCGTCCACTGGGCAGTCAATCCCGAGAATGCAGTCTTCGACGCTGTGATCGAGTACTGCCAGCGCAACAATCGAGAGTTCACGTACGTTGCGTCATCGAGCTACTCAAAGGCCCGTGTGTGGACCCTGAATACAGTGAGAGCCTCGCACACACGCGGTGGCAGCGTCGAGGACGACGCCCCTGCATTTTCGTACATGATTATTCCAGAGTGGTTGGACATAGACGTGATGTCATTTGACGACCGCACGTGCGACAAGATGTTCAACTTCAAGATTGTGGGGCTCGAGTACCTCAACGAGGAAAACGTCCTCGTGACCACGCTCTATACCACTCTGCGCAACTACAGGCCCGGTGGCAAGGTGTGTGACGGGTGCTTACACGAGTACCGCTACTACTTCTTGAATCCGAACCGCCACGACTGCATCGAGCCGGCAGAGGGCGAGGACGCCATATTCAGCTGCTGGAAGAACGAGCAGCAGGGTATCTTTGCTGCGCAGGAGCAAGAGTCTGGATCCGTGTTCGGGGTGCTGTGTCCAGCCATGCAGCGCATGCCACAGGTCGGGTCGATGGTGGCCGAAGCGGGAGTGAGTTCTGTGGAGCTACTGAAAATAGTCTTGGACCTCGTGACTGTGATCCCGGCGGCGCTGAGCTCCGGCTCCAGTGTGGGGGATATATACAACTCGCGTCTGATCAGACCAACGTTCCACGACATCCTCGATAACGCAGGAAGCCCGCTTCTAAATGTGGACAGGTTCTTAGCCGCATTGGACAAATCCTCTCTGCATCTGAGCAATATAATTGTCAAACTTGGAAACTTCGTCACAGGCAACGTGCACGACGTGACACAGCCAATCCTCATAGGTACCGCCAAGATAATACAACACATGAACCTGCCAGCACAGCAGGCAGGGTCGCTCCTAGGAGGCTTTGTTGGAAAAAAGCTGAACCGCCTGTTTGAGCGGATGAAGCCTGCCGTGGAAATGCTCAAGAAGGTGCCAGTGGACAAGGTCATGCAGCAGTTTGCGGGCGCGACAAAATCGATGTCCTCTATGTCTACTGGCATGCTTGGCAGTATGACAGCAGCCGGCAACAAGCAGCTGGGCAGGCTGCCCCCGCTTGTGCAGTCTATCCGTGCCTCCTTCATGACGTCTGTCAACGCGATGAAGATGAACATGCGCTTCACTAGACGCATCCTCGTAAAGGCGGTGAAGATGATGTCGCGCTCGGGGCTTGGGGCCACCGCCAGCTTGTCTGTAATACAGTCTCTGTTGAGCAATACCCTGTACGAGTCCGCCGAAGATATCGACCGCAGCTTCATAGACAACCTCAACGTCATGTGCGACGGCTTCGGGCAGATATTCGGCTACACTAATCCATGGGCACGCACAATGCGACACGCGTGTCTTCTAGTCCCGGCCACGTTTAGATCCAGCATCGTCGTGCTCAAGGTGCTGCTGGTGGAGTATGTCATCATGGATTGCGTGTGCAAGATACCAGAAGAGCACGTGCGCCTGGAGCTGATTGAGAGCACGTGTCTGAGGAAGCTCGTTCCCATCAGTCTGCGCGTGTGGATGCTCAATATAGGCGACACGCCGGGCGTGAGCGAGATTTCGCACTGCTTCAGGAACATGGACTATGCGAACAGACAGCTGACAACATCATTTGATCCTGTCTTCTCGCGACTGTCAAAACTCACCACGGCATTTGAGGAGTCCCTCGATTATCTTCTGACTGTAAGCAAGCTCGACACAGGCTCCTGCACAGACTTCGAACAGAGCCCGTATGTAGTGGCACTCATGCCTGAGCCTGTGGACTACTTCATGGCGTGTATGCACACGTTTGACTGCAGAGCCAAGTGTCTGGACACTTTCAACGCCTTCGACGAGGCTCTTTCGAAGGTGGGCACCCCTCCAACTTTTGAGTCCACCGAGGAGGTGGTTGTTGAGAGCAAGTATTTCAGCACAGATGATATGCAGAACGACAGACACCTGGCGCCATTCGAGGTTTTGGCAATTCACGAACTACAACCTGATGCGTGTGTTGTCATATGCAGCGAGGGATATGTTCGACTGAATCGGTGCATTGTAGCGGTGGGGCTAGACGACAGACTCCTGCTAGGCATAGCATACTGCTGCATCCCAGCCGACATCACACGATATGTGTATGAATTCGTGGCCATGCCGTACAATCGCGAGGCTGACGTATACATTGACACATGGCCTGAAAACGAGGCAGTAGTCGACGCGTACATGATGTCTACCAGCAAGGTGACGCAAACACCGCCATTCAGGGACGACATCCTGGTGCACACCAAAAACATAGACACACAGGAGGACACCCTGTATGTGTTTCACGGAAGCGGCAGCAAGTTCATCCTCTTGAAGTCCGAACTCTTTGCACCAGAAAAATACGACACGTACACGAGGGATACCTTCAACTCGATCAACCGCATAAACGTCATTACATACGCTGACAAGGAAGAAGTTGACGTTTTTGTGTCTGGATTCCAGGTAGTATACACACCGAGAAAAACCAGCAGCATCATGGCGGGCTTCGCGAGGCAATATACAACGACACCCACCTGCGCGCGTGTCACAGTCTACATCGACGCTGAAGGATTCGACCGGCCGTTCTCGACACGCATCACAGACTGCCAGTCGCAGACCGACAGTATATTCCAGGACGACCATCTGCACGTCTGTCTCAACGTAGCATGCACTGAGATGATTGCCGTCCCACAGGCTGCGGAGCACGACTCCTTTGTGAAGAAGTATAACATAGACCGTGACTCTCTCGCGGTCTCCAACGTGGTCACATACAAGGCGGTGTCTCAGCGGTCGAAACGGATCTCGGCAGTAATAGGTCTCGACAACCGAAACCTGCTCTACGTCACCCGTAACAAGCGGGCGGTCGCAAACACCAAACGCCTGTCGAGCATGGCACGGCTATCCGACGACGGTGTGCGTCTGGTCGTCGACATCATGCTGGCAGGGACTGTGGACTCGCACCGATCTTGGATACAGAGCGTGCGACTGCAGCTAGATCCAGAGGTCAACGAATTCAGGGCGATGGTGTTCACCTCCACACAGGTCATGCAGCAGGTCGGCATCAAGCTGGAGTGCTCGATAGATAACTGCGTGGGGTGCCAACCGTCCACAGGGTGGAGACACGCATACGTTGAGCTGCAGAGCAAGTGCTTTGCGGCATCCTCGTGCGCCTTGCGCAGATGCGTGGCGACTCGAGTTAACATGCGCAAACCGCTGTGCAACCTGGCGAAGATTGCCACCAATCAGATAGACCAATACAGACTGTCAATGCACACGGCGTGGATAGGTATATCGCACACCATAATCTCCATCGTGGAGCTCACACACTCTCGGAGGCGAGAGTACGAAATCGCGTGGCCAGAGGAGGCCTTTGTGGCTTCGATATGTCTAGCAAAGGACAATACAGTCGAAGCTGTGAGCACGATCATGTCTGTGATCGGAGCAGCGTCGGCCGAGGAGTTCCGAAAGTCGAACATAGAGCGTGACACCATGCGGGGGTCACGGACAGACTCCAAGTACCACGCACGCTTCATCATGGGCCTGACCGCCACCACACAGTTTGTTTCCTCAGTGGCGATGTGGCCCATCTATGCGCAGATATCGATAATGAAGGTGTTCGTGTGTGGCATAAACGACGTGACAGCAATTATAGAGACGGTGACTGACACCGCCGGCACGGCGTTGGGCCGGGACACGCGCGTGAAGATTACGCTGGGCAGCAAACGGATACAGGAGGCCACCAGGAACGCCCCGGGCATGTGCATGTCGAGTGTCGTTACCGAGCGCATGCGCGAGATGTCACAGGCCTCGTCCGTAAAGACACTGTCCACCCAGGTGGCGCAGGTACTCGACCAGATTTCGGCCCTAGTACCTGCAACATGGATATCTATGAAGGTCAGGGTTTTTGACGTCGTGATTGTGTATATGATCTCGATTGTGAACGGCATCATTGACATGATACAGACGTTCGACTGGTACCACTGCAAAATGCCATCCATATCCAACGTGGATATATCAAAGTGCGTGTGTCAGGACAATGCTTTCCGCATCACCAAGGCTCGCAGAACGCAGAACGTGAATCAGCACGCCTTCTGGTGCACAGGCCCACTGTTGATGACAGCCAGTGATGGTTCGGACATGCTCGTGTGGAATCCATACCCGTTTGACTTGCTGACAAGCTCGTCGCATGAAGCATACATCGCATGTATCACGAGACAAGGGCCTGACTGCGAGAGACTGGCACCCTTGTTCCGACACCTACGGTCACAGGGCGTGAGCAGTATGCAGGTGATCACGCGATGTCGGCATAACTACAACAACAAACAGTGGGACCAAGGGGCAATGGCCTTGGGTCTTTTCACCCGAGAGGAGTGGCAGGGCGCCCCGGACAGATTACAGACAGCTCATCATGCGTCCAATGAAGATATGGATGACACTGTTTTAAAGGCCCGCCTTAAAATGGGACTGCTGTCGAGGATGATGAGGCCCACCTATATCGATGAACAGGTGTGGGAATGTCTCCGTCGCAAACTCACGAGTGGAAACTGGAACGACGAATGCATGCTTGGCTTCATTACCGGGCCACTCGATTCATATTTCATGTACGAGGCCTCTGTGTCTGACACCTTCAACGGAGTTGACGCGTGCCAGGTGTACTCTGGCAAAGTCAAACCCTTCGCTGTCAACAGTGCGGCACGATCGCCCGGTGCATGGTCCGCGTCGAGCGTGAATCCAATGCCGCTCACTGAACGACACCACATGATCAGGGGCGCAGAAGCCAAGCGGATCGCCGACGCCCAGACCAAGCTCACGTTTCTTGTAGAGCACAGGATCAAACCTGCACTGCGCAACATAAGCTCGTCCGTCAGCAAAGAGGTCGAGATGCATGCATGGAGTCTCGAGGGTGACGAGCTGCACCAGTTCGTGGACTGTGTGGTGCTGGGCCCGTACGCGTCGGCTGACATGCACACCTCCTTTCAGACCAGCTCCGGAAGAAGACTGCCAGTGCCACAATACCACCGGGGCGACCCCACGTCGCGGAAGTTTGTTGGGGTCGAGACCACCGAGACGGTCGGGTCCGAGTCCCGGCGCAATATTATGAAGACTGTGATCAAAGCGATCAACACGGGGGTCGTCGCGAACACGGTCGAGATTGTGATCAATAGAATCAACCTGATCAAGTCGAAGTTTTCACAGGAGGACCAAATGAAGTGCTTGTGTCACGGTAAGACCGACGTGGCTGCGTCCATGGCCTGCTGTATCTCAGACAGTGTGAGGCGTTTGAGTGACATAAAATACCCACTCTCCGACTTCCTGAAGGGCGTCTTCGACCTGAAGAGCGACGTGCTGTCGGGCGCATTCGACAGTATCGCGGATGAGGGTATCCTGAGCAAAGACGTCTGGACAAGCAGCTCGTTTGCGTTTGAGTCTGTCTATGAGTTCTCGGAAGAGGAGCTCGAGGAGATGGCTCGTGTGTACCTCTTCAACCACTCTGACACGGTTTACGAATACTCCACCAGCGAGGTGCCCCGACAACTGACGTCACAGACCCTGTGGCAGACCTGCACCGGGCTGCTCTCGGCCTCATTTTTCACGATACCGCTTAAGCACGGGGGCATGGACGTAGACGTGGACATGACATACAACCCCGCAAAGGGAGACTCTGCCGGTTTCCTGCATGGCATGGAGGAGGTTATACACACCATGCTGCAGAAGATGCGCGCGAAGTCTCCCGTGTTCTGGAAGCATGTGCATCGCTACGTGCCGAGCAAGAGCGTGTGGTGTGAGTCTCCGGGCGACCCAGTGCCCAGAAACCAGGATCGCAATCTATTCAGCACGTCCTCGCAGTGGCATGACATGGAGTTTACGAAGGACTCCGTGCGGGGAACGCCTGTGGATGACGTCGTATTCGTTGGTAGTCTCGGAGGAGAGTGTCTGTGCGGCTGGGCGTCTGAGTCGCAGTGTGAGGTGAGGATACAGTGTGCAGACTTACAGCCACCCGAGTCTCTCACCGGTAGCTGGCAGGTTCTGTGCGGGACTGGCGTTTACACGACGCGCACCGAACTCTTCATGTTCATGCACATCCTGCAGACCTCTCTATACAGCCAGAGCGTCATCTCAACATGCAGCGACCTGGTGCCAAGCGTTGTCTGGGGGCTCCTTCGCCCTGACCAGCAGCGAGAGTGGTTCGCCGGCTCAGACACACTTGACTCGGCAATGAAAGTGGGCTTTCAGAACATAGCAGTGAACGGCCCGTCCGGTGTTCGTCTGGGGATGTTAGGAACCAGCAACAACTCTCTGTATAACTTTGTGAGGGATCACGATCTGCTACGCAAGCATCTCGATCACCAGACTGTCAACTACGCATACAGTCACACCATCGCACAGCCGGTCTGCGCTGACACCCTACAGGCTTCTCTTAAATCAGACCTCTCTCTTTACTTCCGGGACGTCTTCTTTCCGATGGCGCACTCAGTCACAGAGTCC
>Ga0105055_10011476_pt1 | contig 10926 bp, 8 predicted proteins | sample BON03_FD_78090 | JGI IMG/M metagenome (GOLD analysis project Ga0105055, IMG submission 78090) | Freshwater microbial communities from Lake Bonney liftoff mats and glacier meltwater in Antarctica - BON-03 | ecosystem: Environmental > Aquatic > Freshwater > Ice > Glacier meltwater | place: Lake... | reverse complement strand
GGCTCCACCCCCGTGCCATCGGCGGGCAACTTGCCCATGTGGCCAGCCATGTATTTGTCACGTTGACGCACGAAGGCGATCGAGTTCATCGCGGTGACAATCAGGCGATGATTGATCGTCGTCTTGTCTTGGGTCTCCTTCACCTGGACGGCGACCTTCTCGATCGCTCTGCTTTGACCTTCGATTTCGCGCAGAACAGACTGGGCATCCTTGAGCGCATCGACCTGCTTGTAGTCGAGCTTGACGGTCTTCTTGCCGGGATCAACAGGCACCGGGGCCTTGCCAGTGATGCGGGTTTGCAGCGCGGTCACTGCGGCGCTGTTGGCATCGGCCCGCTTCTGCAAGGCCATCACATCGGCATTGTCCGCAGGTAGTGTCTTGAGCTTCTCTTGAATCACAGGCATCGCACTGGCGGCTGGCTCCAGGCGAATCGCGGTGAGCTTGGCTTTGGTGCCCGTCAGGTTGCCATCACCAGGACCTGCCGTATCGGTTGCGAATTTCAGACTCTGCTCCGTACGCGACATCAACGACTGAATCTGAGCGACGGTCGCTTTGTCCGCATCGGAAAGATCGGCAGCCATTGCCAGCGGTGAAATAAACATCGCCACGACCATGTGGATCATCAGCGGAAGGCTCAAGCGAAGGCGATGATTTGGTGTCAGAAGGTTTGCGGACATTTCAGTCTCCCTGAAGAATGGTGGATATAGGAATTCAAACGGCCACTATCGTAACAACTCTTCAGTTGTTACAAATCATAACTTCGCAGTGTGTGTGGCTGTGTAACGAGTGCGTAAGAAGCATGAATCGCGATGAAGCAGAGCTATGGACTTCTAATTGATGGAAGATGTAATTGCTTGCACAGATCAGAACAGAGGAAAACGATGAGCCGTACACCTGGGATGCTTCTCTTACTTGACCTGCCCCGCACAGGGCCACTGTTGTTGTGCCTCGTGCTGCTGGCGGGATGTCAGTCGCTCTTGGAAAGTGGCGATGCTTCGCTGTCGCGCTTTGAGTACACGCATCCGCAAATGGGTACGCAGTTTGGCGTGGTCATTTACGGTCACGATGAAGTCAAAGCGAGTAAAGCTGCCGCAGCCGCGTTTGCCCGCATCGATCAGCTCAACGAAATTCTCAGCGACTACCTGCGCACCAGCGAGCTGAGCCAGCTCGGCGCAGCATCCGGTAACGGCCAGTGGATCAAGGTCAGCGATGATCTTTGGAACGTGCTGCGGATCAGCGATGACTACTCCCGGCAAAGTGATGGAGCCTTCGACATCACCATCGGCCCCGTCGTGCAGCTCTGGCGGTGGGCTCGTCGCAATGGGCAGTTGCCTTCGCGTGAACGCCTCGATGCAGCAGTCAAAACCGTGGGCTATGACAAGATCGAATTCGATACGAAGACGCAGTCGGTGCGCTTGATGCATGCCAACATGCGACTCGATGCGGGCGGCATCGGCAAAGGCTACGCCTGCGATGAAGCGATGAAAATTCTCAAGCAGCACGGCTTCACCCGCGCCATGATCGACGGCGGCGGCGGCGTGGTCGTGGGCGATCCGCCTCCGGGTCGCAAGGGCTGGCGCATCGGCATCGGCTCACTCGATCCGCGAAATGAGCCGCCCAGTCAGTATGTCATTCTCACTAGCGCCGCCATCTCCACCAGCGGCGACGCCTGGCAACACATCGAAATCGATGGCCAGCGCTACTCACACATCGTCGATTCTAAAACAGGCCTCGGCCTCACCGACCACTCAAGCGTCTCCATCGTCGCGCCCACCGGCACCCTCTCCGATGTGCTCTCCACTACCGTCGCTGTCCTCGGGCCGCAGCGCGGCCTGGCATTCGTGGATAAACAAAAAGACGCCGCGGCTTTCATCGTGCGCAAGCCCGGCAACACCATCGAGGTTTACGAATCCAAGCGTGTGAAATCGCTGACCATCGAAGCAGCAAACGATCAGCACGACAACGGCGAAAAGTGATACCGCGAAAAGTGATACGGCAAAGAACCCGCAAAGAGCCGCGACTCAACGAGTCGCGGACGCCAAAGGCCTGAAAGGGTGTGCGTCGCGCGGCGATTCAATCCGAGCCGCCAGGCGTAAGCCTGCGGGATATCGAGTGCTCAAGCAATCCCGCGCCTCCGCAAGCTTACGCTTTACGGCTCGGACAGAATGTGGCCCACGCAACTTATCCGCTCAGCTATATAATCGATCCTTCCGCATCCACGCACCACCTACCTGGAGTTCATTTCATGATCACCCGCTTGCCTCACCTCGCATTCATCCTCGCCCTCGCCTCCTCTCTACCACTACTCGCCGCTGAAGAGGTCAAGCCGGTACGCACCGGCAGCGGCGTGATGACCTTCGAAACCGTGCCCGGCTGGGGCCTGCTCCCTGATGGCAAGTCCGCACTCGGCGCAACCCACGGCGCAGTCGTCATCGACAAGGAAGGCAACATCTACACCAGCGCTCAAAAAGGCGTCGTCGTTTTTTCGCCCGATGGCAAAGTGATCCGCTCCTTTGAAGGCAAAGACTACAGCAACATGCACGACATGGAAATCCGTGATGAAGAGGGTACGGAATTTATCTACGCCGCCCGCAACGCCAACGCGGAAGGCATCAAGTTCCAAGCCAAGGATGGCAAAATCGTCATGAAACTGCCCTACCCCCGCGAGTCCGGCCTGACCCCCGAAGGCAAAGCCTTCCCCTTCAGCCCCACCGCCATCACCGTCGCAGCCAACGGCGACATTTTCCTCTCCAACGGCTACGCCACCAACCACATTTTCAAGTTCGACAAGACCGGCAAATATCTCAAACACTTCGGCGAAAAAGGCAACGGCCTCAAGCAGTTCAACACCGCGCATGGCATGACCCTCGACACCCGCTATGACCCCGCGCGCCTGCTTGTCTGCGATCGCAATCACACCCCCAACGGCCGCCTCGTTCACTATGACCTCGATGGCCAATTCATCGGCGAAGTCATCACCGGCCTGGGCCAGCCGACCTCCGCCGCAGTTCAAGGTGAGTACGTTTCCATCCCCGACCTCATGGGCAAGCTGACCATCATCAACGGCAAAAACGAAATCGTCGCCATCGTCGGTGCCAATCCTGATGCAGGCAAAGGTCGCAACTACAACATCCCGCAGGACCAGTGGGTCGAAGGCGCATTCAGCGGCACGCACGGCTCCTACTGGGACAAAGCTGGCAACCTTTACGTGCAGGATTGGAACGTGTCGGGCCGCATCATGAAACTGGTGCGCGTGAAGGAGTGAAGCGTGAAGTTGAAGTTGAAGTTGAAGTTGATTTCGCTGATCGTGTGGCACACGTGCCTTGTGCCGCACTAAAGCAACATCTGATTGCCATTGGCCCCGGATCATGCCGGGGTTTTTCATGCTCCCATCCTTCGCCAAGGCGAACGGCTGATTATGGCTATACTGCACCTGTTTCCCGGCCATGAATGTCGAACTGATTCCGCCAGATTTCACAGGGTTTTTCATGCGATTGAAGATCACGCCATCACCCTCTCGCTTACGCTCGCCCTTGGCTGCACTCGCCTCGCTCTTGTGTACAGCGCTGAGCATCTTCAGCGCCAGTCACCTGACCTGCGCCACTGCCCAGGCACAGGAGAATTACAAGGTGACGCGCAGCGGCGCGCAGTATGTCCACCACATCCAGCTCTACGACGCCAGCGGCGTGCTCATCGATCCGACCGCGCCCAATGCCAAGCCTTATTCGCCCAAACACACGTGCATGAAATGCCACGACTACAAGGCCATTTCGCACGGGTACCATTTCAATGCCGCGGCGAAAATCGCTGACGGTGACAAAAGCAAAGTCAGCGATCGCCCCGGTGAGCCTTGGATTTACACCGACCCGCGCACCGGCACACAACTGCCCATGTCTTATCGCGATCGCCGTGATCGCGCAGGTCTGTTCAAACCCAGCGATGCAGGCCTTTCACGGTTCAAGTTTCTGTTGGAGTTCGGCAGACAGATGCCCGGTGGCGGTGTGGGTGAAGAACCGTTGGATGTGAAGCCTGAGACTGCGCCCACTGATGGCGCTACGCCGCAAGCGGCGGATGAAATGCGATTCAAGATTTCGGGCAATCTCGATATCGACTGCATGATGTGCCACAGCAACTCGCGGCAATACAGTCACGAGAATTGGATCAAGCAAGTCGCTGAGCAGAACTTTGAATGGGCATCGAGTTACGCCTTGGGCATCGCGTCGGTGAAGGGTTCGGTCAAGACGCTGCCAGATGATTTTGATCACAAGGCTGAAGGCGCAGCAGAGAAGCTGCCGGTGACGCAATATTACACGCACCTGTTTGCCGAGGATAAATCGATCTTCCTCGACATCATCCGCAAGCCGCCCAACAACGCCTGCTATCAGTGTCACACCACGCGCGAGGTCGGCGAGAGCGCTCCCGCACGATGGGTGCACGATCAGGATGTTCACATCAAAGCAGGCATCGCCTGTGCGGACTGTCATCGCAATGACATCGGGCATCACACCGTGCGCGGCTTCGAAGGCGAGAAGCATCCGACAGGCGTCGATGTCCACACGCTCTCGTGTCGCGGTTGTCATATGGATGAAAATGATGGCGCACTGCGCAGCGAACTCGGCGGCAGACTGGGCGCACCCAAGCCACTACACAAAGGCATTCCGCCGGTGCATTTTGATCGCATGTCCTGCACCAGTTGCCACAGCGGACCGCTGCCTGGCGATACAGCTCAAGCGATACAGACATCAATGGCACACGCTTTTGGACTGGCGAATCAGACGCGCACGGATAGCGATCTGCCCGCCATTGTGCAGCCGGTGTTTTTGAATGATGCACAAGGCGTGCTGACGCCGCATCGCGTGGTGTGGCCTGCGTACTGGGCTTGGCAGGAAGGCGAGAAGCTTTCGCTGATGGATTCGAATGAGGTTTATTCGAAGACGCTTCGCCGGGTGCTGCGCATTCGCAGCAATTTCCGCGATGAAGCGAGCAAGGCCACGCTCACCCCTGATGAACGCACAGCAGCGCTGGGTGATGCAGCAGCAAAGCCCGATGCTGAATTGGATGCGGCACAGAAAGCGAAACTCGATGAAGCGCTGAAGAAAAAATCAGCGGAGGTTTTCAGCGCGAATCTGGCCAAAGTGTTTGCGGAGATGAATAAGACGAGGCCCAGCGACAAGGCGGAGCCGGTCTATGTTTCGGGTGGCAAGATTTATTCGCTGGATAAAAGTGATGCAACAAAGGTGACGGCTGTCGCCAGCGATGCGGGGAAGTTCTACGCCTGGCCCCTGGCTCATGATGTCCGCCCTGCGCGGCAGTCGCTGGGCGTCACCGGCTGCGCCGAGTGCCACGCCAAGGACTCACCGATTTTCTACAGCACCGCCGTCGCCGTCGGCCCAGCCGCCGATACTCAGCCAATCAGCACACCGATGCACGAACTGATGGGCGAAGACCTGAAACTCTTGCAGGCGTGGGAACAAAGTTTCGGTGGTCGGTCTATTTTCAAATGGGTCGGCTTCATCAGCATCGGCGCAGTGGCGCTGATCCTCGTGCTGTTCGCCCTGCTTGGATTAAATGGCGTGTTGAAACTCGTGACCCGCCGCTGACGAGCCACGACCGTAAGGGAGTGGATGAATCATAGCGCAGCCCCGCTTCCTGACGGGCGCGGCTCGTTGCGAACAGTGATGAAATGACATCGATTGAACAGTTGATTTTCCCCATGATGCAACCCACTCTCGCCAACATCATTCAAGACCTGGGCAGCGCCCCTGCTGCCATGTATTCCAAAGCGATCATTGCCGCGCTCATTGCGACCGGCGCCCTGCTGCTGCTGCATCTGCTGGTCAGTCTGGCCAAGGGGCACAGGCCGGTGCGGCCGCGCTGGCACATCATCACGAAGCTGATCTATATAGGTGCGATTGTGGCGGTGCTGATTCTGGGGGTGACTTCGTTCTATGCCGTGCTCAGTCACGGCGCGATGCATGGCTGGTTTCTCTTCCTGCATCTGATTGGAGCGGGCGCGTTCGTCGTGTTCCTGCTGCTGGTTGCTGTGATGTGGGCGGTGCCTTCGAAGCTTTGCACCGGCAGCTGCGCCACCTCGCCCGTTGCAGATGATGAAGCACAAGCACAAGCACAAGCACACGCGCCCACCGCATCGCGATTCCATTGCCTGACCAAACTCGCCTTCTGGCTACTGCTCATCAGCGGCGTCGTCACCGCGGGCACCATGCTCCTAAGCATGCTCCCGGTGCTGGGCACGCAGCAAATGAATCAAATGATCACCATCCACCGCTACGCAGGACTGGTGCTGGTCATCGCGACGATCGTGCACCTGTACACGGTCGTGCTGTCGAAATTGCGGAGGCTGTAGAGATCAGTGCAATGGCTCTTCGCGGTTTGTTTATTTGTAATTCTACTATTGAACTTACGTTCGATATGTGCTAAACTATGCCGGGCATGATTGGCGTGACTGGTTTGATCGTTTCTTCAGATAAGAGGGCAGAGGGTGGACGTCTACCCGTTTACCCCTAGACACAGGCTAATCTCAGTACAGAAAACGACTTACAGCGGCAAACGCAAATGAAAAATCCCCAAGGTAGACAAAATTCGACTGCAAGAAAGGCTTTGTCGCATCCTTCATGCAAATCGTCCTGATGTAGAAGTCAAAGCAGTAGGCGATCACCAACCCACCTGTTACACTTAAACGCTCGATTGTGCGTGTTCCTGGCACGCCGACTTGAGAAGCTTGAGATCGATCGAAACCTTTTAACGGAGTTCATCCCATGACAGAACGGACAGAGCCATCGAACGAATCAGCGAACGCCACACGGCGTGACTTCATGAAAACGTCAGCAGTGCTCAGCACCGCTGCGATTGCCGCCAATCTGGGCATCGCTCGCAGCGCTCATGCTGCCGGCAGCGATGAGATCAAGATCGGCCTCGTGGGCTGCGGCGGTCGCGGCACAGGTGCAGCAGGTCAAGCGCTTTCCACCGAAGGCAAAGTCAAGATCGTCGCCATGGCTGACGCCTTTGGCGATCGCCTCGATGGTGCCGCCAAGCAGCTCAATAAATTCGGCGACAAGTTCGGCGTCGATGCAGGCTCGCGCTACGTCGGCTTTGATGCTTACAAACAGCTCATCGATCGCGATGACATCGGTTTGGTCGTCCTCGCCACGCCGCCAGGCTTCCGTCCGATTCACTTTGAATATGCCGTGAGCAAGGGCAAGCACGTGTTCATGGAAAAACCCGTTGCTACGGATGCCGACGGTGTTCGTAAAGTGCTCGCTGCCGCCAAGATCGCTGATGAGAAGAAGCTGAAAGTCGGCGTCGGCCTCCAGCGTCATCACCAGAAAAACTACATCGAGACCATCGACAAGATTCGCGAAGGCTACATCGGCAAGGTCATCGCCCTGCGTGCCTACTGGAACAACGGCGGCGTCTGGGTCCGTCCGCGCCAGGAAGGTCAGACCGAAATGGAATACCAGATGCGCAACTGGTACTACTTCAACTGGCTCTGCGGCGATCACATCACCGAGCAGCACATCCACAACCTCGACGTCGCCAACTGGGTCATGAACAGCCACCCGGTTTCAGCGCACGGCATGGGCGGTCGCGAAGTGCGTACCGGCAAAGAGTACGGCGAAATCTTCGACCACCACGCAGTCGAATACACCTACGCTGACGGCACCAAGCTCTTTAGCCAATGCCGCCACATCGCCGGCTGCCGCAATGATGTTTCTGAATGGGTGCATGGCGAAAAAGGTGCAGGCAATCTCAGCGGCGCCCTCCAGCTCTACACCGGCAACAAGGAAGATGTGTTCCGCGCCAAGGGTGGCAAGGATGCGTACCAGGTCGAGCACGATGACCTGTTCGCCGCGGTACGCAATGACAAGCCATACAACGAAGCGTACTACGGTGCGACCAGCACGATGACGTCGATCCTTGGCCGCATGGCGACCTACTCGGGCAAGGAAATCAAGTGGGATGACGCGATGAAAGCTGCTTCGATCATGCCCAAGAAATACACCTTCGACGCTGAGCCGCCGGTGCTTCCGAACAAGGATGGCTTCTACCCGGTTCCGGTGCCCGGCAAGACGAACGTGATCTGAAGTGGAGATCAGAGGTCAGAGGACAGAGAGCAGGGCATTGATAGCCGCATCGTCCGCGATGCGATCAGTAAAGAAAAAGCAAGCCCACGCACAGGAGTGCGTGGGCTTTTTTCGTTACATCGTCTCCTGCTACTGCCTCTGCTTCTGCCGCTGATACTGAACTAGGAGCGCTGGGAATCGAACCCAGGACCGAGGGATTATGAGTCCCCTGCTCTAACCGCTGAGCTACGCTCCCCAAGGAGGTGGAATGCTACCCGTTGAGCGCGGGCGTGGCCAGTGGAGGGGAGGAGGGCAAGCGAGCGGCTGCGGATCAGCGCGCTTCGAAGAAGCGCGAGTCGGTGCCGCCTTCGCCCACGGCTATTTTCAGGTGGCGCGAACAGCACGGGCAGCGAGCTTCGTAGGCAGCGGCATCGCGCTTGCGGTAGACCCGCGAATAGACCGAGCAGCAGCGCCACAGTATCGCCAGCCAGGGTCGGCCTTGCGCTGGCGAGTTGCCGCTGGCCGTCTGCGCGGAAGCCTCGGCGGCCTGGGTGTTTTCAGTGGCGCGAAGCGAGGCGATGTCGAGAATGTAATCCGGTTGAGCCATGGTCTATTTCGGAGCCTGTCCAGAAGCGATGAAACCAATATCGGCCAAGTCGGTTCGTCTTATCGATTAGAATCGCGCTGGGATTGTGAAATCGCCAATAATTTCGGCGAGATTTGAAGAGACCGTTCACCATTAGCCGACGATAGAATGTATGCTTGCAAAGCTGCGCACTTTTTTTCGCTTTTGTAAATCTCGTTCGTGACATTGAATTCGTGAGACGCTAGGGGATATTGGCAAGATGACTCAGTTCGCCAGAGATTCGGCAATTCGAAGCAGGCTGCTGCCCGCCGTGGCGATGGTGCGCGATCCTGGTCGGTCCGGAACCCTCAAGGTCAATGTCTCTACGGTCGTTGCTGATGATAATCATATTCTCATGGTTCGCGAAGGTCACGGCCGTAAGCGTGGCTGTTGGAACCTGCCCGGTGGCAAGGCTCACGCTGGCGAAAAACTCATCGACACCGCTGTCCGCGAAACGTTCGAAGAAACCGGCTACGACATCAAGGCTCTTGGCCTGCTCGCTTTGTTCATCAATGCCCGCGCCGGGTTCAAGCCTTCCATTCGCCTACATCTGTCCGCCAAACTCATCGGCGGCGATATGGAAATCGATGGCGATGAAGTGCTCGATGTCCGCTGGTTCACCACCGCTCAGCTTCGCAGCCTCAGCCCGAAGAAACTCTGGAACCCCGGCATCATCCACCAGACCCTCGATGAAATGGATCACTGGATCGGTCACCCGCTTCGCGTCCTCAAAGAAGTCGATGCGAAGCTGTGGGTGGCGTAAATTAAGTTCCGAGTTCAAAGTTCAAAGTTGAAGGCAGTGCGAATCGCAAACGCGCTTTCAGCCTGCGCCGTTTAGCGCCGGGCCAAAGGCCCGGGTTCTTCTGCCTTGAACTTTGAACCTTGAACTCCGATCCGTCCCGAACTTTAATTTTTCCCTCTCTAGCGCTCTTCTTGCGCTGACTTAACACTTCTCTCACATTTCCTAACTCAACTCTAACGTAGCAGGTTTAGCCTTCTGTTCGTTCTGTTTCGTTGCGTTTGAAGTTCCGTGATTCATTTGAACATTGAAACCCCTTTCAGGAGACTCGAACATGAGCATCACCCGTTTCTTCACCGGCGTCGCGATTGCCGCCGCCACCACCGTTGCCGCGACTTCGGTCCAGGCACAGTCCGGCGTTGACGCCAAGCTCCCCAAGTACAGCCAATCCTCAGGCGTGTCCGGCTCGATCAAGAGCGTCGGCTCTGACACGATGAACAACCTGATGACCTACTGGGCTGAAGGCTTCCTCGCCAAGTATCCGAACGTGCAAGTCGAGATCGAAGGCAAAGGCAGCACGACTGCTCCGGTCGCTCTGATCGCAGGCACTGCACAGTTTGGCCCGATGAGCCGTGAGATGAAGTCGAAGGAAGTCGATGAGTTTGAAAAGAAGTATGGCTACAAGCCCACCTCAATGGCGACGAGCCTCGATGTGCTTTCCGTGTTCGTTCATAAGGACAACCCGATCGCCAGCAAGGGTCTGACCCTTCAGCAGGTCGATGCGATTTTCTCCAAGGGTCGCCGCGGCGGCTTCGCCAAGGACATCAAGACCTGGGGCGATGTCGGCCTCACCGGCGAATGGGCTGACAAACCCATCGGCCTCTACGGTCGCAACAGCGCATCAGGTACCTACGGCTTCTTCAAAGATGTCGCCCTCTTCGGCGGCGACTACAAAGACGAAGTCAAGGAACAGCCCGGCTCCTCCTCCGTCGTTCAAGGCATCGCCAGCGACAAATACGCCATCGGCTACAGCGGCATCGGCTACATGACCGCCGACGTCAAGGCTGTTCCCCTTGCCACCGACGCCAACGGCAAGTTCGTCTCCGCTGCTGCGGAAGGCGCCTACAGCGGTGAATATCCCCTCGCTCGTCCGCTGCTCGTTTACGTCAACCACAAGCCCGGCAGCACCATGGACCCGCTTCGCCGCGAGTTCATCAAATACATCTACAGCTTCGAAGGTCAGTCCGATGTCGTCAAAGACGGCTACTTCCCCATCCCCTCTGCACTGGCAGCGGATGAACTGACGAAGTTCGGCATCAAGTAAAAAAACATCCTTCACGAACCGGCGACTGAAAGGTCGCCGATTCGATTCTCGATCGCATATAGAGATCGCTTGTTTAGCCGCAGAGCAAAGGTCCTCCGACGCTCCGCGGCTAAACGAAAGCATTGCCTGCCTTCTGACCTCTGCCTTCTGACCTCTG
>Ga0105055_10011474_pt1 | contig 10928 bp, 14 predicted proteins | sample BON03_FD_78090 | JGI IMG/M metagenome (GOLD analysis project Ga0105055, IMG submission 78090) | Freshwater microbial communities from Lake Bonney liftoff mats and glacier meltwater in Antarctica - BON-03 | ecosystem: Environmental > Aquatic > Freshwater > Ice > Glacier meltwater | place: Lake... | reverse complement strand
TGTCAACCCCGCCACTTTCAGCGCCCCCCTAATCGCTTCCACGGGTCCAATCCCCATAATGCTCGGATCACACCCCACTCTCGCCCAGGACACAATTCGTGCAAGCGGCACCAGGCCATGAGCCTTGATTGCCTCCTCTGTCGCCAACACTAGAGCACCAGCACCATCAGCGATCCCACTAGCATTCGCCGCAGTCACCCAGCCCTCCTTCTTGAACACAGGCGACAACTTCGAGATCTTCGCCAAATCTACCTGCGGCCGCGGGTGCTCATCGGTCGTAAACAATTCAATCCCCTTCTTACTCTTGATCTCCACCGGCACAATCTCAGCATCAAACTCCCCCCCCTCCTTCGCTTTAGCCCAAAGCTGCTGCGACCTCACCCCATACTCATCACACTCCCCCCGTGTAATCCCGTACTTTGCCCCCAAATTCTCCGCCGTAATCCCCATCGGCAATCCAGCCAACGAATCAGTCAAGCCCGACCAAAGCGAGTCCTTCATTTCAGGGCCTTTCCCTAAGGGGATGCCCCACCTAACGCTATTCCCGTCCATAACAAAGGGCGCCGCGGACATGTTCTCTGTCCCGGCTGCGAGGGCCACAGAGGCCTGGCCGAGCTCCATGGCTTCACAGCCCATGGCAACTGTTTCGAAGCCACTGCCACACAAACGATTAATGGTCAGAGCGGGCACATGTTGGGGCACCCCTGCCTTGAGACCGACGTGACGGGAGAGGTAGCACGCGTCGTTAGAAGATTGGATGACATTACCGGCAAAGACGACATCGACGTGCTTGGGGTCGATTTTGGCTTGGAGGAGAGCGGCTTTGGAGGCGAGGTAGGCGAGTTCGGTGGCGGAGAGGTTCTTGAGCTTGCCGCCGAAGGCACCTGGGAGGGGGCGGAGGGAGGGAGGGAGGGATGATGTTGAGTTAAGGAGAAATTTGCTACATAGAAAGGATACGGGGATCAGGAAATACAAGCAGTGGCAACATTGGGGTGTGCGAAGGGAGTGTGTGGTGGTGGTGGTCGAAGGAGCCGGTTGAACAGGAATGGACGGCACGGCATGTGAGGGCCTGACTGAGTAGAAACCACAAACTCATGCCCTGTCTAAATACGTACCAAAGGGAGTGCGCTTGGCGCCGACGATGAAGAGGCCCTTGCGGGCGACAAAGGCAGAAGCGGACATGATGCTGCTACTGCTGCTGTTGAGTGGACTGTTGCAGGGGAGGGAGGAAGGGGAGGGAGGGAGGACGTGTGAGAGAGGGAGGGGTGAAAGAGAAATGATTGCGCGCGATCGACGCAGCAGGGAGACAAGGCGCTTTGAAATGAGCAGAAGGCCAGCGTCATGCCGTGGTGGGTGTGCATGCTGCGCGTGGCGGCGGCATGCAGGAGCAAATTGAAGACACATGGCGTGAAGGCGCTGAGTTCTATGCTGATGTCTGCCACACTTTGTACAGCCTACAGAGCCCACCCTGCCAGCGCCGCTGCCGCCGCCTCGTTGCGGATGAGCTAGGCTAGAGCCCTGTGCTTGTGTGCGGTGGATGGCTCAGTGTAACGCGGGCATTTGATGTGTAAAGAGGACATGCGCATCGCAGGGAAGCAAGCCTGGCTGCGTTCGGCGACGACTTACTTCCTTCTCCTTCGAGTGCCCCTGCGTCCGCTCACAACAATAACAACACGCAACAGACCACACCACCACAGGCATCCAAGCCAGAGCAAGGACGAGCGCCATCAAGACGACCACCTGCATGCCCGGGAAGCGCTTGCTTGGCTTTGAAAGTTGCCAGACACTTTGACCTGTGGTTAGACGGACGCATGATATTTTGGAGCAAGCAACAACGCACTCGGACCAAATGATGCCCGGCCTCCCGCTTTCGTGTAGGTGCGCTCCAGGGCCCTACCCACTCGGACAGCCAGACACACCTACGTGTCCTCTGCAGCCTGCGTTCTGTCCGCTTCGTCTATTCATATTCTTATCGTCCTCCTACCATCACCATCATCATCACACACAGGTAGGAGCTCGGACCTCTCACCTCCCCTGCTCCCTCCCTCCCGCCAGCACAATGCTGCCGCTCGTGCGCGGTGGAGGGGCTTTGGTCCTTGCCGTGGTACTGACCATTCTCGTCGACCATGTCGCCCACGCCTTTCTGCCCATGCCACGCTGCATCATGGTAAGTAAAATGATTGTTGGAGCATTTTCCCTTCCTTCTAGACGTAAAGGACACCCCTGTGTGCCTCTCGTCCTCATCATCCGTCACGCGTAATTTCTGAAACGCAGGCATTCCTGCTTTGTCCTACCCTCCCCTTCGCAATTCCTCCTCATCCTGTTCTCTGCTCTCCTACTCGCCCCACGACACAGAAACACGTCTCCCGCCTCCCCAAGCTCCGGGCCCGCCGCTCCCTCCTCAGCGCCTCCTCCTCCAGCAGCGACAACCCCACGCACTTCGACTTTCTCGTCATCGGTGCCGGCAGCGGTGGCATCGCCTCGGCCCGTCGTGCTGCCTCTTACGGGGCCAAAGTCGGTGTGATTGAGAAGAAGTATCTGGGTGGCACCTGTGTCAATGTTGGGTGTGTGCCTAAAAAGGTCATGTGGAACGCAGCGCACGTAAGGGAGATTCTGGCCGGGGCCAAGCACTTTGGTTTTGATTTGGACGGGCATGGTGTGGCGTTTGATTGGCCCATGTTGAAGAAGGTGAGAATTGGAAGGAGGGAGGGAAGGAGGGAGTGAGAGGGGTTCGGAATGTAAAAGCAGACAATAATATTTACCTATCCCTCCTTCCCTCCCTCCCCTTCCTACAGGCCCGCGACGACTACGTCCACCGTCTCAACGGGATCTACGCCAAGAATCTCGCTGCCTCCGAGGTCGCACTAATCGAAGGCGCTGCCTCCTTCGCTGGCCCCAAAACACTGCGTGTCGGTACAACAGACTACACAGCTGACCATATTTTAATTGCCGTGGGAGGACAGCCCAAAATGCTATCCATTCCTGGGGCGGAGGAACATGCGATTACGAGTGATGGGTTCTTTGATTTGCCTGAGATGCCGAAGAGGGTGGGGGTGGTGGGGGCTGGATATGTTGCTGTAGAACTTGCGGGGGTGTTGAATGAATTGGGGAGTGAGACTACTCTTATTTGTAGGGGGGATATTGTTTTGAGAGGCTTTGATGATATGATCACGACGACGCTGATGGAGGAGATGAAAAAGGCGGGGTTGAAGTTTATGGGGATGGCGACTCCGAAGGCTGTGGTGAAGGAGGGGGAGGGGTTGGTGTTGGAGCTTGAGGATGGAGGGAGGGTCGGGCCGTTTGATACGCTTTTGTTGGCGACGGGACGGTCGACGGCGATTTCGACGTTGGGCTTGGAAGGGGTGGGTGTGGAGACGGATAAGGGGGGGTATGTCCAGGTGGATGAGTATCAGAATACGAATGTGGGGGGCGTGTATGCTTTGGGGGATGTGTGTGGGAGGGTGCAGTTGACCCCTATGGCGATTGCTGCTGGAAGAAGACTGGCGGATCGGTTGTTTGGTTCCGTGCCGGATGCGAAGGCGGATTATGATGGTGTACCGACGATTGTGTTTTCTCACCCCCCGATTGGCACGATTGGACTGACGGAGAAGCAGGCGAAGGAGGAGTATGGGGAGGAGAAGGTGAAGATCTATAGTAGTAAGTTTGTGAATTTGTTTTATGGGCCTTGGAGGCTTGCCTCGGAAGAGAAGCCCAAGACGGCGATGAAGTTGGTTTGTGTCGGGGAGGAGGAGAAGGTGGTGGGGTTGCATGTGATTGGGATGGGGGCTGATGAGATGTTGCAGGGGTTTGCGGTTGCTATGAAAATGGGGGCGACGAAAGCGGATTTTGATGCATGTATGGCGTTGCACCCGACGGCGGCGGAGGAGCTGGTGACGTTGGCGCCGTGGGGGTTGAAGGGGAAGCGGAGTAGGTAGCAGAAAAGAAGAGGGCGTGAGGGAGGGAGGGAGGGGAGGGTGAAGCGGAGTGAAACAGAAGGGTAAATGATTTCCGCGGCTATAGTATCTATTTAACGAGTTGATTTAAAAAACGAAAAGCGAGGAAAGAACAGAGATAGGGTTTATACGCCTTGCAAGAGGAGTTCATACAGCTTCGAAAGAGGAGGTTGACCTAGACAATGTCGTCGTCGTCGTGTCAAATCAGGCGACCGATTGTTTTTCCTTCTCCTGCAGCACCTTTTCAATAAGGCATCAAACTAAATCGAGCAGCGAAAAGGTTTTTCGCTTTTTGTCTTTGCTTGAGAGGTTGTGTCTTGTCCATTAGAAAATACAGTGTCCCTAGACTATGCGTGGAGGAACAAGCGTGGGGAAGCGAGTAAGACAAAGGCGCCTTTGTTTTTTCATTCTGGCCCTACTAGCCGTGAAGACAATAAGGTTGAAAAGCACATTGACAAGAAAGCATGCTCGATGCCTCTTGCTCTTTGGCTAGCACAAGCCTTTAAAAAAGGTAGAACACTTTCAAAACAAATCCAACGCCTTTCCGTTTTCCGCAAAACGACCGTTTCGTCCTTGAAAAATGAAATGCAGCCTCTGCTCACTCATCTCTCGTTCGTCGTCCGAGCCGAGCCGATTTGGTTTTCTGCTTGTGCCTACATGGCTGACTTTACGCTACCTGTGTGCTGTGCGGCCATCCCAGGCTCTAATATCGGAGCCCTGACGCACACGACAAACAAACATGCAGCAGGCTATTGGGCCACGCTTTTTGGGGGCATCAAATCAGCCAAAGGCACCCTAGCGGTGCCCTCGGCCTTTAGGGCTTGGCGTGTCCTGGCCTCACGAACCTTGGTGCCTTCCTTGTGGTCGTCGTCGTGCGGAGGCGGGGGCACCGCCGTACACACACAAGCACGTGGGGACGAGAGAGAGAGCGCCCATTGCCCATGCGCTGCTGCGGTTGGCGCCTCCCATCTCCTGTTGGCAAACTCCAACCACTGACTCAGGCTTGTCCTTCGCCCTTTAAAACTTTCCTCTGCAAACACACACAAACACATTTCGTACAAACCCAACTACTCAAGCAACTATGATGAAGATCACTTCCATTGCCTCGGCCCTCCTCCTTGCGGCGCCTCTGGTCGCAGGCTTCACCGATTTCTACGGGCTCACGGCGGACCAGAAGGTGAGTTCTGTTATTAGATTGCATACACGCTGGCTACCTGTTATCTTTTGTCCACTAAGCACGCCCAGGACAGCGGTTGCCCAAGCAGTCGTGGACAGGTCTTCCGCTGCTCTCAAACCATTTCCAAGGGCTGAAGGCATTGGCGGCGTGTGTGCCCGTCCTCGACGGTCTAGATGTTACACGTGCTCACGTTCTCTTCGCCCAATACTTACAGGCCTGCACCAGGACGTACCAGGCACCGCTGCCGAGGATTTCATTAAGGCGCCGGCGATTGGTCTGACTCTCTCACGTGCTTGGCCGACTATGACGCCGCTTTGGGGGACTGCCGCGCGGCGTCCTACGAATTTATCAACGAGGATGGGGATCTGCCTGCCGTTGGCGTTGCGGATGGATTGAGCAAGGCGGGTGAGGTTGTGGCGTATTATGTCATCCCGGAGGTGAGCGACAAGGTCAACAAGGCGACGTGCAAGACCTGCTCGCAGCTGTAAAAGAAGACGCTGCAATGCGCCTTGCCTGCCCAGGTGACGGACCCCGCGGACTTGGATGCTGATCTCCTTGATGCCTTTGTCGCCTGCATTATACAGCAGAACGAGGAGGTGCTCGCGGCCATTTGTGGGCTGGATGATTTGTTCCAGGCCTTTGATTTGACAAACGACAACGGCGAGATTACCTATGTCTTCTCCACCCCCAACATTAATATTGGCGACCTCCGCGAGGACTGCCCTGCGGTGGAGGCGCGTGTCACCGGCAAGGGCGCGGTCTCGGCTCGTATCATGAAGGGACGTGCTTACTTACCTCTCCCTCAGGTACTCACCCTCTTATTGATAATCTACATGTATTTTTAATCAGCCGCCTGCGTGTGCTTACGATCTTTCTCGGTGTCTAGGTCATGCCTGAGTAGCGAGCTTTGGTTTTTTTTCCCCTTATCAGGGGATAAATATATGAAGAAGTGGATGTGCCTGTTTCTCCAGGTACGATGACGATCATTGCCTGGTTTCTGTGAGGGAGAGCAGAGGCAAGAATGGCACAGCAGCGGAAAGCAAGGGAACGTTTTTAAATAAAGTACGAAGCAGAGAAAAGAAATAAGAAGAGACGACGCGCGGGTAAACAAACAAGCATGTTGATTAAACGTTTGTTTTTCTTTCGTTCGTTTGTGTGTGGAAGCCGACTGAGTGGTGGTACAAAAAAGAAAAGACCAAGGCCCCTCTTTCTCTCTAAAGATCTATTTCTACCTTTCTGTTCTTTCCTCTCTTGCCCAATTCTCGTGCACATGCATACAATGGTTTCCTTCTCTGCCTCACTCTCAGCCTCTCTCACATTCTCTTCCTTCCTCTTCTCTCCTCTTCTTTTGTTCCATCCTCTCGTTCTCTCTCTCCCTACTGTTTTCTGGATTCGGGCATTTATTTTTGCTTTTGTTCGCGGTGGCGGCGGCTGCTGCTGCTGCTACTGCTGCTACTGGTTCTACGTCCTGCAAGCCGCGTCTATCTACCTACTAGTCAAACATGTTGATGGTGATGATGATGATGATGATGCTCGTCGCCCGTGATGGTGACGTCTGTTTGGTGTGGACAGGGGGACGCGCCGGTATGTCTGCTGCTACTACTGCTGCTGCTCTTTTTCTTCTGTTTCTTCTCCTTTTTTTGTAAGTGTTTTTTTGATTTGATGGATAAATTGCTTTTGTGTCTTTTTTGGTGGTGACATAGTGTGTGTACCCTACACGTGCTCACTTTTTCTTCCTCTGCTGCTTGCTCACTCTCGTTCTCCTGTCTCTCTGCTCCTCACTCTCACACTCATACAACTTTCCTTTCTTTCTCTTTTCTCTCTCTCACAATCTCTTTATACTGTCGGACGTCTGTTCTTCTTCTTCTTTTTCTTCTTCCACATCCTCGTCGTCGTCGCCATTGTACCTATCCTGTTTCTCCCCGCTGTCCCTCCCTCCCTCCCTCCCTCCCTCCTCCCTCCCTTCTACCCTTCTCATCCCCATACTTTGTTATTGTTGTCAAAAGGCTCCTCCCTCCCTCCTTCCCATCCTCCCTCCGTCCCTCCCTCATGGCCCCTGTGGCGCCGCCGCCGTAATAAACCCAAGCAGCTCCACAAACAACTCCCCCTTCAACTCCTGCACTACAAACTGCAACACCTCCTGCCGTTCCTCCGCGGCTGCTGCCTGCGCCGCCGCCTCCGCCAAGGAAGTAGGCGTGAATTTCGTCGCTGTTGGTGTGGCTGCTCCCGCGGCTTCAAGGCTTGAGGAGGTATTAGAGGAGGACGAGGCACCGGTAAAGGAGAAGGACCCCGAACCAGACCCAGAGCGCTTTCGCTTCCTGTCACGCTTGTGCTTGCATCCATCACTAACCCCACCACCGGGCATATCATCATCGCCTTCCGCCTCGCCTTCCCAGCAGGAAGCGGTGAAGGAATTGAACGACGCAAACCCACACTCCTCCTCCTGCTCCTCCTCCTCCTGCGCTGCCTCCTTCCTCATGTTGCTCCTCCGCCCATCCGCCGGCCCCCCACTATTACCACCTTCCGTCGCTGCTGCTGCTGCTGCTGTTGCCAACGAAGACGAGGACGACGGCGACGAGGGCGAAAGCAACCCCGCTGCTGCTGCTGCTGCGATTGCAGCTTCCAGCGCCTCCACCTCCGTCCCCACCACCCGGGGCGTGGGAAACTCCAACCCCCTATCAGCCCTGACCCTCAAATATTTCGGCGTCAACTGCTGCCGTCGCCGTTGAAACCTCGCCCGAGTCCCCGCCCGTGGCAACGTCCTCAAAGTCGTGGCATCATCAAACAGCCTCCGAGCCTGATAAAGCCAATAAGCCCTCTCCGTCTCCTCAAGCAACAACGCACAATCCTCATACCCCCTCAACCGTGCCACATGCAAAGCCGTATACCCATCACAATCGGCCTGCAAAAAATCCGCCCCGCGGCTCAACAAAAATCCCACCATCTCCGCCCTCCCATGCCCCGCCGCGAACCACAACCCCGAACACCCATCCTTATTCTGCTCATCCAGCAACCGCCTCACCTCGTCTTGCTGCTGCTGCAGCGCCCCGCCCGCCTCCGCCTCCATCCGTGCGGCATGATCCAAAATCAACCTCGCCACGGGTAAGTGCCCCGTCCAAGCCGCGGCCATCAGCGCCGTCGACCCTCCCTCCTTCCTCACGCTGGGCTTCCCCCCACGGGCTAAGAGCAAGGAGGCCGTTTCCACATGCCCGCCGCAGCACGAAAACCAGAGAGGGGTACGTCCTTCCAGGTTGACGGCATTGGGGTCCGCGCCTCGGTCGAGCAAAAGGGTGGCGACGGAGGTGCGGCCGTGCCAGGCGGCGAGGATGAGGAGGGTGTGATGGTGGGAAGGGTCGCTGCGGGCGTGGACCAGCTCAGGGTGTTCGTCTAGGAGGGTGGCAAGCTCTTCCACCCGGCCTTGCTTGGCCGCGGAGAAAAGGGCGCCGACGCTGTTTTCGTCCATGGTTGCTGTGGTGGGTGTGGTGGTGGAAAAGGCCGGTGTCCTTTCGGTGCTTGGATGGGGAAGTGGTGCTGGTGCTGCTACTGCTGCTACTGGTGCCGCTTCTCCTGACGCTGCTGCTGCTGCTACAAGTGTTACTGCTCCTACTTGCTATCTAAACACTGACTGCCGCCGTGCGCACGCTCCGCTCGGTGCCTGCCTCCCGCCGTCGAAAAAAGAGGATCTTGAGTGTGGGGTGCCGCACCGCAGAATTTCAGGCCAGGAAAAAACAGCCTTGTCAGCGCCCCCGCGTCAGAGTCCTCTACGCGCGCACGTCGCTGCTGCGCCTAAATCCGCCCTGCTGCCCCTCGAACGAGTGGTGCGTGGTTGTCCCCGCCGTGTGGAGTCACCACCAACACGAAAGTGAAGCAGACCCACGAGACTGGGACCTTCCGTGCTCCTTCCCCCGCTTGGTGCTGCTGCTGTTGCCGCTTCTCCCACGTGCCGGCCGTCTCCCGCTGGCACCTGTGTGTGTAAGGTGGTGTAAAGGCAGGGGCGTGAGTCCTGGTTCGTAAGGGTGGGTGTGGTGGTGCTAGCCCAAATCGTGCCAGTCAGTCTGCCTTCTTCTTTTCCGCAGACAAAGCAAGGGTTTCGCTGAAGGGCAGGGTGGTCGTTGCTGAAGGCAAAAGCAACAGCACAACCACGGCGGTAACCAATGCTGCCCGTGCACGTGGACGTAGGCCTGCGCTGGTAGTTACTGTGTGGGAGGGGTGTAGAAGCGGGAAGAGGACAGACAGCGCAGCAGGACAAATTTGAACGCAAACGCGCGATGTCTCGAGAACCCGCTGGCCGGGCCTGAGTGAGAAAAATTGATGACAAAGGGCCTGGACTTAGTTTCTTCGTCTTCGATGCTTGTCTGTTGCTTGTTGCCACTCCCTCACACCCTCGCCAACCCCTGCGCCGTCCACGCCCCACGCCCACGCACAGGTGATTCCGGCGTTTGTCTTGGTCGTGGAGTCGTGGAGCCGGTGCTTCACACCAGCCAGCCTCCTCCCCCATCCTCCTTCTCTTCCCCTGCCTCCGCCTCCGACGACTTCTTTCGTCGCTCTCGCGCTGGATACACCACCAAGCAAGCATAGCAGCTTCTCTTTGCAACCTCTCACTCACGCACCCTCCCGCCAACTCACCCCTCTACGTTACACAGGCGCACGCGTGTGTTTTCTCCCAGAAGCAATCAGCAACATAAGGCATCCGCCCCACGTTGCACTGCACCCGGACTTCGACGACAACCCTCTTCCTTCCTTCTTCACCTGCACCTCCTGCACCTCCTCCTCCTTCTCCTTTTAGAAGATGGCGGCATCGGGCAAGCTCATCGGCTCGCACATCAGCCTCATCTCCAACAAGGACATCCGGTACGAAGGCATCCTCTTCTCCATCGACCAAGAGAAGTCCTGCGTCACCCTGCAAGCCGTCAAGTGCCTCGGCACCGAAGGCCGCACCCCCGCAGGCGGGCAAGCGTACCCAGCCGACGACACCGTGTACGACTACATCTTGTTTGAGGCTTCGGACATCAAGGACCTGCACGTCCACGACGCTCCCTCCACCCCTGCCGCCCCTGCTCCTGCCCCCAAGGCCGCGCCCGCTCCCCAACAGCAGCAGCAGCAGCAGCAAGCGCCCCAGCAGCAGCAGCAACAGGCGTCGAGACCACCACCACAACAGCACCAACAACAGCAGCAGCAGTACCAGCAGCAGCGTCCGGTGGGTGGTGGTGGCCGTGGAGCTCCAAGAGGGGGACGATTCAATACACGAGGAGGAGGACGGGGAGGAGGACGTGGGATGGGAGGAGGCGACCGTCCGATTATCTCTGGCCCCTTGCCAGGCACGGGCGGGCATTTGCTGAACCGACGGGGGAAGGTGGAGGGAGCGGCACAGGGCGGGCCAGAGGGAGGGGAAGGTGAATTTGATTTCCAGGGGGCGCTGCAGGGGTTTGATAAAGAGGCGGAATTTTCCAAGTTGACTTTGAATGACGAGAACACCAGCAGCAGCAGCAACAACAATGATAAGGAAGGAGAAGCAGCGACAGATGGTGGTGGGAATGTGGAGAGCCCGGCGACGACGGCAGCAGCGGTGGTCCCCGAAGTGAAGAAGTATAACAAAAGCTCGTTTTTTGATGATTTGAGCTCAGGGCAAGGTATGGGGGGAAGGCCGACGTTGGCGGAGGAGAGGAAGACGAACATGGATACGTTCGGAGTGGCTGCGTTGCATAATCCTCACAACCGCCGATTTGGGGGAGGGAGGGGCGGAGGGAGGGGGGGGGAATCTAGGGGGGGAGGAGGACGACGGGGGGGGGGAGGGCGGG
>Ga0105055_10011473_pt1 | contig 10931 bp, 3 predicted proteins | sample BON03_FD_78090 | JGI IMG/M metagenome (GOLD analysis project Ga0105055, IMG submission 78090) | Freshwater microbial communities from Lake Bonney liftoff mats and glacier meltwater in Antarctica - BON-03 | ecosystem: Environmental > Aquatic > Freshwater > Ice > Glacier meltwater | place: Lake... | reverse complement strand
GGCTTCTTCTCCCAGCCGCAGATATGGGCGACGCTCCGAGAGGTGGTGACCTTGACGCAGAACATCATGAAGGAAGCGGGGGAGCAAGTGTTCTTGCAGGACCCGCAGACCGTCACGTTTTTTTTGATCGGCATTTTGCCCATTCGTTGGTGGTGGCGAATGTGCAGCATATCAAGCAGTTTTACGAGTTTTGCCGTGCGAACTCTTGACAATCACAGGAAATTTAGAAAGGAGAGAGTGAGAGAGAGAGAGAGATACATATGGAAAGGAGAGAGGAAGTAGGGCGGCCAGGAAAGTTATTCGTAGCATTCTTCTCTTCTTGAAGTAGCGCATTCAAAGACAATTGTAGGGGATAATAGGGGTATGAGCGAGGGTACATGTCTTATGTAGGGGTTTTAGGATAAGGAGTCGAAGAAAGACGCACGAAAGCAGTACTCCGCGACTGATAGACAAGCAAGGCTAACAACTACAGCGAAAATAAAATAAGGAGCAACAAGACAGACAGAAGCTCTTACAAAGAAAGAACAATCCGTAAGAAGCTTGAAATGAAATGTAAACTTTGCTTGCCTCGTGGCCGACTATGCCAACCTCCTCCCTCTGGGGGTGTAAATGTACTTGTCGTGGTCGTGGCAGTCCACGACCAGGTTTGCGCCCAAACTACAGATATATTTACACAAGGTTTACCTTGAGCTATAGCCCGAGTGCTTGCTCGCAACGCGTTGCCTAGCTTGAGTACATGCTGCCAAAACTCTTGAGACAGGAGGTTTCCACGCTCCGTATGCTCCTTACGCCCTCGCCCTCTCACTCCCACCTTCCCACACATATATACCAACCACAGGCCACCCTGAGCGACCGTCAAGACTGCGCCCTGCTAGTTCCCCATGAATCGTTTCAAGAAGAAGAAGCAGGAGCAGCTACAGACGGCAGATGAGCAAGCCAGGGGACCTCTACCCAACAGCCACGACCATCATGAAGAGGATTACCTGAGCGGCGCCTTCGTCGACCAGCCGCCCACGAGTACCAGTAGCAGCAAGAGGGCTGCCGAGCCTCCGCCACTTCAAGCTACGTCTAAGAAAGCCAAGGCAGCAAATGCGGCGGAGAAGTTGCAGGAGGGCATGAACACGCCCTTGTCCCAGGTACTGACTTTCTTCCCATTCCCTCCCATCCTTGCCCTCCGTTTCATGCATCGCTTTATCCCCTTTCCCTACCCCTACAGGACAATGTCGGCTTGCGGATGCTCAAGCTGATGGGATACAAGGAAGGCCATGGCATCGGCAAGAGCGCCGACGGCATCAAGGCGCCAATCGCCGTTATAATGAAAACGGACCGCGGAGGGCTGGGACAAGCAGAGCGGCAGAACGAAGCGCGCCAGCGGTGTGAGGAATGGGCACAGGCACGGGTCGAGCTGTTGGAGCAACGCAAGGAGGATTTCCAGGCGGCCATGTCTAATCAATTTGCCGAGCGGCGCGTCGCCTCGAATTTAAATAAGGCGATGAAGACGATCGAGACGTTGGACACGCGGGCGGGGCGGGAAAGGTCCTGCCTGTGGTGGAGCTCTGCAGAGAAGGAGGAAACAAAGAAGGAGCAGGGCGAGGAAGGCGGGGAAGAATCCTACGAACCCTTGTTCTTGACAGGAGGAGAAGTCTCTGCGGTGCGTACTCAGGAGGAAGAGACTGCAGTTCAGCACGGGCAAGGAGGAGGAGGTGAAGAGGAAGGAGGAGTTGAAGAAGTGGATACCGAGCTAGAGCTTTGGCAGACGCTTAGCGATGCTGAGAAGCTGAGCGTGGCGACGGCATACGTGCGTGAGGGTCATTTTTATTGTCTTTACTGCGGGCATCAGTACAGCAGCGCAAACGAATTGAGAGAGGAATGCCCGGGGGAGAGCGAGGACGACCACTGAATGAAGAAGACGAAAATGTGAATATGGTGGATGGAACAAAAGAAAGAAACTGAAAGCAATTGTACGATTGATGCATGCTTAATTTTGAAGCCTCTATCTGCCGTTTATATTTGTCTCGGTGTTCTTCTCTTTAGATTATTATTTTCGGGCTATACACACATACGCATCGACACACAAACACAGGCATTTCCTCCCCCGTTCTTCCTCTCTTACTCCATATAAAAGGCAAAAATCAAGACGGTGCACCACAAGCTCTCCTGTGAGTGAGAAAAGAACAAATTGAGGATCGAGGGAGGTGGGTGCGTCAGGTGGGTGAGCGAGGCAGCAACGAATGGGAAGGTCGATGTCATAAAAGAAAGAAATCTGAAGCATTTTACTTTTACTACGTACATTGGTAAACGCCGCGGAGGCATGGTTGTCCGTGACCGGGTCCCACAAGCACCGGGAGGCTACCCGCACCCCTTGCTCCCGCATCTCCCCTAATGCGACCTGCACAACAATTTTGTACCTTGGTATGTTTTGTGCTTTGATGGAGAGAGAGGACGGTGGAAAGGGTGAAACGATAAGGATCAATCCGTCTATCCTTTTACGATAAGAATCCTAGCCTACCGCCCACCGCGTCTCTGCATCCTCCTCCTCCTCCCCCAAAACGCAAGCACACATACCTTTTATCCCCTGCTTGACCGCCTCTGCAATCGCCACAGCCCAACTCGTGACACGTTCCTCGTCGTAGGCTTTCCCCTTCAATTCGTCCACCAACACCCGTTCCGCTACCCGCTGCGCTGCTGTCGGGGAGAACTTTTCGCTCTCGAGCGGCCGTAGCTGGTAGGTGGGCAAGAGGTGGACACCCGTCGCGGGGGCTTTCCCTTCTTGCATTTGTTGGGACGGCGGTGTATGCGGTGGTATTTGTGCTGCTGCTGAAGGGGGACTGGGTGTGTTGGCTGGCATGTCTGCCATGTCTTTTTGGGCTGTCCTGTGTGTGTGTGGGTGAATGTTTTATTTTTGGTGGGTAGCGCAGGCCAAGTCGTTTTTGGCATGTCTGCCCTGTCTTGTTTGCCTGTGTGTGTATGGTGGTGTTTTGTTTTTGGGTGGGCGCAGGCCAGTTCGTTTTTGGGGCTGGGTTTTTGACTGTGGCGTTTGAATAGAGACAAGGAGGGTATTTGTGAGGGCAGACTCGATAAGATTCGAGGAAACTTGAATTGTGCCAGGTCTCTATGAGGTTTGTAGAGGCAAAAGGCACCCAGAACGTGCGAAAACCCACTGCCAAAAGTGAGGAATTTGGGTGCTTGGCACGTAAAAAAAGCAACGGCGCCCGTTCGCGCCGCGATGATGGTGGTGTGGCGAAGGTCTCTGCTGTAGGCCTCATAGCATCCTATCAAGTGCACACGGTGCTCTCACTCTCCGCCCACCCCAACGCTGCAGGACAGCCTTTGTCTTGTCAGCTTCGTGATGGAGGGATCCAGTCGCCCCTTCGTACTCACCGCTCTTTCTTAATCCCTGCCTCCTCCCTTCACAGCACACACAGAAAAGCACGATTTCTGCACACCAAGCGGACCAAAAGCGGAATGCAGCATCACTCCTGAGAGTACATCAGACGGAGCTCAGCATGTTTAAGAGCAAGCGCAAGGGCAAGAAGAAGGACGCGGCGCAGCAGAGGGGGAGCGACGATAACCAGCAGCAACCACCACCTACTCCCCCCACACGCACACGACGGGAGGAGGTCGCTGCTGCCGCCATCCTCTTGACGCCCCCCGCCTCCAAGCGAACCTCTTCCACGACCCCAGTACCCAGCTCGGCACCCCCTCGTCTGTCCGGGCAACGAGGCAACCACGACGAGGACGAGGAGGAGGATGTTCCGCCTGCCTCCTTGCATCGACGTCTCTTTCGGCTTCGCATCGGCAGCGCCTTCAAGCGGCTGGCACCGCCAAGCACGACGCCCACTTCCACTCCCATCAAAGGACAGGAGAATAAAGTGCTGTTTGCGTCACTTGCGCCACCTTTGCCGTTGTTGTCGCCATTAGCTGCCATGGACGAGGAGAGGGAGGAGGAAACGAAAGAAGAAAGGGCACAGGCACACGTAGAGGAAGAAGCAGAAGCAGCAGCAGCAGATCAAAAAGGAGAAGAGGAGCCTGTAGCACTGCCGGTCCAAGCTCTGGTGGCACTCTCCCCAAGCCGACCAACCGAAACCTCCTCCTCCTCCTCGCTGTCTGTGTCATCGTCATTGCGTGCTTTTCCCCCCCGTGGTGGTGGACCTCGATTTCTCTCTCGCGAGGCGATGCTCCAAGCCGAGTTGTACCGAGCCCGTCGACAATTGGAAGAAGAACGGAGCAAGACAAAGCAAGCGATCCAGGGGGAGGTAGCATGCAGGAGGGAGGCGGAGAGGTTTGGCGCGGCGTTGCAGCAGCTGCAGGGGTTGCCCCATGTGTTGGCTTGTTTGTCCGCAGCAGCAGCAGCAGCAGCAGGAGAGGAGGCTGTGCGTGCGGCGCTCGTCAAGGCAGTGGCGGCTGAGATACCAGAATTGATGGATGTGGATCAGGCGCGTCTTTTTGTAGTGGTCGAGGGAGGGAGGGAGGGAGGGGAAGGGCGGGTGCTTTGGACGGTTGGGAGTAATAGTGTCTCGTTGGAGGCACCGCTTCAGACGGGACTGGTGGGGGAGGCGGCCGTTACTGGTCGTATAGTGCGGGTAGGAGGACGAAGGATGGTATGTGTGCCCGTGTCATCTTCGGGAGGAGGAGAAGGAGGGGTGCTGGCGGTGCTGCAATTGACCAAGGAGGACGAGGAGGAGGAGGAGGGAGGGGAGGAGGAGGAGAAAGAGGAGCACCAGCAGCAGCAGGAGCAGCATAAGGTCATGGTGATAGAGGCTTTGACGAAGCATCTAGGTTTGTTGTTGGGCGCGAGTCGGGAGGTAGGGGTTTTGGATCGTGCGCGCCGGCGAGCGGTGGAGCGATTGGACAGGGTGGCGAGGCAGGGAAGGAAGAGGGGGGCATTGACACGATGGGCTACGGCGTGTGATGCGCACATTTCGACGAGGAGAGGCAGCGCATCGTCGTCGTCATCGTCATCGTTGCTTTCGTCCTTGTTTCAGGCCTTGCTTGAATTGGAGGGGGTATTTCAGGGGGGGAGTAGTAGGGAGGGAGGGAGGGGGGGGTTCGTGGCTGCGATGGAGGGAATAATCAAGGAGGTGATCAGGAAAGCAGTGCTACAAGAAGCGGAGGAAGGGGGGGAGGAAGTGGAGAGTGTTACGCCTGCTGACGTGTGGGTAGCTTTGTCCAAGGCGACCTTGTTGCCGGCGTCGTCGTCAGTGGAAGAGTTTTCCTTTCGGCATTACCACGGCAGGAGTAGCAGCAGCAGCAGCAGCAGCAGCAGCAGCAGCAGTGGGAAGCAGGCTCAGGAAGGGGTGGTACGTGTAGCTTCACCTAACTCGCTCAGTGCCGAGGTACGAGAAGTGGTGCAGGCTATCGTGTCAGCTGGTGCTGCTTGGCTCTCTGGATTACAAGCTTTGGAGATGGGAGAGGAGAAAGCGGGAGAAGCACGGTTGCTGTTGGAAACCACACACGCGGCGGAAAAGGAGGGGGGGAGGTTGTTGGAGGAGATTATGGGGTTGCATGAACAGGTTTTTCGGTTACAGACGGAGTTGAATGAGGTGGGGTCACGGTTGGAGGAGTCGATGGAGGTGGTGGAGGTTAGTAGTGGTGCGCTGGAAGCGACGGAACGTTTGTTGAGGTCAGCTTGGGAGTGGGAGGGATTAAGGCAGCAGTTGCCAGCGGCGGCGAGTTTGTTGGTGGGGTTTGATAGGGTGGAGTATTGCTTACAGGTGACGGCGTCGGATTTGGGGTTATGTGGGAGGCTTGAGGGGGAGGAGGGGAGGAATAATGGTTGGGGGGTAGGGGCAGAGGATGGTGTGGATGTTGCTTCTTCTCTAGAGGCCCGTCGTTCGCTTGTTTTGCAGCAAGTGTTGGCGACAGGCGTGCCGACTGTGAAGGTGTCGTCTTCGGGTATGATGCCGCCGTCCACTGCTTCCTCCCTCGCTTCCTTGTCCTCCTCCTCTGCTGTAATGTCCTTAGGTGTCCCCCTCCTAGCTGGAGGCAGCAGCAGCAAGGTCGTAGGGGCCTTGCTCGTCGAGCGGGTGGGGTCAGGCGCTGTCCCTTTTTCAGAGAGAGAGGTAGAGGCTGTAACTCGGTTAGCCAGTGTTTTGAGTGGAGTGATGGCCCGCCTGGCACGAGAGGAGCTGTTGGTGAGGCATCAACGGCGGGCAGCGACGAGCGAGCAGGCTTTGAGGCTTTTAAGAGTGGCAGAACGACTGTGGACTAGCGCGGGGGGGTCTTTGATGGAGCTGCAGGAGACGTTCGAAGAGGGTATTGTCCATCTTTTGAGCAGCAGCAGTGGTGGGGAGGAGGAGGAGGAGGTGCGATGCACGTTGTTCATGGTCGACCCACAGCAAGGGGCTTTGTGTGGTAGTAATCGAGAGGTGGTCCCTCTAGGGGTGGGGCCGCTGGGGGCCGCGGCGCTAGCGGGGCAACCGGCGCGTGACGGGCCGCAGTTGTTGTATGTACCTGTGGTGCAGCACGCAGCAAGAGGGGGGGAGGAGCAGCAGGATGGGAGGGAAGAAGGGTTCCATGTTTTGGGGGTGGTGAGGGTGCAGCATGTGAATGCTTTGGAGGAGAAGGAGGTAGAAGGGGAGGACTTAAGGGTGGTACAGGCGCTGGGGCACGTGTTGGTACCTGTTTTACAGCATGCCCAGACGCTACAGACGGCTTTTGGGGGGATGCGTGATGCTTCTGCTGTTATCCAATCACTGCAAACCCGCCTCGGGACCGCACAAGAAGAGACAGTTATAGAGGTAGCGGCCCGATTGCACGCCGAGGGCATCCTCTCTGCTCTGCAGCGGCTGCACGCGGAGTGTGCATCCCGTGGCCCTGACTCTCTCCCTATCCTCTTTCAGGCCGTTGAGACAGCCGTCTGCCTGGCCACGGGCGCACAAGCCGCGGCTCTGCTCCTCGTCGTGGAGGAAGAGACCGGACAAGGCGAGGGCAGCAGCAGCAGCAGCAGCGCAGGGGGGCGTACGACCTCCCCTCTTTCTCCCTCCCCACCACCGAGTGAGCTGTGGACGTTATGGCCTTTGGATAGCCGTCGGCAGGAGCAGCGGGCGCGTCATCGCATGGGTCCAGATATGGCAGCTGCTGAGATGCACGCTGTGCTACAAGGCTCTAGCCTGACCATCTCCTCCTCCTCTTCCTCTCCCGGGGAAAGGTCGTCGTCGATGGGTGGTGGTGGTGGTGGGAACCCCTATGCGTCCTCCTCCTTCTCCTCCTCCTCCGCTGGATTCATGCCTTACCAATCTTGGCTGTTTTCACAGGTAGAACCGGTGTTGGGAGGGTTGGAAGACCAAATAACAGGAGAAGAAACGACGGTAATGATAATGCCGGTGGCGCGGCTTGGCTCTGGGGGGCCAAAAGGAGTGGTGGGGGCTTTGGAGTTCGTGAAACGAGGCCGGTTGGAGGGACCGGAGGAGGGGGTGCTTGCTTTGCTGGCGCAAGAAGTCGCAGCAATTTTCGCGTGGATCCACGCGGCATTGGAAACGGGGAGGATGAGGCAGGAGGAGGTGGGGTATCGTTGTACGATAACAGAGCAAGCGAAGGCACTTAAGGGGTTTGATGTTGGGGCACGACATGCAGGAGTGTTGGCAAATTTGGCTTTTGATTTGATGGGTGTTTTGGATCGAAATTTGGCCGTGGCGGTGACGGAGGCTCATTTACAGGAGGCCCTTGGGGCGGAAGCTGTTCAGTTGAGAGTAGTCAATGCATTGCCTCTTGATGCTGCTGAGTCAGCGGATGGTTTGGAGGTGTGTTTGGGTGTGAGAAAAGGGCGGTTGGAGTGTGAGGTGACTTATCAGGAGGAAGGGTTGACGCTTGGGTTGGTGGCGATTGAGGGTCTGAAGCTCGAGGCGGATGCTGATATGGACGAAGAGATTCAGTTGTTGGTGGCACGGTCGTGGGTGATGCTTGAAAGGGCATTAGGTAGCTCAGAGAAACGACGGGCGCTGAGTGCCTCGGCCTTGGGTTGGGAACGAGTGAGTAAGCGAGTGTTGGGGATGGTGGAGCTGGTGGGGGAGGAGATGCGTGTCAGCAATAGGAGGGAGAATCCACTGCAGCTGCTGTTGCCGACAGCGGCGTACGGAGGGAGGGAGGGAGGGAGGGAGGGAGGGTCTAGTTGTTTGGTGTCGTTGGATCCGGAGGGGAGGGCGATGGTGGCGTTTGCTCAGGCCTTGGCTCCTTATGTAAGGACGTTGGAAGAGAGTACTGCTGCTTTGTTAGGTCTGCAGCAGGGTGGAGGAGGAGGAGGGGGGGTGCATTTGTATTTTGCGGGGACCGAGCATGCATTGACGCTCCTTGGGAAGGCGACGGGACAACGACGGAGGGAGGGAAGCCCGTTGGAGTTCTGGGAGTTGATGGGCAGTGGTGCGGTGCCTGGGGAGGAGAGGGACGAGGAAGGGCGAGCGACTGCTTGTTGGCGATTGGAGAAGTCGTCGAGAGGCCGAGAGGGGGTCGGGTTGGTCTGGCGGTACCTGAAGCAATGGCTGCCATTGCTGGCACTTAGCAGTGACGGTTGGCGGGGGATGCCTTCCTCCTCCTCTTCCTCCATCTCCTCTTCCTCTTCTTCTCTGCCTGAGGACTTTATGATGGACGTTCGCTGGCCTTCCGCTCCAAGTGCAGTCGATGGCAGCAGCACGGGCAGCCGTGGACGGGGGCAACCAGTCTTGAGCGTGCCTATCTTCCTCTCCCCTCCGCCTCCTAAAGGGAGGATCACTTCCTCTTCTTCTACTGCTGCTGCTGCTGCTACTGCATCGGTGCTCTCCGAGTCTCTAGTAGCGGTGTTGGTGGTGGAGCGTCCCTCCCTCCCTTCCTCAACCTCCTCTTCCTCCTCTTCTTCGTCCTCCTGGTTTAGCATGGACGAAATCACCTTAGCTGCTGAATGGTCCTCTCGGCTCTCAAGTGTTTTCAGCGGCTTGTTCACACAAATCTGCTTGAAGCAAATCGGGTTAAGTCAGCGTCGAGAGGTGGTATTGGGGGCTTTGTGTAAGAAGTGGGAACGCAGGCAAGCACAACAGGCTTTGGGTAAATGGAGGTTGGTCGCTGCGAGGGCTGCGGGGGTCGAGGCTAGCGTGAGGGTGGAGGAATCGGAGAGCTTTAGGGCGAGGCATGCGAGACATGTGCAGGTGTTGGGGTTGTGTTTGGACGTTTTAGGAGGGATGGGCCCGGCGTTGGAGGAGGATGATGCTGATGCCTTGTTGACCGAGCTGGAGGGGTTGGTGCGTGGTAATCTGCCTGGAGCGCTTCAGGCGGAGGCTTGTGTGCTTTCTTTGTTGCGTCCAGGGGAGAAGAGGAGTAGTAGTAAAAGGGAGAAGAAGGAGGAGAAGAAGGGCCGTGGCAGGAAGCAGCAGCAGCAGCAGCAGCAGCAGCAGCAGCAGCAGCAGCAGCAGTTGCAGCCATCGGGGCTGAAGGCGGGTGATGGGAAGTTGCTTTTGAGTAAGCCTCTTTTCAGCCTGGCGGGGAATGAGCTGACGGGGCTGCTGGAGGTAGTGGTGGAGGACGGGAGGGTGGAGGAAGTAGACGCGGCGTTGACGTTGCTCGCTCGGTTTTTGAGCGGGATTGCTACTTTGTTGGGGGAGTTGGGAGGAGCGAAGGAAGGACAGGGGGAGGCAGTGCATCTATTGAGGGGGTTTCAGTCCCAAGTCCGACTTTATAAGGAAGCGGCTGAGGCGGCGATGCAATGCGAAGCATTGGTAACAGACGCAGGGGCTTACCTTTTGCACAAGGCTGATTTCTCTGCTGCTCTCCTCCCGGTTGCGCATGACTTGTCCAGTGTGGGGAGGGTGGTTGGGGAGCACCTGCCCCGAATGGTGGGAGGGGTGCGTGCGACGCTTTATGTGCCTTCTCGCGTCTGCCCCAGCGGTGGTAATGGTCGGGGGGGTGGGAGAGCAGAGGGGGAAAGTCTTTTGTTTAGCGCGGCTTCCTTCTCTTCGTCCTCGTCAGCGCATCCTTTTGTTGAGAATGTATGTGCTACGGAGCTGTTGGAACGGTGTCGCCTTACGCGACGACGGGTCAAACGCACCTTCCTGTCCTCCTCTTCCCAACAGCAGCAGCAGCAGCAGCAGCAGCAGTTGATGCCCGCAGACACCCTGATGGTGGAAGACCCCATTTTCCGATCCCAACACGAGGTGACAGTCCTCTTAGAGCCCATTTTAGATTCCGAAGACGGCACCCTCTGGGCGGTCCTTCGTGTCGACCTCCCCTCCAGTAGCAGCAGCAGCAGCAGCAGCAGTAGTGACGAGGAAGCGGCTCGTGATAAGGTTCTGGAATGGACGACTTCAGTTTTGGCTAGGGCGGTGGAGGGTGCTAAGCGTGTGGGTACCCTGAAGGATCGTCTTGCTCTGGAGCATTGGACCACGGCACGGTTCCGGAAGCTGGCCGAGTTGAATCGAGGCAGCAGCAGCAGCAGTAGCAGCAGCAGCAGCAGCAGCAGCAGCAGCAGCAACAGCAGCGTGAGTGTAAGTGTGCTGGTGGAGCAGGCTATGCTGGTGTTGGGTGCGGAGAAGCTGGCGTTGTTTGTGGGTCCAGCGCAGCAGGAGAAGGAGCGGTGGATGGTGTGGAGGGCTGATTGTGGTGGAGGGAGAAGGGAAGAAGGGCAGTGCTTAAATTTGACTCCTGGCGGTAGGGAGGGAAGGAGGGTGTCTGTCTCAGCGGTTGAACACGTGTTGGCGCTAGCTGCACAGGGAGTGGCGTCACCCAAGGTGTGGGGCTTGCCAAGAGCAGCGCTTTTGCACTACCACCCGGAGGTCGATCTGGGATTGAAGCGCGAAGGACAGGTGCTGGGTTTGCTGGAGATCCGTGCTCCTGCTGCTGCTGCTGCTGCTGGGAGGAAGGGTGGAGGGAGGAAGGGGCCGTTGGTAGGGGTGTTTGAAGCGGTCTGGAGCCCCGAGACCCTCCCTCCGGGAGCACTGGATGTGGCGCGGACCGTGGGTAAGGAATTG
>Ga0105055_10011472_pt1 | contig 10932 bp, 11 predicted proteins | sample BON03_FD_78090 | JGI IMG/M metagenome (GOLD analysis project Ga0105055, IMG submission 78090) | Freshwater microbial communities from Lake Bonney liftoff mats and glacier meltwater in Antarctica - BON-03 | ecosystem: Environmental > Aquatic > Freshwater > Ice > Glacier meltwater | place: Lake... | reverse complement strand
GGGAGAGAGGGAGAGAGGGCGAGAGGGGGGGAGGGGGGGGGAGAGAGAGGGTCGAAGGGAGGGAGGAAGAGAGGGATAGCGAAAGACAGAAAGAGAGAAAGAGCGAAAAAGAGAGAAAGAGAAAGAGCATATGCATTTGATATTTGTAATCTATTTACCTGTGTGTATGATTTATTTCTGTATGTCTACCTGTGTGTATGATTTATTTCTGTATGTCTATGTATGTCTGCGTGTGTGTATGTCCTGATGTCTGTTTGTTTGTGTGTCTGTATGTCTGCATGTTCTGTATGTCGGTGTGTCGGTATGTCAGTATGTCAGCATGTCTGAATGTCTGAATTTATGTGTCAGTATGGATGTATGTAAGTTGTATGTATATTTTTGCATATGCTGCGAAGAGACCTTGTTTTTGTTCTTATTGCGTGGATTCATGCAGTGGTCGGGGTGACAGAACAGCAGGCCGCAGGCCGCTAATACTCCTCCTGTGTGTGTATGCATGTGCACGTTTGTATGTGTGCGTTCCATCACTTGTCTTGTGACATTGTTTGTGTGTGCGCTATGAGCTTAGATGAGTCTGCAATATTAGATGAAATTCCTTAGGCTTATCTATGACAGATACATTCACCACACCATACTGGTACAGGAGTACTATATATTATATCTTGCGGATTTCATGTTTAGTGTGAGTTGGCTTTGTCAGCGAGTATCCTGTGTGAGAACGTAATTTCCGCTAATTGAACACGTACCACCACCTTCGCCAACTCTGCACGTTTATGACAGAATATTGTTAGCGTTATTCATCAAATCACCGTGCATGGGCATCGTTCCACTAGCTTCTGGTGTCCTCACCAGTCAAAAATCCGTTGAAATCCTTTTCAAAAAAAAGGAAACCGCTTCAACTTGTCACGGGCAATAATGCACACATGGAATGGAGGCCACATTTTGATCATCACCAGGTTTTCTCGCGTCAGCCGCCCAAGCTCGTGCTGATTTGTCAATGGACTGTTTTTATGGACATTCTGTCAGTCTACGCTTCTGCAGACCTGTCATCCCAAGCTCTCGTGCCAGATTGTTCCAACTCGTCATCCCAAGACAACAAGATTTCAACGCAAGTCAAGAAACTGCGGTCCTCCGGTCCGGGACAGTTTCTTGGGTCCTAAGTGGTTAATCGGGTGCTCACCACCCGCTTATTCTAGTGATTAGGTTGGGTCTTCGCCACCCAAGGAAGAAAGGAAAAAATGGATTCAAGCTGATCTCAGGAGACCCCACCCCCCCAGGACTGTTTGACCTTTGGGTGGTTCCCAAATGGAGGAAGAGGATTAGGGAAGAGCCTGGAGTCAGAAGACCCGGGTCCTCTTCCTCCGGGCTCTTCATTTTGGAACACCCAAAAAGGAAACCCCCCCCGGGATTCTTTCGATCAGATTGTAAGGGTGTGTGTGTGTCTCTCTTTATTAATTCAACTCAACCCCCGAGCCCAGAATGTATCTACTGAGGCCATGAAGGCAACCGCATAGGCGACATAAGTCCGAGTTGAGGTGAACCAAACACGAGAGGCCCATCCGCAATATCAAGGCGCCGCGCAAGCCAAGATCCCGGGAGTGGAAAGGTACGAATTGAATCATGAAGAACCTTGGCGAGGGATCACCACGAGGTCCCCGCCGTTTGCCTCTCCGCAGAGGGGCAAACCAGTCGAACAGTTACGATCCCATTGCACTAGGTGGCTCCAATTCCCAATCCAACCGGACTACTACAAGAATAGCGAGACATCATAACAAAGGTAGTGGTTATAGTCTATTGCATTTGGAGTATCATTCAATCTGAATCTCCAATCTCAATCTCATTGGTCTCTTTTCAATGGAACGTGACAAAAGAAATCTAGAGGTTCAGATCATAGATTGAGATTCGAGATTGAAGAAATGACACTTCAATTGCAATAGGTTGTACTACTGACGATCCATGCCAGCCCACACATGTGTGGGAAGTTAGGACGACACAAACAGCCACGTCACGTGTCAATGAGCCATGTCACATGTGACTGAGTCATGTCAAGTGCGAATGAGTCATGTTGCACGTCACCTCACAATACGAAGTCACGTAAAACACACGCACTGAAGCACACTACACACTGCAACAAACCAGCAACACACTACTTGTGTTGCTGGTTTGTTGCAGTGCATATTTAATTGTAGATTGTTTTTACCTGCGGGTCGGCCTTAAACTACGCCGGCAACGGTCCGGGACAGTCTCTTGGGTTCTGAGTGATTAGTTGGGCCTTCACCACCCACTTAGTCTAGTGATTAAGTTGGATATTCACCACCCAAGAAAGAAAGAAAGAAAGAAAGAAGAGTGGAAAAACTTATTTGATTCATGTTGCTTTTATTACTTTGTAAAGAAATATTTTAGTAGCTTTGCTGGAAGCTCTATGTGCTCGAATCTTTGCTTTAGATTCCTGAATATCGTTTTTTTTTTGGACATTTTGTGTGTGTGTGCGTCAGTGAATAAAACAACTCCTCAGAATTTTTGGCCCCAAATTAATTCGAAATGATGAATTAATTAAAACTGCGCGGAGCGTGGTTTTAAAAAACCGCGCGGAGCGCGATCTTTTTTTTGCGGCGTCAGCCGCGAAATTTTGAAAACATGACATATTAGCGCGTTGGAGAGAGCATTTCCGGGGTTTTTTGACGATATTTTTGGTTGCTCAACTCTCTCCAAAAAGAGGTGTTTTAGTACGGAAGAATTCACTCGCTTCTTGTCAACGGTGTCATCACAGCGTCGAGCCACGCGCTCTGACATGTCCTTTCAAACATAGTGATCTGATTGCTTAGTCACTTTTGATTGGACACCCCACACATAAATACCTTTAAGGGAGACACTGTTTTGTCCACGTTTGTTGTTTGCTCTCCACCGTTACGGTCACGCCGGCCGAGACTCGGATTATGTCAACGGAAGCACTTCTCTCAAAAACGGTTTCGGTTAAGATTTACACGAAGCACACCCGTGTACGATCTTGCTTTCCGCGGAGTGCATGAGCACCCGGCAGTTGCGGTACGAAACAGTTGGAGACGGTAGCGACGAGGGTAATAGCAGGCACTGGATCATTTTACTCTACCACAGGTATTGGCTCGCAGGCGTCAGTGGGCGCGGCAGGAGGAGGCGCGAAGAAACGGTGTGCAAACGAAAAAGAACAGAAATAAGTGTAGTATTTGTGACAATCATGTTACATGTGTTGACATACGTTGTTTCTAATAAATTGTTTTGGAATTGAAATGGTCTTGTGCGATTTGTGTCTCAAGAGGTTTGATTTGACGAAGGGTTTGTTATTTGAAACTTTCGTAATTACTGTTTCGTACAAATTGTATCGTTGTGATCACTCAGTATTGGAGTTCAAATCATTTTCACTACTAATAAATTGGTAAACAGAATTAAAAACTAGAAATGAAATGCATCCCCGAATGATTAAGGAGAGGATTTTTTATGAAAAGAATGCGCCGAAGGCCAGATTTTGAATGAAATAAAATGCGCCGCAGGTAAGACTTATCAAACAAAATGCGTCGCAGGCTGGATTTTTTGACCAAGTCCTCATGGGTACTCTATCCTATTAATGCAGTAGAAAATTTATTTTCCACGAATCACAGCTCAGAATCTTCTTCTTTTAGTTAATTAATTAATTTATTTATTAATGAATGAATTAATTAATGAATTAATGAATTAATTAACCTTTGGCCGGCCTATAGTACGTTTGTTTTACCCACTGATATTCTTGTCGGGCATGGTTCACAAAACCAGTTATTTAATGCGCTGCAATGGGGACAATAGTAGACAGGACAGCCAGTGCTAAGTGCAGACAGCATGTATGTTACGGGATGAGTGCTTCAATCGCACAAGCTTTTGTATTAGAGTACGAGGAGAACATAATTTAGCTGGAGGAGCTGTAATCAAGAAATTTACAATCATACTCCCATTACTCATATGGCCCCACCCGGCCCGGGCTACCGTGAACTTGGATCAACTTTTGCCCGGGGCTGGCCGGATTTTTATGGCACTTTGACACCGCTCTGAGTTTTCAAATTTAGAAGAGAAAGCAATCTTGAATTCAAGTTCAACCCAACCCCGATTATTGGAATCTGTCAGCCCACAAACATTGTAGACTGTTTTTACCTGCAGCGGGTCGGCCATGAACTTGAGGATAGGTTGGCAACGGTCACGGTCGGGGACAGTCCCTTGGGTCCTAAGTGATTAATTGGGTCCTCACCACCCACTTAGTCCAGTGAATACGTTAGGGATTCGCCACCCAAGAAAGAAAAAAAGAAAGAAACACCAAGTTAGCAGAATCTTTCGGGTTTTGGAGGCTAAGACGTCCCCGGGTCGCTGGGCCACCATGAAAAAGTTAGTCTACACACTGACATCAACAGGAGGCACAAGATTACATGGGGGCATTTGGGGCTATTTGATGATTATCATTGTGTCGGAAGGATGCACAAAATTCTGTCAAGAAATACATCAATATCAGCATAGATTGGTAATGGTCATTATTTATTAAGCTTTCACTGGCAAGCACACGCTACCCAATTTTGGACTTCTATAATTTCTCGTCCCCACTGGTACTTGGGAACTGTGGGACTCTTTGCTTTTTCTGCCATCTTTTTGGAGGACGTGATACCCCACAAAAATGAAAGATTCAACTTGAAGAAAATATACACCACAGACTTTGAAGATGTGTTTGGTCTGAAAGTATCACGTCGAGTGGAAAGTCAAATTTTCCTCATTTTTGAAAATATGTTGGGTTTGGAGTGTCACATTCAAGTCAAATTAATGAAAATTCATTAATTTCCCTCATTTTCCAGTCTAGTGCAACTTGTGGACTCCGGGACAAGTCAAGTCTGATCAGCCTGAAACACCGTGACTTGAGTCGTCAGATTCGAATTCTTCTTGGCTTTGACTTTTGAGACTCAGACTACAGGCCCAACCCTGTGAATCTTTTGCCGCTTTCCTCTGGGTTTTATAGCCCCCTAGCGGTGTTGGATTGGAACAGTTTCTTTCGTTCTTTTTTTCTTTCTGGGGGTAAGAAACCCCGTTTCGGATGGCGCGGCTTCGTTAGATTTTTTTCTTTTTTCGAGAGCAGATTCAGCGTGTATTCTGGTGTTGAGAGTGACGGGTCACCACGAGGGGATGGAGGCAAACAAAAACCTGGTACTAATTCTATTTCCACAGGTACCAAAATTGTACCTGTTGGAAAAAAAAACCTTCCTTTCATCAAAAATGATGAATCCCCAACCCCAACATATCCAGAAACGAGGAAAAGCTCAAATCAAAAAGTTAAAAATGAATACAAATCTTAAAAAAAACGTTTAGCCATTCAATTTGATCAAAAATACCTTTAAAGAGAGGGAGCTTTCATACTTGAACAGAGTTGAACACCGATAACAGCGAAATCAGTTCACGCGAAATCGGTTCACAGAGTCGAGATTGAATTGACGTGCAGTTCTAAAATCTTTGTTGGTCTTAAAATTGGAGGAAAAAAAAATGGAAAAAATAAAACAAAAAGAAAACAACACAACACATAATAATAATAGGAAGAATAATAATAACAACCATTCCAATCCCTAAGTCATTACCAACATACACATACATCACTTCAAAACATCATTTTTGTGTCCAAGGTCCATTGCGGGAGTGCTGTTCGATTTGGTCAGGCGCTTCCAGGCTTCCTTATTACTGCACACCACTTGTGTGCGTTCCTGATGCATTTGGAGGGCTAGCTGTGTGGCGGCATAACAACCAAAAAATAAAAGCCTCAATCCTCTCGTCACCCCCCCCCCCTTTTTCGAAGGTCGGGCGAGTGTTCATTGGAGTCGGGGTCAGGATGGGTGAGGGGAGGCGGAGATGTCGTGGGGCAGCCTGGGACAAGCGGGGGGGATAGGGGGTCTCCAGATCCCAAGTGGGAAGTGAGGGGAGAGAGGAGGAAGTCCACTGCCAACCGGTTTTAAGTATGTCACAGAGGAGCATTTTGTCTTCGTTGAAGGGGCTTTGGCACACTTGGCACTGGGTGTCATTGGGGGTTGCAGTGTGTGAAGACCAGGAGCAGAGGTTATATCGGCAGAGGGCGCTGGCAAGACCTTGGATGGCGGGTTGTGAGAGAGGGGATGAGTGGGGGCAATGGAGGAGGGTGCGAAGTTTGTTACCCACAATGTGATTGGAAGGCAAAAGAGGCAAAATCAGTTGTCATGGGGGATGTATGTGTGCCACGGTCGTTGGCAAGGTAAAGGTGAGATGGGATGTGACATGTGGCCTGGGTTCTGAAACGGAGGAGGGGAAGCTGGTTAAGGTGGGTTCGCAAGTGTTTTGCGGGTTTGAAGAGGCCACGTCGCTGGAGGTCGCCACGGGTCACTTGAATGTGGATGTATGAGACCTTCATACTGCCGCGAGGCGTGTGTGTTCTAGGTGGAGAGGGGCATGGTTGTAAATTTCCATTCGGCCACAGGGTACTAATAGTAGTACGTATTATGTTTCTATGGGCCCGCTCATGGCTCTTATGTGTCGAGGTGGCCGTGTGGGGAAGAGGGTCGACAAGGGGGTCAATGTTGAGCTGGTGGATGGAGTTCCGGATGTTGTAGTCGAGAGTGAAGATTGTGCAGGGTCAGTGACTTGTTGAAGGTCTTGAATAAAATGGAATTGGGAGTGAATTGCCGTGTTCAGGTGAGGCGAAAGTGCATTTGGGCTAGGTGGGTGTATTGTATCAAGGTAAGAAGGGGGATACCAGTATCTGCGAGCAAGACAATGTGATCTCCAAAAACATGCAAAGCGCGCGCCAGACAGAAGTTGAGGCTAGTCTGCAACTTCTTGACATCTGTAGTAGGCGGGTGGAAGAGGGGGGAACAGTGAGGGCAATGGAGCGGAACAAAATGCTGGAGTCACCAATCCACCTCGACCCAGCCACCAAGTTTTCGCCCCATTTTGTGAGCCACCAGTGAATTACATCGTTTTCGGAGCCACGAACTCTGAAAGTCACGTTTTCACCACCAATGATCGATTCCCCGTGCAGTTATCGAATTTGACTCAAATACCAGGAGTTGCGTGGTCACGCGGGTAAACGCCGCCTCAGGGCCGTGAGGAAAGAGGCAGGGGAGTGAGCACGATTAACATATCCGAACAGCGAGGGAGAGTGTGTAGTTCTTGGGGTGTGATATGGGTTTCTGGTATTTTGGCAGTACACGCATTAAAGTCTCCATCGTGATAATGATGTTTGTGTGGGGGGGATGATTTTAGTTCGTGGTGAGAGTGTAGAAAAACTCTTGGAGTTGGTCCTCATCCGAAAAGATATAGACGCCAGTCAGGTGGAAAGTATGATTGCAGAGTGGGAAGGTGACCAAGTGACCGCCTGGTGCAAGATCGGTGAGGACCCGCCTACGTGCCCTTGACCGCCTCGTCTCGCGTCCGCACATTTGCAATTGTCACCCGTGACCATGTTCACGACACTACTCAGCGACGTCATAGTGAAGACTTGGAGAAGTGTTCGGTATTACGAGTCAAAAGAGCCAGCCCCCCTTTGTGTCTCTGCCCTCGGTGTGCACGTCGAGATAATTTCGTGACCGCCTCAGAGACAGCATGAAAATCCCATCCGCTTCGAATAATTTCATCAGATCAAAATTGTGCACTAACTTGGTGTTTACAGAGTATAATAAAGTTACTAAGAGACGGAAAGACGTCGAGGTCTTGAATTCATTTCCATTTTTCGGGGGTCATACCAAGAATATTGAGAGTGAGGCCGTGGAGAGGTCGGGTAGGGGGGGAGGAGAGAAGTGGCTGCTTTTGTTCCTTTAGCACTCCTTTTTCTTACATGGTCATTCTGGGACATAGAAACCACGTTTTTGACCCAGCCAGCGTGTTTCTAAGCAAAAGATACCTATATTCTCAGCAAAAGAGACCTAAAGAGCAAGAAACCGGCCAAATTCAGACTGCGATTTCTATCTGCAAGTTTCTATGTCCCGGCATGACCCTGTACTATCAACCTTTTTATGTGCTGAGGTGGCCTGTTTGCCTAGTGGGGAAGTTTGAGTAGGTGTTCCTCCGCCAAGGCCAGGCGGCGTTGTCGGAGGTACATCTATGTGAGAGTGCATAGCGTTCTTGCCGTGTGGGTCAGTTGATAGTGGCTGAGTGTGTGGAGAAGTTCTAGTCTCTAATCTTCGCCCGTGTAGGAGTAAGGCCAGATTCAGCGTATATAGGCGCCTGCGATCTCTGTTGGATTGTTCAAGGATTTTTAAGTCGGTCGAACACAACCTTTGTTTTCTTTGTCTCCCATGATCTTGCTTTCCCTCTTGTTGAATAGGTCTAGTCTCTACCATGTCTTTCCTTCTCAGAAGGAAATTTCTCATTTTTCCTTTTTCTTAAAAGAAAAGAAAAGAAAAAAGCTTACACACGTATCATGAATGCAGCACGCCGTATTACGATTTGAAAGACGAGGATTTTGAAGGGCGGTGAATTGTTTAGATGCCATCTCAAAAAACCTGCAAACGCCACTCTCGTGGTCTACAATCATGTCCACACAGAATGTGTCTGTATCTGTAGCACAAGGGGGATACTGTTACATAAATGCCTACATGTCTCGCCAAATTTGGACGCTTTATTACAATTTGGATGAAGAAAATATATGCAGGCAAGTTTCACACCCATTTCACCGCACATGACACGCAAACGTGGCCCTCTCAACAGAATACTGCAGAATTCAGGCTGTTGGACAGAGTACATTTTTTTTGTGATGAAAACTAATCGTGAAGATCAAAAGGACTGATCAGGATGTGGTGTTCTTTCTTTCTTGAGTTCTGCAATTCACCCTGGCAATCCCTTTTTTGTGTATTTGGTGTCGATTAGCCAATGATACCAATTCCCGTGTCCGGCCACAAGCCCAATCCGGTTGTGATCCCCTTGCCTACCGATACACACACAAACGCACACACACGTACACGTACACGTACACGCAAACACACATACACACACACACTCACACACACACAATTCATCTATTATAAGAAATGTGATGTGTGTGTATATGTGTGTGTGTGTATACATGCATCTTGACGCACACGCATGCAGCACACGCGCGCACACCTCCACACACATACCAAGTAGTCATGGCACATACGAATGAGTCACGTCACACATTTGAATGAGTCATGTCACACACATATGAGGTATACCAGTCAAGAGCTCAAGAAGCAGCATGCCCACGAACCCCAGCATAGCCAATCGCCCTGTGTGACATGACTCATTCATATATATGATATGGCTCCCTGTGTGACATGACTGATTCATATATGTGACGAGACTGATGACTACCAAGTCATGAGTCATATCACATAGTCATATCACATATATATCACACGTCACTTGATAGTCATGAGTCATATCACATATATGAGTCATGTCACATATATGAGTCATATCACATAGTCATATCACATATATATCACATATATGTGATAAGACTGATGACTACCAAGTCACAGTTTCTACAATATATTTGACATGGCTAATTCATATGTGACATGTCTCATTCAAATGTGACATGATTCATTTATATATGACATCAATCATTCATGTGTGACATGACTCCATTGTAAGTGACATAGCCCATCGCCCTGTGTGACATGACTCATTCATATATGTGACATGACTCATGGAATGACACGACTCATTCACATGTGTGACATGACTCATTCATATGTGTGACATGACTCATTCAAATGTGTGACATTACTCATTGACTGACATGACTCATTCACATTTGTGACACAACACCTTCATATGTTTGACATGACTCATTCATATGTATCACATAACTCATGCATATGTGTGACATGACTCATGCATATGTGTGACATGACTCATTAATCGCCGTTAAAATTTGTGACATGACTCATTCATATGTGTGACATGACTCATTCATGTGTGACATGACTCATTCATACGTGTGACATGACTCATTCATACGTGTGACACGACTCATTCATATGTGTGACATGACTCATTCATATGTGTGACATGACGTATTCATATGAGTGACATGACTTATTCATATGTGTGACATGACTCATGCATGTGTGTGACATGACTCGTTCATATGTGTGACATGACTCATTCACATTGCATGACGTGACAGATTCATATGTGTGACACAACTCATTCACGTGCGTGACATGAATCATTCACGTGCGTGACATGACTCATACATATGTGTGTCGTAATTTATTCATGTATGTGACAAGACCCACTCACATGCATCATGTGTGTGACATGGCTCATTCATGACTCATTCATATATGCGACAAGACCCATTCACATGCGTGACATCACACATTCATACGTGTGACATGGTTCATTTACATGCGGTACACGACTCATTTATATGCGTACCATAGTTCATTCCATTCATATGTGCGACAAGACCCATTAATATGCGTGACAAGACACATTCATACGTGTGACATGACTCATTTAACCGCCTTGCTCCATCACACACACACATGTTTGTATATGTGGGGGGGAAGTGGGCGGTGTTACAAAAAAATAATGAGAGAGGACTAACATATATATATATGTATGTGCACATATATGCAAACATATCAAAACGTTTATGGTGTGTGTGTGTGTGTGTGTGTGTGCGTGTTTGTGTGTGTATGCGTGTGTGTGTGTATGTGTGCACATGAGTGTAGATGTGTGTTTGTGTGTGCGTTTCCGTGTGCGTATGCGAGTGAAAAAGACTTTTTGTGGACGAAAGAGAATGCGTTTGTGCGTTGCGTGCATGTGTGTGTGCGAGTGTGCCTGCTGAGTGCGCTAGTGTGTGTGTGTGGGGGGGGGGGGGCGGGAGAGCAAGAAGGAGAGCGGGGGGGGGAGAGAGAGAGGGAGAAAGAGAGCGAGGAACAGAAAGGGAGAGAGTAT
>Ga0105055_10011466_pt1 | contig 10935 bp, 14 predicted proteins | sample BON03_FD_78090 | JGI IMG/M metagenome (GOLD analysis project Ga0105055, IMG submission 78090) | Freshwater microbial communities from Lake Bonney liftoff mats and glacier meltwater in Antarctica - BON-03 | ecosystem: Environmental > Aquatic > Freshwater > Ice > Glacier meltwater | place: Lake... | reverse complement strand
GTAAAGAATAGCCTGTGCATTCAAATACACACACACACACACACACACACACACACACACATACACACACACACACACACACACACACACAAACATACGCACACGCACGCACACACACACACACACACGCACATACACACACACCCACACACAAACACACACATTTAAGCAGGCTCATTATATACATACATACACACACACGCTCACAAACACACACACGCACACACACACACACACACACACGTACACACACGTATACACACACATAAACACACTCTCTCACACACACTCTCTCTCTCAAACACACGCACACACACACACACGCAACACAGATATTTGCATTCTTATCTGACATATCTGTAGTCCGTAGGCAGCGAGCTGCCAGAGTTCTGTCTCGACCACGAACGGGACGAGTCGGAGACGCGAGTTGCTGCCCTCTAGGCGCGTATCCTGCTATACCATGCCTGGCGGTGCTCCAGGCGCTGCTCTCCCAGGGAGCAGGGTGTGTGAGCACGTCGCCGAGGAGCAGCAGAATTGTCGGCGAGCACGGGCAAGATAGTCGGTACAGAGCGCAAACACCAACAATCTTGCGTGTGGGCAGAGAGGATTACTCTGTTATGGAGAGATGGGGCGCACAGCAGGATGGTGTGGCGGTTGGTGTGCGGGGCACGGGCTCGCGGGTATGTGCGTGTGTGCGTGCACGTTCGTGCGCGTGTGTGCGTGTGTGTGCGTGTGCGTGCGTGTGCGTGCGTGTGCGTACGTGTGCGTGTGTGTGCGTGCGTGCGTGTGCGTGCGTGTGCTTTGCGCTCATGAGTACGAGCATGCGTGTGCACACGCACGTGTGCACACGCACGTGTGCACGCGTGTGTGTTTGTGCGTGTTTTGGATGTCGGTGCACGTGTCTTGTGTGTGTGGTGTGTGTGGATGGTGGTGTGGGTCGCAGCTGCATGATGTATCACACTGGTGTGTGTCAGGTGTGGCCAGCAAGTCTGGAATTGGCGCGCTTTTTGGAGGAACACAAAGAATTCGTGGCCGGAAAAAGAGTGCTGGAGCTTGGCGCAGGTATCGGTGCCCTTCCGTCACTCGTTGCTGCTCGTGCGGGCGCTAAGACAGTGCTAGCATCCGAGGGGGAGCCGACCCTTATTCCTTTCCTGCGCAACAATGTAGCGTGCAACAGCAAGGAGGGTGCGTGTGCGGTGGAGGTGCTGCAGCTGAAGTGGGGAGTAGCAGAGGACGAGCAAACGTTGCTATCGGCCGACGTCATCATGGGTGCTGATGTCGTGTTTGGGGGTGGAGGGGGGAGTGCCGACTCGCAACGCGCTTTGCTCGAGAGCTTGTCGCGCGCCGCTGCATGCCGCTCGCATCTCGTCGTGCTCATTAGCTGGTGTATGCGGTATAAGAGCGAGTCTGTTTTTTTTTCGGCGGCCCGGATTTGCGGGTTCGACATTTGGCGCTGGGACGCAAATGCATTAGCTCGTGACAAGTGTACTGGTAAAAAGAGGATGCGTGGAGACTGGATTGAATTCGAGATGCGCGATTGTATACGTGCTGGCGGGAGTGGCGGCATTGTCATTTGTCGGCTTACGCCCACAGTCACGCCGGGTGCTGTAACACATACTGCAACGCACACTGCAACACATAGTGGTGCGCATCGTGTAGCGCATGGTGCTACAAGTACTGCGCTTTTAGAGAGACAAGAAGATGAATTTGAAGAGGCTGCCGCACAGGAACTACTGAGCGACGACTCGCTGCTAGAAGCAGGCGGGTGTCGACTGCATATCGATGACCTCATCAATCCTCTCGATGCTAGAAGTCTCTAACCGCCGCTGCTGCTGCTTCAGAAATTGAACTGAGTGGCATAAGCCTGTGTCATGTCAAGCAGTGCTTTGGTACTGTAGGGCACACAGGGCAAGTCAAAAAAATGATGCCAACTTGAGTCGTGCGATGAGCCAAAGTCAGGTTCGATGCATGCATCTGAGCGCCAAGGTCTGGCTTCTGCACATAGGCGCAGCGGTGATACACAAGCTTATTTTTGTGTGATACCCTCGGTCCCTGGCCTTTTAATAAAAGTTTTGCTCACCCAATCTCATGCTCTCAATCTTGCTCACTCTGAATAAACTCACACTGTTGGTCTCAATCTCATTCAGAATTTAAAGTTGAATCTGGGTCTTCTTCAGCGACGTTTGCTCATGATCCAAAATGAAAAACGAAAAAATTGGCTCCCATTTACGTGCAAAAACTCCCGCCAAAAGATGGAATAGGAATCTGTGATGGGTCGCGTCCGTGGCAAACAGCAAAGGCGAGCCATTGGCTGGCTGGCTGGGGCCTGCACCAACGTGGATGATCAGATGATGCCTGTACGACAACGAAACCCCGACCGCGTCATGAGCTGGCGTAGATGTTGATGGTTTCTTGGCCAGAACTCAAGTCTCAAGATGGGTGGTAATAGTTTGAAAAGCAAATAAGTGGCCACACCATCACACAGGCGTGCTTGCGCAGATGTATTTGCATGTTTGGTGGTGAGTATGGCATATCTAAACAAGTGTCATGAGTACCAGTGCATGTGCAGGTATGTACGCTATACATGTGTTTTTGACATCAGTTTACATTTTGGAAACATTCCCTCCGCAGGGCGTGCACGTACGCACTTGCATGCGCAGTTTGTTCATTAGCGTTGGGGGACAAGGATGGGGGGAGTCAGCTAGTCTATGCAGGGCACTTGTTGATAGCGTGAGATGTTAATATTCACATGATGAAACAGAGGTTTTGTTTGTATTTTGTTCCTAATTTTGGACGGGTTAGGAGTGTATGTGGGTGTATGTGTGTGTGTACGCATACACACACACACACACACACACTGCACGTGGGGTACTCAGATGTGAGCCCGGGGGTCGGGACGAGACACTTGAAGGGCCCGAAGAATCTGAATGGACTCGATCTCTGCATATGTGTATTCGAATATGTGAACAAATGATGAAATCTGGAGATACTTTTTTTCCTGGATTTTGGCTCCGGGAATCGAACCCGGTGCGCCTGGTCCGGCGTTGATATACTAATCGATAGGCCACTCTGTTATCTGATCAATCGGATAACAGAGTGGCCTACCGGTTAGTATATCAACGCTGGACCAGGCGCACCGTGTTCGATTTCCAGAGCCAAAATCCAAAGACAAAAATATTTCCAGATTTCATCACAATTTTGAGTCCTTCCCGGACGAGGTGTGTATGCGGCATGGTAAGTCATCTGGTTAGCCCATGGAGTAAATGATAGTCTGGGTACCCCAAGAAGTGCGGAAGTGTTAGAACGAGCGGGAAGTCATGCCTGAGCGACCATTCTGAAGTTGGTAGGATGACAAGACCAAAGACGAGAGAGTTCCAAACGCAATTACTACATTATGTCTCCAAGAGTGATAATGAAAGCAATCATCATCATCTGACAACGGTGGCGCACCACCTAAAACCGCCAGTGGGTGGGAAGATTAAAATGCCGCATGAAATGCACACGAGACTCGTAATTGTTTTGTCCGCGAGCACATAACGATTATGATGAAATCTGGAGATATTTTTGTCTCTGGATTTTGGCTCCGGGAATCGAACCCGGTGCACCTGGTCCGGCGTTAATATACTAACTGGTATCACAACAAAGTACACATGTGTATGCTAGGAGTCGCAATGAGATCTTAGAATAACTGCACTTTACCTCTAACATATTTTCTCTTCTGAAAGAGAAAAGCAAAAGATATGAATGTAACACTGAGAACTCGAATCCATATGGATGTGAGGTTTGATTGATGTTGCTTTTATCACTTCATAAGAAATAGTAGAGTAGCTTTGCTGGAAGCTCTATTTGCTTGTACATAGACCCTCGATCATAAGTACTAAACTACTGTCTGAAGTAATAAAAGCAAACATCATCCAAAAGTTTCAATACACAAATAGCACGGGTGAGGGGTGCGAGGGGACTGGCGGCCAGCCCCAACTAGAGCACGGGCTGCCAGTGCCTTGCGCGGGTCTGCTGACCTTGGCTTCGCTGGGGCTTGCCTTTTCGGGGCCGCACGAGCTGACAACCAGGCGCGCTGCGCAGGATCAGCAAATTGGGGCCCGCTCTCATCCACCACTACGGCCAGCTCCGCTGCAAGACAAGACAGCAGCCGTGGGTCCGGCGACCAGGCGGAAGCTACACGCCAGAAATGGGGCGTGCTGCCAGCCCGGTGCCGAGCGCGGGTTACCAGGCGCACAGCCAGCGCGCAAAAGAGACCTGCAGGTTGTACAGGAGAGTCCGAGGGAAGGGGAGGGGGATTCTGGAAATGTCGACCACAACACGGGTACTGAAGGCCCCAGGAAAGGGTGCACAGACGAAGGGGAGGAGATGTAGCAGCCGGGCAACGAGCGACCGCTAAAGGTGGCACGCCAGCCAGCACGCCAGGAAACAGTAGATGGTGCGGTGTCAACCCCAGACACCTCAGATGGAGAAGGCGCCATGGATGACGAAGAGGCAGTTACGTCGACGAAAAAACTGCATGAGGTAGGGATTCATTCCCACTGTGAGATTCATATGCTCATGCGTCTCCGAGGGGGGGTGGCGAGCAGACGAAAGCCTCGAGAACAAGTTGAGTTCAATCAAGAGCCCTGCCACATACGGCAGAGTCTACACTTGCTGTGCCCTCCAACTTGTAGATGTGGCAATTCCCTTCAAGCAGTGGAAGAAAAAGCAGAAGTAATTCGAGGTTATGGGCTGAACGCATCCGGAGCTGAACTGATCGCGACACGAGATATTGCGAGAGGGGACGTGGTAGCGGTCTTCGGCAAGACAGCAACGCTGCGGACGTCAAAGGATGTACATGAATGTCAAGAACTGGTGGATGCAACAAACGATGATCCTTGCGGGACAGATTTCAGTACAACGTACGAGGAGATAATCCCGAGAACAAGAGTTTGACGTTATACATAGTACCAGAGGAGGATACCGAATCAGCGCTTTCGATGAAACCGAGCAAACCCTTTGCCAAAGCGCTGCGCGATTGCTCAATGCAATCAGGAAACGGCCAATTCACAAACCACACATGTTGCACAATGCACAGGAACGTCAACATCAAAATAGTGACGGTGCAGACAGCGGCGGATGATGAACACTCAAATCGTATCGCAACTGTCGCCCCAGATGTGATTGTGATTCTACGTGCAGATCGGGGCATTGAAATGGGAGAATGGATCAAAACAAAATTCACAGATGTACAGTTGAATCTTGATAGAATATTTGCATGCGGATGTTGCTTTCATGCAGGAAAGTGCCACTGTGCCAGCCACATCAAACAGAATCTATGCTGGCGCAATTCATGGAAACACAAGCCCCTAATCTTGCAACAGCAAAATTTATTCTTGTAAGATCGCGGGTTTATCTTACACGTGGAGGAGTGTTTCAAATGGGTACGGTAAGCAGGATCAAGAATGGTGATGGAAACGAGAATCAGATCAGTATCCAGATGCAAAACAGACTCGTTGAAGTGGGGCATTTGTGGATGGCCCGTGATGAAAAAGTACATGGATTTGTATTGGAAAAACTTGGGTTTTCTCATCAAGGCACCGACAGAATAACAAGTCATCAAGATTAGCGGGACATTCTTGCACCGTAAAAAAAGATGACCGACGAAATTCTTGGTGCCGTGCTAACTTTCAGCATTTATGGGCACAGCAAGGAATCGCATAGGGTAACGAAGTGCTAAGACAAGGAATAGCAGCATTTTTAGATGAGAGGCAACGCGACAACAAATCACTGTCACTCTCTCTAGAAGAGCTGAGCTCGATGAACGGCAATCATTTCACCATAGATGATTTCATTCGGGGTTAGGTCGGGTTTTACACTGCTATAATCTTCAAGGGCATGAGTGCGCACGCATGATCAAGAAAGCCATGCCCCCATTTCCTCTCCATTTCCTTGATCACGTGATCATACCTATTCACACAGGTAACAATCATTGGTTCCCAGCACATCTAGACATCAAAGAACAGCAAATGACCTTTCTTGACTCACTGCATTCTTACAATTCGAAATGTCATGCACGACATGAATTGTTAATATGTAAATTTTATCGCATGGCATGGGAGGAAAACGTAGCAAAAGAGTTTCCGCTTCCAAACTGGTATCTCAGCCCTGTAGATTTCACACGACCAGATAATTGGCTCCCGGGAATCACACTGGTAATGGCGCAAGTTTTGGAAAAACATCAAAAGCTTACAGTACAAGTTGTCACTGAAGTCATCATTAAAAAGTGGAAACGCCAGGGCATTTGTCTTTGGAAGGAAATTTTTGTTGGCACTTTGCGACAAAATTGGATGGGACGAAGCCAACCTAGTCAAATGCCTCTACTGAACAGCTTTCACAACAATTTCCAAACGGCACTGGCATGTGAACATTATTCGGTGTTGAGCTGTTTTTCCCCCCTCTTTTTCTACATTGGCAGGAGAAGCTGTAAGTCTACAATTCTGTGGCATTTGCAAGGACTCGTACACAAAACGGTAGTATCGTCCCAGACCACAATGTGACTGTGACAGCGAGGGAGCAGGTGCATGTCCAATCATATGCACTGGCCCCACTGTTTGGCCCGCACTTCGGCTTGAACATGTACAGTCAAAATCAAGTGCCCAACGACTCTTAGAAGAGAAGAAACTACCAACTTTGAAGATACAGAGTCGACGAGAAGGCAAGGCAGAGGCTGATAAGAGGGTGGGAATCTCGATTAAAGTCATGGCAAAAGTCAATCGGGGAAGAACAAGCAATCAGTCAAAGACGTTGTTTCACAGGCTAACGAAAGGTAACAGCCTCAAGAACAGCAGCATCTATGGCATTCGAACTAGTCCAGTTGGCGCAGGTAGTGGCAGCGAAGATTGCATTATGGACGGGGACAGCCAGAGCGGCGGCGGCGACAGCGGCCATGAAAGGAGCGACATTGGCAGTAACTATATCAGCGGTTGTAGTGGGCTTGGTGTTGGGAGTGAGACGGGCAGTGGCGAAGATGGAAGTGGGGATTGCATTATGAATACGAGTGACAGTGGCGCTGGAGGTGGTGGCAGTAGCATCGCCCATACCAAGGGCACTGGCAACAACGGCTATAGCGGTGGTGAGAGTGGGGCAAGTGTTGCTCCCACTGCTGCTGTTGATCACTTCACTCCTAAGACAGATCTCAATCCTGTCATTGCTGTGGTTGCTGCGTCCACTGCCCCTAATGTGAGTTCCGTTGCATTTGCTGCCTGTGCTGGAGCAAATGACAACGGCAGCGGTTGGGGTAATTTCGAGAAGCCTCTTGACATGCAGCTTGCGGAGGAGTTGGAAATGTGGAAGGAAAAACAAATCGATTCAATGGATGAAGGAGCGCAGGAGGACGAGCAATTTGAATTGCAAATAGACAGCGAAGAGACGGGCAGAAGTGAAAGTAGCAGCGCTAGCGAAAACAGCGAGGAAGAAGAAGAGTGCTTGAAGTGCGAAAGTGATCCAAATCGAGTTGAATGGGTATCAGGTACTCTGGTCCAAGGACAACACGCAAAGGACGAAGTACGCAAAATGCGCAATCGACAAGGCATTCAAAAATCAAGTTTGGTAGAAGAGGAATCGGACATGAAAAGAAACGAGTTGAAGCATTAGCTTTGTTATGAAGGCGGGTAAAAAAAATGAGAGCCAGTGGCGAAATGGATGCCCAACACGACGCTGGCACAGCAACACAGCCTCAGGAACAGATCGAAGAGGAGTCACGAGACTTCAAGTCCTCTTTCTGTGAATTTCGAAACAAGAGAGTCAAATGCTGCAACGTCGAAGATTTGAGTGGAAAGCAGAATGAAAGACAAGAATGGGTGAAAAGTCATTTCATGCCGTGGGCAGAGGCATCTTTCAGATGGAGGAGGCAAAAAGGATGGGACCAGATGACAGCAACGAGAGCTGACACACACTGCCACTGAATGTGGGTAACGATGAACTGATTGATCGCAAAAACAAAGCAAGCAGCGATTGCAGCGTTAATGTCTTCTGGGATCCATGCAGAAGAGAGATGGAAGAACGAAGCTGAGTTTTCAATCCACAGACGGCAATCAGGAAAAACAGAGCAAACAAATTTCATTGTGTGGGCTGCATCGAACGCAACTTTGAAGAAGCTGTTTGTTACAATGGATTCTGATATGAGATGCGAAGTCACATGTGATGTGAGAACGATCAAAGAATTTCAACTTGAAAATTGTGGCATTTTTGAGCCCCACCATTTCGTTTGTCAAAATTTTTGCGTGACGAATGGACAGAGTGGCACAAATTGTGGCGGAATCTGGGAGCCACAGAGAACAAAATTCATTGTCTTATACTGCTTGACGTTGAAGCAGGTATAGAAGCAGACGAGATGGAGGTATGGTCACCAAGCTACCCGAGGTCTCTACAAACAGTATGGATAGGTAACAGCGAGCAAGCTGTGGGACAGATACAGATGCACTATTGAAAACCAATTGCAGAGATTCTCAGTAGCACTCACCGAGCTCCGTGGACGCAGGCGAGAATGTGGACCATTCAAGGCCATGAGGCCTTTGAACATGCTCGAGGACACAGTCGACTGCCCACCGCTACTACAAGCCATGAGTATCAAAAACAAAGGAGTACTGAGAGTGGGAGTGCCATCGATGCAAGATCTTCAGCAGTGGGCTGAGCAATCGCAATCTTCCGAAGATTACAAATCAATTCACGCGTGAAGCGTTTGTGGCAGCACCGCAATGGCTGGCCGAAAGAAGAGTAAATGTCAAATGAAAGCCACTATCAGAATGAAGTGATATGGAACGCAAAAGCTCAATCTGTTCGCGAGTGCGGCAAATAAGTGCGAGCCCAGTAGCAGCGCCTTTAAGTGACGTACCAAAGGTGGTACAAAGCCTTTATCAGCTTACAAATTCATTTCAGAATCAACTTAGTCCATACCTGAGACCATTTGAAGAAGGAGAAATTCAGTTTGTCGGCTACATACATCAAGATGACAAGTTTCAAGCTATGTTTACTTTGAAGAAAAGGCAAAGCGTCGAAATCGGTCTAGATCAGATTACGGGCTTGATTTTGACTTTCTTCATAGGAAACACGCCATCACTGATGGATTTGGGGCAGGAATACAAGTGGTGCCCGGCAGGCAACGCAATGGGCAGCATTTGGTGTGAAATCACATGCATTACAAAGGCTGTGTCGTGGTGGCAGGTAAGCCGCACGTCCGTTCAACTCGGGGAACCAAATGGGAATGACGGATGGACCATGACAGGAACCAAGTGCGCTGCAATCAAAAGACTGATATCGATCATGCGCTCTGACGATAAAACAGAACTCACCAACAGGCTAAAGACTCCGGATTGTATTCACCAACATGGGCGTAATTTCTCTCGGCGAGATCAAATGGAGATGCCTATGGATGAAGTGCTTACTGAGGAAGCTGCATCACAATAGCAGACAGCAGTAGCAGAAGGCCCACTGCAGGACATGACTGTAACATGCAAACAGTGTGAAGTAACTTTCGTCTTTACAACGGGTGAGCAACGGTTTTTTCAAGAGAAAAGGATGACGCAACCAACGCGATGCCCGGAATGCAGGAAACGGATTCGTGAAAAGCGAGCGGAAACAGCCAGCAAAAATCGATTCCAGAATAGTCCCTCTGGGCCTAAATTCAAAACTGCAATAGTTGCATGGGCTATGTGTGAAGCATGGAGGGCAGAAACTAGAAACGCTGATGAGACAAGTGAGATGCAAGCGCGAGGAACGAAGCAACCCAAATTAGATGAAACCACTCCTCGGAAGTTCCCGTGGATTGAATCAGGATCATTGGTGCGTTGTTGGACAGCAGCGGAATACGGCAGCATCTCAGAATTCCTTGGCAGACTCAAAGCTCGAGGGCACGTACTAATGGCAAAATGGGGTCAAGATATCTTGCTGGAAAAAATGGAAAACAAAAATATCTCACTTCATTATGAAGTTGGATGCAATGGCAGTGGAAATGGTCGTTGGAATTGTGTCAGAGATGGCAGCCGCAATCGAGTGCAACAGGTGATGTGATTTCATGGAATCTGGGACCACTTTGTATACATGCGGCGCAACCTTACATCGCACAGGCCATGCGAAAGAAAGCATCAATTGTAATGCCGCAGGAGATCCAGATTCCCCGAGGAAGCAAGTTTAAAGATCAGCGAGATTTCAGACGGAAATATCCAAAGTACAAATGTTTCATTGCTGCAGGCAGCGATATTGACTTAGTAGCAGATACGGACGGTGACAGAGTGCTAAGTGATGGATACGATGACGGAAGAGCGCATATCACAATAGTCACCTTTCTGCACAAACTGTGTTTCGTCCCACAGCACTGGTTGTGAATTGGCATAAACCCCGAGGAAAAAAATCACTGGAACACATGGCCCATGGACGCGTTTTGTGGCTTGATGGTGTATATGCATGCATATGTATATGGATACGTATGTGCGTCTATGATATTTCACGCGTTGAGGCGTCGTTGCTGAAATTTTCTGTCTGTGTACACATGTGCGTGTACATGTATGTATATATGTGTGTGCATGTATGCGTGTATATGTGCATGTGTATATGAATGTATATGCATATATGTGTGTCTGTGTATATGTATGCATATACTTGTATATGCACACGCGTGTAGGTGTACATATGCACTCGTGGAGGCGCATTTTGTGTATCAATACTGTCCAATCCCTCTACTACATGAGAGAGATAATGTTGTTTATTGGAAAACCAAGGGGAAGATCAATAATGATCTCCAATGCAACTAATCCTCTAAAAGAATCTCGAAAAGAATCTCTATTGAGGTGTGCGGGTAGTACATCTATTTGTGTGTGGTTGGTTTGTGATCTCGTTGTGATGTGTGTACAAGCTGTTGGTGACCGTGCCTTAGGTGACCTTTGCGTTTGTGTT
>Ga0105055_10011465_pt1 | contig 10935 bp, 5 predicted proteins | sample BON03_FD_78090 | JGI IMG/M metagenome (GOLD analysis project Ga0105055, IMG submission 78090) | Freshwater microbial communities from Lake Bonney liftoff mats and glacier meltwater in Antarctica - BON-03 | ecosystem: Environmental > Aquatic > Freshwater > Ice > Glacier meltwater | place: Lake... | reverse complement strand
GAAGCAAGAACATTATGTGGAATCACTGAATTCGCATTATATTTCTCCTGATGTAATTTAATTGCATCCCTCGACTTGACAGCTATGTCGCCTGCAAACGCGTTCCATGAAGTAGCTACTAAATTATTTAAAAATACTATATACATTGATGTTCCTCTCTCTGTATCACCAAAATGATCTCGCATACCTACCAAATATGTCTGCAATAGTATCCTCGTATTCGTACCCCAAATTTTTAAACTACTAGTAGTGGATAAAAGCTTTTTTTAGAATCCAAATCCATATTTATTATTATCAAAAGAGATATCATTGTATCGCAGGCGTATGGGTGACAGCCTAGAGAGCGCGATGGTAAGTCGCATATGTCCTGATGCAACCGTAGAACAAGCTGCCGGTATGTTCGGTCGAATCCAGGAAGCTATCAATGAGAGGTTGGACAGGATGAAAGGCGCGGACGGAGGGAATATGATGATCACAAAGTACCGCTGTGATAATTGTAAAAACACCGATCAAAGCGCGTTTCTCGAGGATTACAAACATGGTCAAGTTACTTGCACAAACTGCGGTATGGTGATAGAAGATCGAAAGATACATGATGGTGAATGGAAACGTCAGTTCTCTGGTGAAGAGAATCCTAGTCAACATGGCCCCACACCCGACCCGCGTTTTTCAAGTAGTCATAATCTTCGAACCAACATGAATGCCGGTGCTGGAAGAGGCGCAGGTTCCAACGTCACTAAGAAGCAGTTGTTGGATCTGAAAAAGGTTCAGGACAAGATCGAGATGGATCTTAGTAACATGAAAGAGGATGGGACAGTGAAGCGAACAAGGGAAGGTTACAAGGACCAACAGAAGAGAACTGTGTTTGTGATGCTGGATGAAACCTCACAGTCGTTGCAGTTGCATGAGCAAGTGGTTCAGAAGGCTCAAAGCCACTTCGCTGACTATCGTAACAAGCACGAGACAGTTCAACAGCGCGATCTTATTGCCGCCGGATGTTTACTTATGGCATATCGTGAACTAGTCGCCAAGGGAGAAGAAGTAATGAAGAGGCTCAATGGGGTGAAGCGAAAACGAGAGAATCCTTCTCAAGCTGTCAGTTCCTATGAAGACCTCCATCCATTCCCGTGTCACAGGTGCGCAACTAGATTTAGTACCAAGAAGGATTTGCGATTGCATTCCCGTCAATGTACAATACCTCTTCCTGTAAAAGAAGAGCGATAGTTGTAAATATGAATTGTTTGAATTCAAAAAATACTCTAGATTTAGTTAGTTAGGACCTAAAAGATATTTTAATTGTTCATTGCCTTCTATGTATAGTGTACCCATATTCAAATGTATACGAATCAATTCATGAAAGTATTTGAATCAATTGATACGAAAAAGATATTTTGAAAATTATTTTAAAAGATATTTTGAACATTTATTTAATTGGATTTGATGGATAATAACAAACGACCGCGATCACCGGCGGATCAGCAGCAAGATCCATTCACCATCTGGAAGCGAAATATTCCATGTATGTTTGATGCATTCTTGTACCATCATCTTTCATGGGGCTCTCTCTCTTGCTCCTTTGCAACAACTGATCCTCATAAAGTATTCTACTCCTCGCGGACGAACGCCAAGTTCAGTTACAAGGAGAACAAGTGGATGTCTGGAATTCCAGGGTATCTCAACCAACTTAAAGTCGACATGCCAGGACCCAACACGTCGTCGCGTAGAACGATGGCGCGATTCGGTCCAGCCAAGTCGAACAAGATTAATGTATTGAAACAAATAGTTCATCCAGGCGAAGTGAACAGAGTTGTTGCTTCACCTCACGATAATAACATCGTAGCGACCCATAGTGATTCCTCGCTCGTATATCTATGGGACTTCAGCACGGTGGACAGCTTCAATGGCCAAGTTTCGACTAAGACCCATGCGGACGAACCAACCCTCACATTATGCGGCCACAATGAGAAAGCGGAGTATTGCTTATCGTTTTCTAAGTCCAGTCAGCATCTACTGAGTGGGGGATCCGATCATAATGTTTGTATTTGGGACCTGGATGACGGCGAGTCTACTCTAAACATGGGCGGTACAAAGTTGGAAGCTGCATATGTCTTAGAAGGGCACACAGGCGTGGTGGAAGACGGATATTTTCATCCTGAAGGTCTAGGGAGAACATTGGTCACGGTTGGTGACGATCGATCATTGATCTGCTGGGATACTCGCGACCCCAATCTTATCACCCAACGATTAGCAGACCTTCATACATCTGATATTAATTGCTGCTCCTGGAACCTTCTTGATAGCAACTATATCCTCACTGGAGGCTCTGATAAATGTGTTAGGTTGCTTGACTATCGTAAGCTAGGTGATGGTGCTGTGCATACTATTGTGGATATGGATTCGGCGGTAATGAACCTTAAGTGGTCTCCCCATGAAAAGGACTTCTTTGCATGCACCACCACGGGGTTACAAATATGGAATGTGAATTACGATGATGGAATATCCTCCAAACTTTTTTTGTCGCACCCAGGCCACCAAACCGAAGTCGCAGCATTCGATTGGTCGTCAAGTGATCCATGGACTTTTGTTACCGTCTCCGATGTAGATGCAGAAACGGATCAATTCGGGTCTCTTCAATGTTGGAGGGTTTCAGAACTACTTACCAATCGTTCCCCTGAATTTTTGCATCGTCTGGAAGCAATTTACGACAAGGCGGCTTGAAACGAAAAGTTTAGCAGTTACATGGTTTGGAAGGATATTATTTGTCTGGAAGAAGATAACTTGCCAAGTGTAACAATGGTTTCCGCTTCAATAGACGAAATAACCGTTTCTGATTTATAGCTCTTCCTTCTACAGGCTTCGCAAATTGATTTCTTTCTTAATATCTCTCTCTCTTTTTGGCACACATAGCACACTGCGACTCTCGGAATCCTTCTACAAGAATCGCATAACCCATGACGTTGTTTCGCCTTCCAGATTTATTAGATTAATCACCGATGCACTTGTGAAGCTGACGTACCTGTAGATTTTTCTTGCATTTCGTGCAAGGATCCCTCGTTGCTTCCATGTCATCGGTACCGCGAAGGCGCTTATTAACACTCATAGTTTACCTATTTTTGATTTTTGAAAGACACCCACAACATTATGTGCTACTTTTGAGTGTTTTCCTCTTTAGGATTTACAATAGGACGAAAATTGTCTTGTCTGATGGTGGATCAAAATACGAATAATACTTGATGCCTGATTCAAAACCGAATCACTTTTTAAAATAAAAATGGAAGAAGAGCGATGGTGCTGGGAAGACAATGTAGGTTGGATTTCTAAGAAAGTTGCAAGAATTGAAAACGACAATGTTTATTTCATTGGTAACTCGAAACCAGTCTGTAGTTCATTGACCTTCAAAACCAATTCACATGCAGCTGCTGATATGACGAGCCTTCAACATGTAAGCGAACCATCCATACTTCAAAATCTTATGCTGAGATCCTACGAGGATCATGCATACACCTGGCTAGGCACAGTTCTTGTAACAGTCAATCCTCTTGCAGAATTGCCAGAACCTGAGATAGGTGCAAATTTCTCTCATATCCCTCATCCGTTTGCAGTAGCTGAACGGGCATTTCAATCCATGTGTTTCGCTAGAAACATCACCAATACTGATTGCAATCAATCCATTGTCATCAGTGGAGAATCAGGTGCTGGCAAATCAGAATGTGCCAAACGAGTCATTAAAAAACTGGTTTCCTCCAGTAATTCGTCACTTGAGAAGTCCCTCATTGCGGCAATACCAGTTCTTGAAAACTTTGGAAATGCAACCACCGTTGCCAATCACAATTCATCAAGATTTGGGAAATTAACTCAGCTGTTCTTCCAAGACACCAAACGAATTGTTGGTGGCGCTATTCGAACATATCTGTTGGAAAAGTCAAGGGTCGTAAATGTAGCATGTGGGGAACGGAACTTTCACGTGTTTTACAGGCTCATTGCAGGAGCCTCTCCAAAACTCCTCGATGAATTGAGTTTGTGTAACAATGTTGCAGAATACCGAATTTTGAAAGCTGGCCTAGGAATTCACCCAATGGATAAAATGAATTTTGGGAATTTGCAGCATTCTTTACAAGAGATGCAACTTTCAGAGTTTGAAATCCACCGTGTGTTTGCCGTGATTGCTGCCATATTGCATATCGGGAATATTGAGTATGTTGAAGGAGAACTGGGCCAAGTTGGTATTTCCGAGGATACATTAGTTCATCATGAGAACGCTAGTCGACTCTTACAAATCTCGTCTGAAGCTCTCGCCTCGTTGCTCTGCAATCGGATCGTCACTGTGTCTGGTCAGGTTATCCAGGCACAATTGAATATCAAGGATAGTAAACACAGTCGAGATGGCTTACTGCGCGCTATCTATACAAAGCTATTCAACTGGGTGGTTATCAAATCGAATCGTGCGTTTGAAATGAACTTTGGTACTACTGATAATTGTGAAACAATCGGAGTTTTAGATATATTTGGATTCGAGAATTTCAAAACGAATAGTTTGGAGCAACTTTGCATCAACTATTGCAATGAAGCATTACAGAGCACCTTTACGAAACAAATCCTTATTGCAGAAGCTGCGTTATTTAGGAAAGAAGGATTGGTAGTGGATATTATCGCCGATCTGCCTCCTGCAGACGAATCCTCCTGTGTGGCATTGTTATATAGCACTCGAAGAAGCATCTTATGGTATATCGAAGATGAGACCAAAACAATCCAGCCAAAAGTTTCAAAATTGTTGTCATTAATGCACAAAGCGTTTGCGGACCATCCAGCTTACGAAACTCCCCACCGGAAAAACATGGACTCACAATTTTCAATTCATCATTTTGCGGGAAAAGTGACATACAGCTGTGAGTCTTTTTTGGAGAAAAACACAGATAAAGCCCCGTTGGAAGCTGCCAAAACATTTGATCAGTCAAGTGACCAAAACGTGGTGGCGAAACTATTCTTCGCGATGCCTAACACAAAATCGAGTCCTGGGAATCGAAAGAGATCTTCCTTGAGGATGGAGGGCGTCTGCTCGAAATTCGGATCAAACATTGCGAGACTTATATTGGATTTGGAATCCACCACGTGCTCGTTCATCAGATGCATCAAGCCCAACAAGGAGATGGTACGCACCAACCAATGGTTTGATAGATCATATGTATGCAGTCAGCTGAGGTATTTAAGCATCCCCTCTTGCGCTATAGCATTGCAAGCAGGCGGACTTCCGTTGCGCTTATCATATCATGAAATGTTCAAGATGTACAATAGCGTGCTGCCACAAAAGGACATGGAAAAATGGATCCGGAATAGCAACAGAGCTCAGAATTTTAATCTTTTCACCCGCGCGCTATTCTATGCCTTGCAAATCAACAGCAATGGAATCAAGTTCGGTCTGACAAAAGTATTTTTCAAAACGGGAGCGATGGAAAAAATCACATCTCAGTTGCAGGATATTCAGATTTTTGATGCAGACCAAGTCACCAAACGTTTCACCTATTTCTTGGCGCGAAGGAATTGGAAGAAGGCCTTTGCGACCATTTGTGTTTTAAATAGATTCAAAGCTAGAATGAATTTCTTTAGGGCCAAAAATCGAGCTGCTCAAATGATTCAGAAATTCTTCGCATCTATTTCCAAGCGAAAAGGAGCCATTTTGGTGATACAACATATCGTTCGTTCGTATTTATTCAAATGCAGTTTATTGCGAAAGAAAGCTGAAGAAAAAAGGAAGCAAATTGAAAAAGAGAAACTGGAAGCTGAAAGGATAAGGAAGAAAAACGAGCAAACTTTATCTGAAAAGATGATTTTGAATTTGAAAAGCCGAATGGAATCAGCCAAAGAGATCACGAAACCCAAAAAGAAAAACAGTGTTCATATTCCAACAACGATTCCTTCGGACGACACAAAGAACATAATCTTCAGACTACAAGAGAATCCTGAATGCAGTAAACAACAAGGTCAATATTTACAAATTCTCGGCTCGTTGCAAGATGCGGTCAAGAAAACGGCTCTTATGGAGCTTGGAGTCGCAGATTTAATCACGCGATCAATGGCCACTCATTCGTTGAGTGCACATGTCCAAATGAATGCCTGTGACGCGGTAGTTACACTTGCCGTGAACGACCATGAAAGAAAGTCACTGCTCATTCAGAGCGGGGTGGCAAAGTCGATCATACAGGCGATGAGAATGCATCCGCAAGATACCGACGTGCAAACGAGTGCATGCATCGCAGTGTGCAACCTAGCATGGGATCAGCATGTGAACGAATTACTCGATCTGCAGGTGCACAAATGGATTCTGAAGGCGCTTAAAATCCATCTTGAAGTACCAGAAATGCAAACCTATGGTATGTGGGCTCTGAGAAATCTGACTTTTCAAAATTCAAGGAGCAAAACGGAGCTCATGGATTCTGGAGTCCCTGTTCAAATACTTCGTAGCATGGAGTTTCATCAAAAATGTGGTGATGTTCAAGAACAAGGGGTTTGTGCGCTCTTGAATTTAGCATCGAATTCGTTTGAAAACAAAAACCTCTTGTTAAAGCTTGGAGCTACTAACCATTTGGTATGTGCAATGAGAAGTCATCTCAAGAGAAGTCAACTACAAGAGAACGCTTGTGCGCTTTTATGCAATTTGCTTGGGGCGAAAGATGAAAACGCGAGAATCTTTCAATCGGTGGATGTGAAGCAAGATGTTCTACAAGCAATGCGTCGTCACCGGAATTCATCCTCGCTCCAACAATATGCTCTACAAGTGCTGACTAGCTTAGCCTATTGGTCTTCTAAGGAGATTCGGTCATTGGAGATGATGGATGACATCATTGAGACTTTGGATCGATATTCGCACTCTGAAGAAATTCAGCGTGCTGGTATTTGCCTTTTAGTGTCGATATGCAAAGACAGAAAATATCGAGAACTCGCCAATTCAAAAGGAGCCTTGGCGTATGTGAATGAAGCCAAGGAAAAATTCAAGGACGATGACTTGCAAAGAGCAGCAAAGAAGTATTTGTCATTGGATTCTTCGCTCATTAAGAGATGGTTTGGGGATGGCAAGCATCTGAGAGCGTCTCCTGGGAGAAAACCGAAATCATTTTCGAAGAAGCTTTATAACCGACCAGGTGTGTCCGCAATGGTTTAGTTTAATATAAATAAAGAACTTCCTTTGTTTTTTTTAAAAAAGTAAACTTCTTACAGTTGTATTAGAATGATAAAAACAGGTGTGTACCTCTTCCACGCCAATACCGTCGTTTCTACTAATATCTATAGTACTGGTAGTACAAATACTTCATTCAAATGGATGAGACGACCTTGAGCGGAGTCTGTCACCAAGTGGTCAACCACAATGAGGACGTGACTGGAATAGGATCCTTTGCTCTTATTGCCTTGTCTATAGGAGTAGTTGTAGCTACACTGCAAAAGAAGTTTAAATGGCTTCAGCTGCCGTACACTCTGCTGTTGTTTATCATAGGCACGATTCTTGGTACTGTTGTCAGCAACGCGCAACTAGGTATCTTGAACCACTCCGTGCAAACCTGGTTAGGACTGAAAGCTGAATTACTCATGTTCATATTCCTCCCTCCTCTCCTCTTTGCTAGTGCATTCACCATCGAGTATCATATATTCCGAAGACTTGTTTGGCAGGCGGTTTTGCTTGCGACATTAGGCGTCATTCTCGCAGCAGTGCTTTTGGCAGTTGTAGCTTTTACAATATTTGGCTACGGTTGGGGATGGGAGGAGGCGCTGCTCTTCGGTAAGTTTTTTTCTTGAACCTGCACATTTCAAACCAGAATCTTATGTCTCCACAGGGGCAATGTTTGGAGCTACTGATCCTGTATCCGTAGTTGCATTGCTAAAGGAACTTGGAGCTCCGGGTAAGTTTCTTATTTCATTAAAGTGGTATTTACTTACTAGTTTAAAAGAGACGCTCAGCATGTTGATCGAAGGAGAATCACTTCTTAACGATGGAGTTGGATTCGTCTTATTTTTAGTTTTCTTCGAGCAAATATCAGGAATGGAAAGCTACGGTGCTGGGGATATCGTAGTGAAAGTTTTACTGTCTTCATTCGGTGGAACTCTAGTAGGTATCGCAATGGGTGTTGTAGGTTTGGTGATGCTTCAACAAGTGTGGGAGGACAGTACACTGGCAGTAAGCATCACCATCTGTGTAGTGTACGGAACATTCTTTATCAGTGAAGCCATTGGTGTTTCAGGTGTTGTGGGTGTAGTTTTTGTTGGTCTGGTATTCACTGCATATCGTGACGGTTATATTATGGTCCAAGTGCATGACTCTTTAAAGCGATTTTGGAGCAGAGTGGAATACATTGTGACTACTATACTATTCGTGTATAGTGGTGTTGTTGTTGTCGAGGTAATGACCAATGCAGAATCTACTGGCATGACTGGTAGAGATATAGCCAATCTCGTTACTTTATATATCTTGATTAATGTTATCAGATGGGTGATCAACTTGCTGTTTTACCCAGTTTTAAAACATTCCGGATACGGTATGGATATGAAGAAATGTCTGGTTCTTTCATACAGTGGTTTACGAGGAGCTGTGGGACTTATTGGAGCCATATTGGTGGTACAGGAATGCAGTTGTCAAGGTGAAACGAGAAACGAGGATGAAATTTGTATTCCTGCTCAAATTCAAAAGCAGATGATGTTCCATATGGCAGGCATTGTGCTATTGACACTTTCCATTAATGGCACCACTTGTAAATACTTGGTTAGCTATCTCGAACTTAATAAGCAATCGAGTGCCGCGCAGCATTTCTTTGACAAGGCCACGATGCATGTGCATGGTCACATGACAGGAGTTCTCGAAAGTTTGAAACGACATCCTCACTACAAGTCAGCTGATTTCCAGCAAGTTTGGAAGGCGATACCGGTTTTGAGTCGCCATGTATACCAAGAGCGACATGAACAAGGTATTGCACACAGTCGAGACACATTTACTATTTTGAAAGAGTTGGATAAAATGAATAGTGATAGATTCACTTGTGTTGTTTCGGTATCCAGTGAACAAGGTGAAGATAGGGAGCTTTCATTGCAAGAAGCTAGATATCGCTTCATGGGGCTGATCAAAGCTTCGTATAGAAAGCAATTTAGTGAGGGGGCGAACCGATCGTGGCCCATCCTGCAAGTGCTAATTGAGGCTGCATCTCGAGCACAAGATCGGCTTAGTCAACCCATCAACGAGTGGGAAGACAGCATCAAACATTATGTTGAATCAAGACGAATAGCCTTATACAAAACCTGTGGTATGAATGCACGGTTAGTGGCCCTTTTAGCGGAAGCATACGATACATCTGTGACGTTTATTCGAGCTCACAAATCAGTTGTGAAACAATTCAGTCATCTTTCTCACCAAGTTGTTCAGTCTGTTGTGGACCAGGTGCTAGAGGAAAACGCTTTAATGATCGAACAAGCGTTGAGTTTTTCCCAGAATTTTGAAATCGATTATCCAGAGGTAGCTCAGAGTGTTATCACCAACATCGCAATTCAACGTTTATTAAAAGAGATGGAAAGTTTTGCTCATCAATTACTGGAGCACGCTGAAATTGACGAAAAGGATCTCCATGTCATTGAAACTGCGCTTGAGAGGAGCAGACACGATTTGGGACCGATAAGACATCCATCGATACCCACCAGGGAAGAGATTCTGAGAAATAGCTCATTCATGCTCGACTTAAATGTTTCTGTTGCTGATCTACTATTAGCATCATCTCACTCCTCCAGCTATGCGGCTGGAACCGAAATCAACAGAGCTGACACAATTTCGATGGTTTTGAAAGGAAAACTATCAATTGAAATGGAAAACGGATCTCTTGTTGAAAGAAATGCAGGTGATGTTTTCGGTTGTATCGAATTTCTTAGCCGGATGAGTTACACGAAACGAATCGTGGCCAATTTTGGTGTGGAGATTTTATCATTCTCTTCTCAAACCTTGAAGCTGCTGTTGAAAAAGGATGTACAAGCCAGTCATAATATATGTAGAGAAGCCGGTCTTCTGATATTAGACTCGTTATATCCGCATTTCCAATATGCCAGTTATGATCTGTTGAAAACGGTATTACCGCAAATCAGGGTAGTGCAGGCAGAGAAGCAAGCAGAATCAAAGGAACGCTCGTCATTGGAGCACGAGGAGCATCCCCATCGTGTCTCGCTGGTTCAATCGCAGAAACCAATAACATTCAGAGGAGGTCTTGTTATTCCCTTGACTGGTGTGGTGCGGCAAGTGGATGGGAAGGAGCTCCGTTTGCTTGTACCGCATGATAGTACAATAAAGATGGTACTCGCGAAAGATGCAATTGTTATGCACGTGCCAGCGGACACCCTGAATCTTATTGAAAGCTTTAACAATTTTGAGTCTAGGCCTAGTATGTCGGTAGACTAGCTAGCGATTATATATATGTATATCCGGGATGAATTAATCAGTATACAAGAGTATGTGTACAGCAACAAGATACTAGGAGTGTTGCGCATTTAATTAATTAATTTTCATATATGATTTTAAGTGTTCAAAGACCTTTTTGAAAGATGTAGATCTAGTTGATTCATTTGGATTAATTAATACAGGCCGACAAACCAATGCGAGGTCTCTTTTGTATCTTTCGACTTCGAATGTCCAATGCCGCATCAGTAATGATGATTTTCAGTTGTACTTCAATCAGACGTTTAGACAACCGATTTCCGGTTTGAAACACATTGAGTTTTGCCCATTTTGTGAAAAAAAAAGACAAGAAGGTTCTGTTTGAAGGAGGTTTACATTTGGCTTGTTGTAGTTCGAATCTACTCGCTATGCTCCTCATAACAGGACTATTCAGGTTCTTCGGCATTTTGCACGATATGCTAACTTGGTGGATTCTGTTGGTGAACGGGTGTACAATTGCAATTCTTCTGGTAACGGAAAAT
>Ga0105055_10011464_pt1 | contig 10936 bp, 8 predicted proteins | sample BON03_FD_78090 | JGI IMG/M metagenome (GOLD analysis project Ga0105055, IMG submission 78090) | Freshwater microbial communities from Lake Bonney liftoff mats and glacier meltwater in Antarctica - BON-03 | ecosystem: Environmental > Aquatic > Freshwater > Ice > Glacier meltwater | place: Lake... | reverse complement strand
TGCGAATTCAGTGATTCCACATAATGTTCTTGCTTCTGATTACCTCACGGATTGCCATCAGGCTCTTTTCTTTCAACACGATACTCTTGTTTATTAAGAAATTAGCATTTGATGGCTTTTATCCACTACTAGTAGTTTTAAAAAAAATAAAATCGATTTTTGTTGTTGTTTTTAATTAGACGAATCCCGAATTCCAATAATATTCCGGGGACCGTACCGCTTGGAAGATTCGTTTCGTTGACTTTCGAATTTTTTTCTGTGTTTACTTGATGGCTCCCGCTGGTCAGATCGATCCCAAGGTATTCTTCTCCAATGAGAGAACCTATCTTCAATGGCTCAACACTTCCGTCACCATCGGCTCCATCGGATCAGGTCTACTTGGGATATCCGGAGTTGCTTCTGGAGACCAGAGAGCTTACAGTCCTGTTAGAGTAAGTGTATGTATGGTATGAATTTCGGTGCACTTACTTGTCGTTTAGATGGTAGGTCTTTTGCTTCTTGGGTTGTCTATACTGTTTTGCATGAATGCGATGTATCAATACAACAAGCGAATGAAATTGCTGAGGAAGCGTCTCGGTACAGGATACGATGATTCAAGCGCTCCGGTAGCGCTATCAATTATTCTTATTGTTGCACTTGGAGCTATTTACGCGACATATGTGATATAGCCTCATAATTTCTATTTTAAAACTAGTATACATATAATGCTAATCAACAACAGTAGTGGTCGCCTAGATGTCGGAGCAGTGTTTTTCAAACTCGGAGTACAAATAACAATTGGAGTTTCTCCATCTTGTTCGAATTGATTATCACGGAACGGCTGCCCCGGAAAAAAAGATCTCAAAAAATACTGGTTCCCATCTGCGTCGAATCCAAATTTATCCAAATTAATTCCAGGATATATCAACAAGGGCTCTTCAATTTCATAACCATTTATTAAATCAGAAGGACCGCATCGCCACATATCCTTTGGATACCCGCACGATTTATAATAGTTTTCACATACTGACGTGCACATCGCTAAGGACCTATTCTGATCATCGCATCTAGGAAAGTTCATGAAGCAAAATAGATTCATATATGCTTGTGCACAGTCATTAATAGGCTCTTTTTCGGGATTATCAGGCGTGAACCGAACCACTGGCTCCCCATCATTTCCATATTCATCAACACCGAGTTCTTGCATTGTTGTATTACTCTCAACAGCTTTTCGGTGATCAAATTCCTTGAGCCAATTATCCTGAACCCATTGATCTTTGTTCCTCAATGTGTGGTCTCGCCACCGGGTGACCGATCCTCCTTGGTACCGTGGTATACAAGAAGTGTACGTAACAACAGCAGCACAGAAAGGCATTTGGTCTTGTCTCTCTTGGGAGGCTTCCATGCATGTGCCTGAATCGTACCCTTGTATACTACACCCATTTGCGCATGCAATGAGCAACATCAGCCTCAACAACATTCAGACAAGTGACTGAAAAACCGTTTTTTTAATTCAAACTTCTTTTTTTACCTGGTACCTTGGTATTTTCAAAATACAATTTAATATCTTTCCTTTCTTCTTATTCATCTTATGTTTCTTACACTCTTGAATTATTTAATTAATAGTATTTTAAAAAATGCATATATTTATTTCCTGGATTTTGATTTTCTGGATGCTTTTCTGTAGGCAGCGTAAGGAATTTTCTTTTTTTGGCCTGGTTGTCCTTTATATTGACAAACCCGACTGACAAGATCAGTGTCCAATTGCACAGCTGCTTTTGATCCAAGTGCTGAAGGAACATCAACCCTGATCACAGTTTTGAATTCAGGATTATCGTTTTTAGAAGTTGCGATGTAACAGTCTATGCCTCCAAGGCTGGAGTTTTCTTCAAAACGGAGCGACATCGGTACAACCTTGGTCCCAAAGATGCTCTTCTTAATAGTCACGATTTCAAATTGATTTTTGAATTGAACTTTGCACGAAGTATCTTCTGCAAGAATCGTTGCCACTTCTGCCTTTCGAAAAGTCTTGATGATCAAAGTCGGATCTGGCTTAGGATTCTGGGAGTTGTAGTCTATAACAATATGTCCATCAGCAAAGGTGCTCAATCCTATGGACTTGAAGCTGTTAAATGGAACTTGACGAGTCATCTTCATCAAGTTGTTAAACAGGTACAACGTGGACTTGGTCAATACTAAAGTATACCTGACAAATTTTTTCTTCTCCAGTACATCGATAGTGTCTGCGAATCTCACTCTGTTATCAATGAATTCAGTAATTAACGGGTTTTCTTGGGCAAACTGATAATCCCCGAGAAAATAAAGAGCCCAACTGCCCCGTCGTCTTTTCTGCGCTTGAAGCAATTTGACCGATTCCTCTCTGAGTCTCAAAAAGTACAGACGAGCCTTGTACTTTCTGTATGAAGTTTGAATCACCTTCACAACAATGTGCAACTGCTTCTCCCGCGCGCTTTCCAGCTTGAAAACAGATTTTGGATCTTGAACAAAGGCCTTGGTTTTTCCAAGTTCAAAGTCCTTGATCCCGATTTCTGACAAGATCGTTTTGGTATCTTGTTTGTGGTTCCCTGAGTGTCGTGGCCAAGTTGATTTAGAAAGCATTTTGTATCGCTTCACAAAATACTCGTATTCCTGTCGAAAAGCAAATCCTGCTCTTTCAACACGAATGTTTTCTACGATACCAAGATACCTGATTTGATGCTTCACTCTTTCTGCATCAAAAACGCCGCTTTGCTTGTTGTCATTAGGCTTGATGGTTCTAATGTAATGCGGTTCACATTTGGTCAAAGTGTCAATGAGGTCTTGCATATCTTTAACGAAGGCGGAACCTGCAGTTACTGGTTTCTTTCCGTTATGTTTCTCCTGGGCTTCAGGGAACAAGTCGTTCAAAAAATTGGATTTACTCTTCGTTCCAATAAGCTCGATCAGATCACGAAACAACGTATCCTTGTTCTTATCCAGGATTCCTTCAACACTGTAGATAACATCACCAGCATAATGTTTGATAAGAAACTCGGTAGGATTGGATTTAGTTTTGGTTGCAAGACTCTGGTAGTGATTGTTCCTTCCAAGGTTGGAATCCATTTTGTTTAGGAATTTCATATCTGCTCCTTGTGGAACAATGCACTCTTCGTCCAAATAAGCAAAGACTCCTGCTGGTCGTTTCGACTCAATTAAATCACATACCACTTGGTTGTTGAAGAAATCGATATGTTTCCACTTGATGCCCTCTCTCGCATACTCTTCCTGAGTAGCTTTCAACGTCAGTTGAATAAACAGCTGTTGAAGCTTTTCATTGCAGAAGTTAATGCACAGTTGTTCAAAGGAATTGTGTTCAAAAATTTCAAATCCGTAGATATCCAGAACTCCAAAGGACAATTCACACATATCTGTATGGATGGCTTTGTTGATCATGTTCACAATACCTTGAAAGCATCGTGAATACAAAGCTTTCGCCAACGCATCTCGTGTCTTGACGCATTCGTCCACAGATGGAAGAGGAGAAACAACTTTATCGCCTCGAGCTTCGATGGTACGATGAGTCAACGCCTTCGCTATGTCGGACGCTGAAACAGACAAAAGTTTGGCAGCCTTTTCAACAGCCGATTTGGAGCCGGATGTAATACCGCACTTGTCCTGTCCACCCTTCTTCTGTTCAAATTTGATGTTTCCAAGGTAGAGGATCGCAGTCACAAGGTTGAAGATGTCGTCTTTGTTCTGGGATGAGATTCCAACTTGCTTCATTGCACTGGACATCTCCTTGAAGTCTGCCGCATCATCAATGCCACGAACGGATGTAGTGCCTTTGATGTACTCAAAATCTTCTGCTTTTCCCAAGTTGAGTCCTTTGCAGAGCTGGTAAAACACATGGAAACTTCGTTCTCCTTGGGTCTGGCCCACCACTCTTGGTTTCTCCAGCAAATAGTTTTGAACGTGGCCTCCAATTGGTACACCATTGTAGTCCATCTGAATAACCATGTATTTTCCAAATCTGGAAGAATTGTCATTTCTCAGAGTGGTAGCATTGCCAAATGCCTCGAGCACAGGGTTGCTTTGCAATAAAGCATCCTTGATGTCTCTAACTGAGAGAGAGGAATTTGACTCTGCACGATCATCACTGACTTGAGTGAGATATTCCATCACTTTCTTAGCAGCTTCCGTCTTGCCTGCCCCCGATTCTCCACTTACTAGAATACACTGATCTTTACCCGTACTCAGCAATTGCCGGTACGCCTCCTCAGCAGACGCGTATACGTGAGGAGCTTGCTCAAACTTAAAGCGACCATAATACTTAGTCATAAGATCCTTGCTGTAGAGTCCTCTAATGGTTTTGAAAGGATTTACCGACACAAGAACAGGTCCAATGTACGAGTAGATGAGGTCTTGGTCGAATCTATTCATCAAGTTCTTCAACGCAGCATCTTCACCAATGTTATCCAGTAGTACCAAGTCATCAACGGCATCAGGACGTATTACACGTTTCTCCATCTCGATATGTTAAGGGGGAGTGAGTATGTTTCGAGTTTGATGGTCTAAAATACACACCCTTGAAAGTACACACTTTGTCACTGGGTCTTGTAACATCAAAGTAGGTTTTTTATTTAGTTAGGACATTAAAGGACACAGAATGACCAGGCACGAGACCATTAATTATCGCAACCGCTTCGAGTTAAATTAATATTTTATTATTATTACTATCAAAAGATTCGTTTCGCAACTTGAACGATGAGTCCAAACGTGTCTTTCATATTGGCAATTAAGTGTCCTATGTCCTGGAGCATAATTTTAAGGGGAGGAATGAACTCATCAACAGCGTGGATAAAATCGACCAAGGATGTTAATATGATTGTTCTCAATGAATCCAAAACCGCGTTCACCTTGATTACCTTGTCCCCAGCAAAGCTCGCGATGACTTGTTGAACAAACTTTAAGAGTCCCTCGAATGCCTTAAATTCTCCAATCTTATCAAGCACGCCTGCCACACTCTTTATCAAAGCTTGGATGAAATCTAGAACCCGGAAACCGACTTGCAACACGTCAAATGAGGCGAGGATTCTCCTATCATCGGAGCACGACCCAGATATCCAAGAGGTGACCGTTTTCATCATTGGTAGAGCAGTGTTTGCAATAAATGGACCAGCAGCAGCAGCGAAGAACGCAGCACCATTAAAATAGCCCTTAACTTTCATGGCCATGGAATCCGGGTCGGAAGAAACCATGCCAAGCAGGTCTGAGATATCTTTCAAGGCACTTGGGATATTGGCGGAGACAAATAGGAATTCAATTAAAGCGGTTAATCGAGTAAACAGCTTGTGGAAGTTGCAGAAGTTGAAAATATCCGAAATTGCGAGTCGGCGTTGGTGAGTAGTAATCAGAAAATCAGTTTCTTCGAATACGCCTTCAATATGGTCTAGGAGCACCCGTCGATTCCCGGAAACCACGTTTTTAACAAGCGCGATTAAATCTCGTAACTGTGAAAATAACGTGGATGTAGGTTCAATCATTTGAAATACTGCCGGGAGAAACGCAGGCATATTCTTGTCGACAATGTTTAGATAGTCCTTGTATATCAAATCAACGATATTTTCAAATATTACTCCCAAATCTTCGTTGGTGATTACAGCATGGCCTGATAAAACGTTTTCAGTATTAAAATGCCCAATAAATCCTCTTCCAAAACCATTAATAACGCTGAGACCTTTTTGCTTAAATGCTTCGAGGTCAGCAGGGAGAGGGCCAATTTCGTTCTTGAACCCATTTCCTGAATTTGACATACTCGCAATCATTTTTAATAATGTAGTTGGATTGAACTCCCCAAGTGCTCTACCACTTGAGTTTGTTGAAATCAATTCATTTGCACTATCAGAGAGCAAATTCGAAATGAAAGGATGAGATTCTTGAAACTCTGCGTAGATGCCAGTGAACGATTTTGCTTCCGACAAGGAGACTGAGAAAGTCAAGAGCGATACAAGACAATACCGAATGCTAATCATCATTATACAAAGTATAATTGAAGAATTGATTTATTATTACAAAACTGTTTTGAAATAATTTTATACTCTCCGTAGATTTGCCACTAGACCGATTTTGAAATAATTTTATTTTGTCCGTAGATTTGCCACTAGACAACTACGGATTACTCTACAAGTACAACCAAGATCCTCTGGAGAATCTTTCAGCTACTTTTTCCGGATACAGGTCCATCTGAGTCCATCATTCTCAAAAACTGCAGGTTTGTCTTGAAACGGAATATGAAATATCTCATTTTGCACTTGGCATCGTTTTGAATATAATGGAGGCATGCCCAATTTTAAATTGGATACGGTCTTTGAGCCGTAGTTAACGAAGAAATCGTAGTTAACGAGGTGACGCTCCTTCCATCTTACAAAGAGCCTTTGACTAAGCATTTCAAAATGATGATCACGACAATGATCATTCGTCACTACTACAGTATCAGTGCCTATTGCAACACATCCGTACAACCAGAACCAGTCGTCATTCATCCCAGGAGGACAAGACCAAAGATCACCCGATGCCTTCCATCGTTGAATTATTTCTCTATCAGCCATAGAAATGTTATTACGATCAAATTGTCTCTCTTCAACGTGCCTGCCATGAACCACTAGTAAACAACGCTTCCCTTGATTCTTCAATTTTTGCCAAAGGCTGTCGACTTGGAAGTATTGAAATACGGGACCGATCTTGTTAGATTGCCCAAAGTAACAAACATTCGCCACATCGATGACCATATCATACTGACCAAGTTTTGAAGCAATGAATGTTTTGAAACTAGCCCAACTTTTCATCTTGATTCCCTTGTCTTTCACAATCTTGTCAACACCGTGCTTCATTTGGTTCAACTCCAGTGTGGAAATGTCGATTGCTCTTAGTGACGAATTACAACAGCTACAAATAGGGTCATTGATGGTGGCATTCGATATGTCCCATTCGTCAGGAAGTTGTTTGAAGTAATTAAGAAGCGCTGTGTGGTAACTTTTCACTGGAATACATGTTTCTTCAAAAGACATTTCAGCTATCTCCTGAAACAATTTGCGGGCTTCAGCCTTGTCTTCTTCCGAATGTTGATCCTTGAAAAATGCAGTACAGGAGTCGATTGCAGGGACAAAGGAGACGGAAGAAGGATATAATGGTGTTTGGCAGGCTGCCATTGAATGTACCATATCATCTAAAAGAGATTTGACTTCAATCAAGTCGGCTAAATTAGTAATACGTTTGGAACATTGCTCCATAATCTCCACAAAGGTTCTTTCTCGGGGAACAACCGCGTTTTCCTTCATATCCTTTAACAACTGCATGGCCTTATCAGACAGACCAAGAACTCCATAGACTCTAATCGCTATTGTAAGCAGAGGTTCATTCTCCCATGTGAACTTTGGATGAGGCTTCATAAACTCTTCGAATTCTCTTTGTGCACTTGCTGGGTCACTCAAAAGCAGTTTTCGTAAAACTGGGGCGAATCTCTCCTTGGACTCTAAGACAGCATCTCGATTTTCAACATAGACCGCGAGTAAATCTCCAAGATTTTCGTCAGTTTTCATGAAATTTCTCCAATAAGGACCAAGTGTTGCTGGCAAATCTCCAAGATCTCTTTTCACTTTATTTTTACGAGGGTCTACTGTTGATACTGGACCCCGCTTCTTGGTTTGCGCCACGTTGAAATCCACCTCGTCAACTATTTTTGTCTCGTCATAGTCAGGCGGTAATGGCTCCAATCCTTCATGGCGATCGACGGGGACAAACGGAATGTTGCGCCCAAAACTGGTTGACGTGTATCGTCTAGCTGCCGAGTTCTCCATCAGAGGACTAAAAAAACGAGCTCTGCGTAGATCCTTTGAACGTAATGCGCTGTTGATTCTCGAGTAAAATATCCGACTCCAACCTAGCATGAACAACAATGAATGGTAACTCAGGCTTGTTAGGGACTATCCGCAAGTCGGTTGAAAATGGCGATGGTTGTGATTGTTGGCGATGGTGGTAGAGATTGCTTTGACAGAATAGCTCGAGTGTTGCTGGATGATTCTATTCCAGCTGTGAAGATTACAGAGGCTGATGACGACATGTTTGAAATGCTTCCTTCTTTGTTCGTCCATCAAGGAGACGACGGCAAGGATGTAGCAATGAGAGTGTTGTGCAACTGGATCGAGGAGTTGATTGTGGAGAACGATATTCACCGTCTCGTCATTGCTGGAGCACGTCTTACTCAGTTAGTGGTTCAATTTGCAATGTATCTCCAGCGTCTGTATGGAGTAAAAAATGCAAAAGAAATCAACATGTCACGTTTATCACCTGAAACGAAGAAAGGCCCGCGACTGGAAATTGTTGTGCAGTCGGAATTAACTGGTGATCTGGAGTGCATGTATAAAAAAGTGTGTCGTGATTGTTTGATGAAATGGCGTTCTAGTCAAGATGTGCCTGAATGCTGTCATGTTCCTGAAGTTAGCTATGCAGATTCTGTGTTCCAATTGATGGAAGAGGAAGGAATCACTGTAGAACGTGTTTGTTCGGAACTTAATTATCCTTGTAAAGAGCAGCCTAGTGATAGCATTAGTAAAGTCATAGAAAGCGTGGAACGGAGAACCATGTACATGAATGAGTTGGCAATCAAGCGGCATATCCTTGCTGAGGAAACCTACAAAATATATCATAACGTCCAGGTTGACAGCGAACAACTTGAAGGAATGGCAAATGCTGACAGAGAAAGTAAATCAAACGAAGCACTTTGGAAACTGCAAAATATATTTAACGAACAAGATGAAGAATCATCGGAAAGATCTGCTGCTGGAACACCATGAATCACTCCCTCAACTGAATGAACATTCACCTTTCAAAATTTGATCGTGAAAATCTTCGGATGCCATATCACGTGGTCGCTGGCTAAGTGTATTCAGGCATTCGGTATCAGCCGCAAGACCAAGTAGAACCAAGACAGTTTGTACGTGCTCTCCCAAATATGCAAAGTGCAAAGGTGTCATCCCGTGTCTATTCTTTTCGTTCACCGCAGCGAACCCTGCTGTCACTAGCCATTCGACTCTCTCAGAGTTTCCAGATTGTGCTGCTTTCCATATTCTGCTAGTGTCGATCCATGCCGCAGCCACGCTAATACTTGTGTGGTTCGGATGGTCTACCCGTGAGGCATTCCCATTTTCCAGAATATATCCGAGGTTTTCCGATTTTGAATTCAAAACTTTTGCCTTGGCTCCCGATTTAAGCAAATATTCAATAACCTTGAGGTTTGCATTGTAACAAGCACAATGAAGTGCGTTTTCTCCATTTGAACCGAGTGCGTCAATATCAATTTCATGAACATGGTTTCGCATCATCGTTTTCATACCATTAAGATTGCCTTGTTTAGCGTATGCTGTAAATCTATTTTGAATTTCTGTCTCGTTCCTTCTGCCAGGTATCCATTTCCTGGTTGAAGAAACTTCTTCATCAACAACCTGTTCTTCTTGTTTCATATCTTCAACATTCGAGCCAGTAAAAACTTCATGCGCTAAAGCTTCTTTTTCTTTATGTTGAATTGCTGTATGATCAGTTTGCCAAAAGGTGCACCCGCCCACAACCCTAAAATTCTTTGCTACTTTTCTCTCCATCAAGTTTTTAGCAGCTAGTTTTTCCTTTTGCTTCAAGACACTTTTAGCAGTAGCATATCCTACTGCTTTACTTACATTGCATGAAAACCGATGAGATGGCACTATTTTTCTCTTATTTTTCTCTCTCCTTAGCTCCTTCATGATCCCTTTCTCGTCTTCCTCAATCAGAAAAATGTTTTTCGACTGAACAAGGTTGTCTAATGCCATGAACGATCTAAAAGGTGGAATAGTGGATTCTACTCCGTGGTCGAACCCATACATCAGTCGAGTTTCCGTTCTCGCTTTCCTCGCGTGAGTCACTGCTTCTTGATGAGACCGTGAATATTTCATCGGGAGTCTCGAAAGAGTTCCTGGCAGTTTTATTGGATGATGAGCGGCAATAGCTGCTGTTTCCTTCCAGTATTCTGCAACCAATGGCCTTCCTGTATAGGTACTCGTATAGCCATACTCCATTCAAACTTTAAATTGCCGCGCAAAGGTATTATAAGTAGATACAAGGTATTATCTATATTTTAGTGGTTGTTGTCAGTCAATGTTTCGAACCCTACGACGGAATTTCTGCAGCAGTAGAGATAAGGATGTAAAGAATTTGTTGAACAATATTAAAGAACAACTTGAAAAACGAGACATTAAGAAAGGTCCGACTCTAGCTATACAATTTGCTTGCACATACCAAGGTTGCGACTTGGAGGATGACGACGCTAAGCGAACAGTTTCTAAGCTCATCAGCAAGAGGTCGTACGAACAAGGAATCGTGTTGGTAAAATGCCCGTGTGAGAAGTTGCATCTGATTGCTGACAATCTTGGATGGTTTGGAGACGAGAAGAACATCGAGGAGATTTTACAAGCCCGAGGGGATGAGGTGCAAAGACTTGATTTGAATGATATATTCAGCATCGCATAAAACTCAGTAGTAATAATGTTGATTACTCTACAGAAATGCAAGGAGTCTTGCAAGTGTTAATATTAAAATTAATGGTGTTTCAAGCACTATCAGACTTCTCTTTCCCGTGTTTTCGTTTTTAGTTATTTTAATTAGATGTTTTCAAAAGTTGCCAGTTGTTTGCATTTTTTGCTACTTTGTTAATGAGTCAATTGAAAGAAACAGAAAGAGGAGAGGTGACACTACTACTAATTGGAAAATCTCCCAAATTTGGTATGTCTACTACTTTTGACGATACACCATTTTCCCTTACGGGAACTGAATGGCTGGCTGTAGGGGCATAGGACACACTCGCTTCTCCAAATGAACCTCTCTTAAACATTATTCTGTTCAAGGTTTAAAAACGGAGGAGGATGTTCCTCGCTGCGTTAATGTCTCGATC
>Ga0105055_10011461_pt1 | contig 10938 bp, 7 predicted proteins | sample BON03_FD_78090 | JGI IMG/M metagenome (GOLD analysis project Ga0105055, IMG submission 78090) | Freshwater microbial communities from Lake Bonney liftoff mats and glacier meltwater in Antarctica - BON-03 | ecosystem: Environmental > Aquatic > Freshwater > Ice > Glacier meltwater | place: Lake... | reverse complement strand
GACGACGAAGAAGAAGAAGATTGGGACTAACTGAATTTAGCACCCACTATCGTCCCCCACCCAATACATTTGTCCCCCGCTGATGCAAAGGCCAAGCTCTTGATTGATCGAGTCTTGGCCTTTTTTCATGGAATGATTCCACCAAGCGTCGCATCTCCGAAGCTAAAATCATCCAGCAACCGGTTGTAAACCTATTTCCGCTCGATCGCACGCAACACGATCTCACGCAACATGCTGGCTAGCCTCCTGAAACGATCAACAAGGGTTAGCGTTTCCACGCGCAGAAGCGACCCATTGGGCGATAGACGTGGCACAAGATGTTCAGGGCAGTCGGGAAGTTGCCGGGACGTGGTTGCCGGGACGTGGTTGCCGGGACGGGCGCAAAATCCATGTTCTAAGCAGCTTTTCGTTGATCTACCAAGCTTTCAATGAACAGTTCGACCTTAGAATTCAGATCGTCAAGGTTCGCAATCAATTGGTCTTGGATTCTCTCGATCGTGTTCATTGTCGACACTGGATCGGCTTCACCCGTTTTATTGGAAAGCTGCAATTGCTGGAGCGTCGCTTCCATATCCCAGACCAAGGTCGCGGTCACATCGCTGTTCGTGCCGCCGTTAGTGTCATCGGTCTGATTCTCTTCATCTGCCCAAGATTCACTGGCTTTTGATTCGCAGATCGAAATGGTTGACCGCTGGTTATCAACCTTTGCTAAAGACACCCTAGCGGCAGTCGGAGCTAACGGATCTAGCGAAACCATTTCCTGGGCATCTTCAACGAATTGATTTTCCTGGGCTGCAGACATACGGTCGCCTTCGTTGATAACAATTGCTTTCTACGGCAACGATTTGCTACGGATCAGAAACAGTCGCCGCTGGTACGACTTTGGATTTCATCGGCTAGATACCCCACCGTTCATTCAGGGTTGGGATCGAATTTATGATTCGCGAAAGATGCGTGGCTTAGGGTGAATGTTTACTTACAACAGCTAGCAGCCACCCAACTTATTTCTTAATAGTAGGCCGTGATCTTTACAGTTAAGTTCAAGACAGCAAATTGACCTTGACCAGTGCGTGGCCCCTGCCCTACTGTCCCTTCGGCAAAACATGAAACGCACCAAATGATTGGGCACGGAATCAGTCGTGACCCAACAAGTGGAACACATAGCGAGAGCCGGCCGGGAATACGACGTTCAGTAAACAGCTTCAAAACGGAATTTGAAGAGGGTATTCTTGGACAAGACTTCGAAAAAAGGCGCAGGGATAATGGCACGTCGACAGTCAAACACCCAGAATGAATTGGTTATCCAGGATAGCATTCAACAAGACGGCACTTCCGCCGATCGTTCGGAAGCGTGGATGGTGGATCGGCGTAGCTTTTTGCTAGCAGGTCTACTGGGATTAGGTGGCTGTAAATCATGGATCAATCGTGGCAAGGGTTCCGACGCGGTCACAGCCCCAACATTGCCGGGCGATGAAGGGGTTAAATTTGTTTCTGATCTATCAAGGGTTTGGGGTGCTTCGCCTGCCCGCATCACCGGCGTGGGCATGGTCAGCGAATTGAACGGAACGGGTAGCGCACCAGCACCCTCGAAGTTTCGAGATGAATTGACTGCAGAACTTCGGACTCGTCAAATTAATGAGCCTAACAAACTGCTAAGTTCCGATTGGACCAGTTTGGTGATTCTTAATGGAATTGCTCCCGCTGGAATTCGCAAAGGTCAGGGCTTTGATGTTTTTGTAACGTTGGAACCAGGCAGTACGACCAGCAGTCTTGAAGGCGGCTATCTGATGCCCGCTAGGCTAACGCCCCAGCAGATCACCAATTCGGGTCAAGTCCTGAACGGACAATTGGCTGGTAACGTGACCGGGCCAGTTTTGACTTACGATCTATTTGAATCTGAAGGACGGACGACCAAAATCAACGGCATCGTTCCCGGCGGTGGTGTGATGACAATCGATCGACCGTTTGGGTTCCAAACCAAGGAAGAAAATCGATCGATTCGCGAAGCGGTCCTATTGACCAAATCGATCAACAACCGCTTCAATTATTTTGATAATTCGCAACGACAGCCGGTTGCTAATGCCAAGAATGATATCGTGATCGAATTGCAAGTTCCGGCGATCTATCGTGACAATGTCTATCGTTATTTGCATGTGCTGCGAAACATTGTCGTCGCCGAAACGGCCAGCCAACAAGTGAATCGATTGGAAGCTTTGGAACAGTTGATCATGGATCCTGAAACCGCGGAATTGGCGTCCATTCGTTTGGAAGCCATCGGCGAGAATGGGACCGCAATTCTGGAGCGAGCGCTGCGCAGCCCGGAGGAAAAAGTTAGGTTCATGGCCGCAATGGCGTTGACGTATCAGGGAAAAAATACAGGTTGCCCGGAACTAGGACGATTGGCCGAAAGTCAGTGGGCTTATCGTTGGCACGCGTTCACGGCCCTTAGTGCACTGCCAGATCCGGTCGCCCGTAAAGAACTCCAAAAACTATTGCATGTTAAGAGTGTAGAAACCCGGTACGGTGCGGTTCGCAGTTTGACCCAACGAGGCGAAACCGATTCGGAAATGATGATCGAGAATTTTGGCAAAAGCGGCGAGAACTTCTCCCTAAATACGATCTACAGTACCGCTGATCCAATCATCCATGTTGCCAAGTTTAAGCGAACCGAGATCGCGGTTTTCAATCCAGATCAAAAGATCAAACCAGGAATGTTATTCGTGGGTTCTGGATGGACCATAAAAAGTCGTAACGACCAGTTCGTCGAAATTATCAACTATCGATCCGAGGGTGGCGATCGCACCGTTCGTTGCAGCAATATGGCAACGGATGTGATTCGCACCCTTGGGCAGATGGGCGCCAATTACACTTTGTTAGTTCAGTGGCTAAAACAAGCTTCAATTGAACAATACTTAGAAGGTCGCTTGGTAATCAATGCGTTGCCCAAAGCGAATCGAGCCTACAACCCAGCGTCGGCCAGCGATTCAATGCCGGACATGTTTCAAGGCGAAATGGAATCGGCGCCAGGGACGCTTAAAGAAGAAGATCCGATCGCGACCACGGATGGGACGGCGGACCTAGAGTCGAAGGAAACGTCGAAATCTTCTTCCAGCTTTGTTGGCAAGCTGAAGGATACCTTCACTGGGCAGTAAACCAGGTTCGGGGCAATCCGCTAGAGATGCGCGCACGTTTTGGGCGATCATCGATGTTTCTATTGTGAAAAATTCAGAGTCGGACTGGGCTCGATCTAGCGGAAAATGACCCATTAAAGCCAGTATTGCTCGCCTTTTGCGAACACTGCGATTGAAATATACTCGGTTGACCCCTGAACACTCAGCGTCGCTTGGCGATAATTCAACGGCGTTGCGTGACAGTCATTCCATTCCAGCAATCGGGCGTTGACCTATGATGGCGGTTGACGATCGAATCTTTTTCGCAAGCCAATTCAAGACGCAACGTTTTGGTTTGGCCACAGTCTGATCAATTCTTCACATGCTAAAAGCTCTAGAACTTTTCGGTTTCAAAAGTTTTGCGGATCGAACTCGTTTCGACTTTCCGCCGGGTATTACCGTGGTTGTGGGCCCAAATGGTAGCGGCAAATCGAACATCGTCGATGGACTTAAATGGGTGCTAGGCGAACAAAGCGCCAAAAGTCTTCGCGGCAAAGACATGGCCGATGTTATCTTCAAAGGGAGCGGCGGTTCCAATGGTCGAAAGGCAGCCAATAGCGCCGAAGCGACCATCATTTTGGAAAATGTCGATCGACGATTCCCCTACGACAATGACGAAATCCATGTGACCCGTCGAGTTTACCGAAGCGGGGAAAGCGAATACCTGATCAACAATGATCCAGTTCGACTAAAGGATATTCGAGACCTGTTTCGTGGCACCGGGGTAGGGACCGATGCTTACAGTTTGATTGAACAGGGAAAAGTCGATCGGATGTTGCAATCGACATCCAAAGATCGCCGCGCCATCTTTGAAGAAGCCGCCGGGATCAGCCGTTTCAAAGCCAAGAAGGTGGAAACCCAGCGTCGATTGGCTCGTGTCGAGCAAAATCTTATTCGCTTAGCCGACATCGTCGAAGAAGTCGGTAATCGCTACCGTAGCGTCAAAGCACAAGCCTCGAAAGCGGCTCGTTATCGTCAATACACCAATCGCCTAAAATTGCTGCGGACTCATGCCGCCAAGATTGATTACACGTTTTTTCATTCTCGCTTAGACAAACTGGAAAACGAATCACAGGTCGTTGCCCAGGCGCTGGAGGAATTGGTAGGCGGATCGGATCAAAGCCAGCAGGCGCTGCAACAGCTATCCGAACAAACTGACCAAAGCCAACACGAGTACCAGGCGATTCAAAAGCGAGTTGCCGATTTGCGCGAACAAATCGCCGGTATTCATTCCGAGGCCGAGGCCAAACAGCATCGCACCACGGAACTGCAGCAACGACAGAAACGCTTGGCGGGACAAATCGAAGGTGGCAAGCAACGGTACCAACAGCTAAGAAACGAACAGACGTTGTTGTTGGCAGAGGTCGAGAAGGTTGAAGCGCAGCACTTCGATCTGCGAAAACAACTGGAGACCCAACAGCCTGAGTTGGATCACTTGTTGCAGCAACGAACGGCGTTGGAAGGTCAGTATCAAACCAATCGAGACAATCATACGAATTTGCTAAGCTTGGTCACGCAATTGGCGTCCAAACTGTCGGCCACCGTCACCGAGATCACGTCATTAGATGAATCGTTGGAAAAGAAGTCGGCTACCTTGGACGGCTATGTGACTCAGATTGCTGATCTGCAAACGCAGAACCAGTCTCTGGCGAAGCAGGCGGCAGATCTCAAGGGACAGGCCGAGCAAAAAGATTCTGCCTTGGCGGGCCTGTCGCAACAGATCGTGCAACTGGAAGCGGAATTGGAATCCCTGCGTTCGGAAGAGGCAGAGCTTAAAAGCCAACAGAACGGTGATGATCAACGTTCTAGTGTGATTCGGGAGATGGAAAGTCGTTTGGAGGGTGTGAATTCGGGCGTGAAGCAAGTCTTAGAATCCGCCCGGCAGGCTTCGTCGGATGACTTCAGCGAAGTTATCGGTTTGGTGGCCGATTTGGTTCAAGTGGACATGCAACATGCGATGCTGATCGATGTTGCACTGGGCGAGGTTGCCCAGCATATCGTGATTGATGGGAACCGGTTGATCCATGCGGTCGCTAGTGATCGAGTCAAATTGGCCGGCCGCGTTGGATTGCTACAACTAAGTCAGCCTACCACTTTGGGTGGACGCACGGACGGACAGTTCGATGGCGGCGCCGACGTGATCGGTCGGGCCGATCAAATGGTGCAAGCGAAATCCGGGTACGAAGCGTTTGTCGGTACGTTGCTGGGTGGCACTTGGATCGTAAAAACGTTGAACGCCGCGATCCGCTTTCGCAAAGAGGGTTTTGATTCGCTCCGCTTTGTGACCATGTCGGGCGAAATCATCGAAGCAGACGGCCGAGTCATTGTGGGTGCCAAATCACCGGCCAACAATCTGGTATCCCGGCGTAGCGAGCTTCGCTTGCTGCAGACTCAAATGCTACAGCGCCGGTCCCAGATTGAACAGCTTTCGCACACCATTCAACAACGTCGAGAGCAATTGGAAGCGGACCGTGGCCAGCATAAGCGATTGTTGGACGAACAAAAAGAATTGAGTGCAGATCTGCAAAAAGTCCAACGATCCTTAGATGCGTCGGGTAACCAGTTGCAACAAATTCAATCCTTGCAACAACAAGTGCAGCAAGAATGCGATCAACAGAAGCAGCGGTGGGAACAGCTACAAACCCAACGGATTGATCAGCAAGGCGAACACGATCAGCACCAACAAACGATCACAACGTTGGCCGCCAGTTTCTCTCGGAACGAACAGCAGTTACAAGAATTGGCGCTGCAACATAGCGAAACCGAAAAGACGATCACTACCGCCAAAGTGAAATTGGCCAAGGTGGAACAGCAGTTAGACCAGTTCGTAGGCCAGAAAGAAGCGATTGAAAATGCAATCCAAGAACGGGACGAAAATTTAGCGGAACTGGACACCGAGTACCAAGCGGCATTCAAAGAGGTCCAAGAGATTAAAGTTCGCTTGGAAGAAATCCAGCAGTTGATCGATTCTAACGAGTACGAACGAACGGCGTTAGCGCAACAGTTGGAAGAGGCGTCCATTCGACGAGATGAAGTTCAGCAACAGCGCAAAGCGTTGGTGGAACTGGTGGAATCTGCCCGAGCAAGTTTGAAGAAGCAAGAGAAGCGAAAATATGAAATCGAGGGCGAGACCAACCAATTGGTGATGCAGCGTAATCAATTGATTGAACGTTTGCGAGATGATTACGGCTTGGAAATCGAAGAAGTATTACAGTATCAGGCGCAGTACACCGCCAACGCAAAAGAAGTCGAACCTTCTGAAGATGACCAAAGCGATCACGAATCCGCCCCCACAGAGAATGCCGTTGATGAAGAAGCCGAAGGCGAAAGTTCATTGCCCGCATCCGACCTTCAGGTGGACGGGCAGACGAATCAGTTGACCGTTAGCAATGACGTGGACCCGGAACTTGCGGTTTCTGTGGATCGTGAGGAAGTGGACAAGGAAATTCAACAACTGCGCCGCAAGATTAATAGTATCGGTGCGGTTAATTTGGATGCGCTGGCAGAACTGGAAGACCTGGAAAATCGATACAATCATCTGGAATCCCATTACCAAGATTTGGTGTCGGCTAAGGACGGATTGGAACGAATTATTGTTCGAATCAACGCCGACAGTCGACGGATCTTTGCCGAGACATTGGAGATCATTCGGGTCAATTTTCAGCAACTCTATCGCAAGACATTCGGAGGCGGTCACGCTGATATTGTGTTGGAGGAAAACGAAGATATCTTGGAATGCGGAGTGGAAATTGTGGCGACTCCGCCAGGGAAATCTGAATTCAATAATTCACTCTTAAGCGGTGGCGAAAAAGCGTTGACAGCTGTCAGTTTGCTAATGGCGATTTTTAAATACCGCCCTAGCCCATTTTGTGTGTTGGATGAGGTCGATGCACCGTTTGACGAAGCAAACATTGGACGTTTTATCGACGTGTTGAAGGACTTCCTGGGTTGGACTCGCTTTGTCATTGTGACCCATAGTAAAAAGACGATGACCGCGGCCACCACGCTGTACGGCGTTACGATGCAAGATTCAGGCGTTAGCAAACGCGTCAGCATCAAATTCGAAGAAGTGTCTGAAGACGGAGAAATCTTGACACAAGGCGACCCAGCCTCCCAAGCGGTCCAGTAGTCGAAACCTCCGAACGCTAGTTCAGGTTGGTGAACCGACCCCAAGACACGGCATCCCAAGACACGGCATCCCAAGACACGGCATCCCAAGACACGGCACTGGTAAATGCGGCTCCAGGTTATTTAGCAGTGAAGTGTATCCAGAAAATACACTTGCCGCGTTTGATCTCTAGACGATAAGTCCCGGCTTGGGTCAACGGTTGGCCATTCGTTCAAGTGAATTAATGTGGTGTCGAGGTGTTTTGACAGAAATTCGTATTAAGGCGTGTGGCACTTGTTGGGTTGTCATCATGCCGTAATTTGTTGGTGTCGAAATGATGCAAATGATGACATAAGCGGTACCGTCCAAATCATTTTTATCTTGCCATATTAAGCCAGCGGATCATTACTTCTTTTTGGGATCTTTTTCATCGTTATCTTCGAATAGCGATGGATCGACCCACGCGGTTTGTTTGGCGATATCTTCGATCGATTTTCGATTGAATCGCTCAATTGAGATGGGTTCATTGATCGAAAACCACTTGATCTTGATTTCCGTTTCGTATTCCAAACCGAAACGATCGGCGTTTGCAAAAGTTACCCGTTTTTCGGTGTTGCGCAACCCGACTGGAACAAGTTGATCATGAACTTCGCTCCATTGGATGCTCTCTTCGTCTGTTGAAACATAGGGTGTCAATACTCGTCCAGTATCTGTAAGGATCGCACGGCGCGTTGGAATCATTTTCTCTAAATCCCAGTCCAGTTCAGCAAAGAAGTGATTGGCACCATTTTTTACTTTTGAACGGACCCGAAAAACATTCTTGCCAACTGCGCGAACCTCTTCAATTGCATCGGTATTCATCATTTCATCCAACCTGATCCGAAGTTCACTCTCTCGCCGCGGTCCGATTGATAGGATTCCAGTCGAGCGAATGTCCGGAATAGAAAATAAGCCAAGCGCTTCGAAAAATTGTATCGGCTTCGACCAACTTTCTAACGTTCCAGGCTTGAATGATAAGAATGTCTTCATAGATACCGCATCCGTCACAGCGCCGAAATGTGATTTGTTAAGTGCAGGTAGGTTCCCGATCGGCAACTCCTCACCTTCCGGGGAAAATAGGTGTTTATCTGTTTGGACTGATCGAACGAACAAAAAATAGTTTTGGTCAAGATCAAAGATGATTCGTATGTAAACAGTTGAATCTTCAATTAATTCAGGACTTGTTTCTGCCGGAATACCAAGAACGTAACCGGTTCCAACCGAGTTCATCTTCATCAAGAAGTCACCGGTTCGCCAACTTTCGACGCTTGCATAATGGGCATCGGCAACGCCTATGACATATTCAATTAATTGTTCGTCACGCTGTGCATTGGACGTCGAAATAAAGCATGCCAATAGTAGCAAACTACCCAGTGTTGACCGAATCCACATCTTATAAGACCTTGGAAAAGAAAAACAAACGCACATAAAGATCGCGAGTAAAATTCACTGTGTGTTATCCCAACACCGAGTCAACGAATCAAAAGTAAAACATCTTGCAAGCTAATTTACCCAAGAAGACAAGTGTTACCCGCAACGGCAAAAATTTAGGTTAAACTAACCACTGAAAATTTTACTTCGACATTCTGAAATCGATTATCATTATGTGCGAATGCAGTATTCATTACGTTTGCTTCAAATTAAAATTGGGGAAAGAGACCAACCCTTTTTACATGCCCAGTCCGCCAGTGATACACGTTTGAAACGGTGGTCCTACTGGTTCGAAGCTTTCCGCTATCAATTGACTAGGTGTCCAATTTAGACCAACATTATGGCAGGAGGTTTGTGCATCACATTGGCAATGCCACATTACTCCGCAAAAAACTGAAATCTCTTGCCAGCTAGAATAGCCCGAACTTCCATCTGGATGAAGATCACTAACGTGACTTACAAGCAAAGGCCCGATGATTTCCGTTCCGTAACTGCGTTGACACGCAAAAAAACCGTTGCCTACGGGTGAACATTCATTATCGCTCGGGCAACTTCCACCAACGTAAATTTGGTCGCATTCGAAAAAGACTTGAACGTAACACTCGCCTGAGACAGGTTCAGGCGGGGGAAAATCTTGCCCAGTGGCAACGCTGTACATACCCAATAAGCAGACGACAAAGAATAGTTGTTTCATAACCTACAATCTCCAAAATAAAGAGTCACTTTGTAAAGCTGGCCGAGGTAATCACCTCGCGCAGTTCACCGTTACATTGAATAGTCCACGTGGCAGAAATTGGCTCGGTTGAAATATCTTCAGGGGCGGCAATCTCAATGTCCATCTTGAATATTCCCGACTTGCCTAATTCTTTTAAAGTAACCTTAGCCTCCTTTTCGCCAACGAATACTCGAACCTTAGGCCTTGCTGGTCGTTCTTTCTTACCATCCTTGTCGGGCTGGATTTTCAGCACGGCCTTGGTTTTCCACACACTGTTTTTTGAAATAAAGCGAAGGGACTCTGGAGAAATTGATAGGCGCTCCCTCTCGACCACAGTCAAGACAAAACCGTCAGCATCTTTACTACCAACTCGTCTTAATGCGACTTCTCCAGAAATCCCGCCAGGCGGAATACTTTCGGCGCTGGCGGAAACTTCAATAAAGACCTGGCCCTCAATCACCACCAAATTTATTGGAAGATCACGTAGATTTTCTGATACCGCAAGTTGTAGATCCTGAACCTTCAATGGTGGAACCACTAAGACAGGAACCTTTTCAGAGACAACTTTCTCGTCTCCATTTACAACAAGCGTGACTCGTTCTTTTGCGATATTGAACATGTTGTTCAGTTGGTACATGATACTCAAACGAATGACCGGTCTGCTTGGGTCCTGGGAAACAAAATTCACAAACGTTGACATGTCCGTTTGTTCGCTTCGCTTGGGTGCGGAAAGCAAAATCTTGAAATTACTTTCACCGCCTGCGGGAATCGTGCCACTTTTGGTTTCAAACTTTACGCAGTTACAAGCCAAGGTTACGCTGTCGAAACTGACTTCTGTGTCTGAATGGTTGGCTAAACTGAAGCTTAGTTCATAGTCTTTTCCTGGGCTAAGCGTGCCCAAATCGAACTTCGCCAAATGCTCGCTTTTGCCAATTTTACGCAGCACTGCATCTCGTTCAATTTTTATTACCGGCGGTCCACTTTTGGCCGCCGGATCCTTCTTTCGCGTTTCTGGCTCTTGAACCAGACTCTCTTGTCCTACAACGAAGTGGCTAACGGATGTCCAAAGCAGATAGAAAATTACAAATGTAGAAAATCGTAACATAACGCCCTTTCAGAAGTTAAACAAAAAAACTGTCCGGTCACTGTACCGATTGACCAAAGACTAGCCGTGCCAGTATTCCGGCGATCCACCAACCTGCATTGGCTTTCTTTTCAATTGCCATTTCTGAAAAGCGAAGGCGACAATCATTTCGATCAAAGTAAAAGCGACGCGTTTGTTTTTGGTGTTGCGGCTGATGGATTTATTTAGAGAGCCCATGCTCAATTGCCCTAAGTGCAATCTTTAGTTATTGGAGTATCTAAGTGTGAATAAGCCACGTCAAGCGAATTCTTGGGGGGGGGAGGGGCAGAAAAGCGCAAAAAAATTTTTGGGAAACAAAAGGGGGACGTTCGCACAAAGTAAACAAAGAAAG
>Ga0105055_10011458_pt1 | contig 10940 bp, 6 predicted proteins | sample BON03_FD_78090 | JGI IMG/M metagenome (GOLD analysis project Ga0105055, IMG submission 78090) | Freshwater microbial communities from Lake Bonney liftoff mats and glacier meltwater in Antarctica - BON-03 | ecosystem: Environmental > Aquatic > Freshwater > Ice > Glacier meltwater | place: Lake... | reverse complement strand
TTGGAGGGGACACAACTCGTCATTGATGGTTCGTCGTGTCACCAAACGCTGTCGGCACAAGTGGAGCGTCCCGTGCTGGAGCTGTCCGAGTTTGTGGCCGCAGAGCTTCTGGATGTTCCGGTCAAAAAGAGGCACGACATGATTATTTTGCACCCCACGTGTAGTGGTGTTGCCACGGGAAGTAACCATGCAATGGAAACTATTGCTCGTCACATTGCACAAGAAGTGGTTATTCCCACTGACTGGAAATGTTGTGGTTTCGCCGGCGATCGCGGCCTGCTGTTGCCGGAGCTGACGAGCAACGCAACCGTCCAAGAAGCTCGCGAAGTGGGCAATCGCCAAGGGCTCCTGGTCTCCAACAATCAACCGTGCCAAATCGGAATGAGTGGGGCCACCGGACGACCATACGTTTCGATTCTCGAAGCATGGTTGCAGAGTGTGAGGTAGGCAAGGCCCCGCTGGCTATTTCTCCATCCGCCCCTGTGCCCATCTGCCCATCTGCACTTCGGCCCTCGTGGGTACAGTCTTGGCACCGTACCCCATCTGTTTATTCCGATAGTTCGGGGAGTTGGCTGCGAACTGTCACGGAGCGAAGATAAAGGAGGCGCTAGAGCAGCAGCTTTGCGAACCCGAGCAGATGGCAAAAAAGGCGACCCGGCCCCTATCCTCTTGGCGGAGAGGAACGTACACCTGACGGCGACACTTCGGGAACCGGGTCTTTATGAACTCTAGTACGAGAGGCCAGAGACGCGGGGGCTGGGTTGAGTGGAGGCAGCTTAGAGAGATTTCGTGACCCCGCTCAAGGCTGAGAGAATGCTTAGCGCGCACGGCGGGCAAACTCCCGCATCTGGCCGGGCCTAGCCTATGGGCCTCAGCAGGTGTGCAGACACAGAGTGTTCCTGAGTTCTTTAATTGCCGTCACCTCAGATCCCGATCTCTCAAGGTTGGCCGGCTATCACCATCTGACACCCTGTAACAGGAGCGTGGCAGCTCACCAACTTGCCTACCGCACGCTGGGGCGCTCGAATGTGCGCCCTCCGCTCTGACAATCCCTTCCTCGGCGGTGGGTATCTATTTGGCGGAGTCAGGTGGTCAGCGGAGCAGTAGTAGCGACCTGCCCCCTGTTTTAGGTCCAGTTGATCAGAGCCCCAAATGTTGATCGTCGTTTATGAGAGTAGTGGGATGGTGGGCTTCGAGAGAAGCGATCACGTGTCACGCTAATACCTTCATATTTCCGGTGGGAAATGATCGACCGGATGCTCGGCGTGGAAGCCGTGTTAGCCCTGGTTTCAGAAACCAGTGTCCCGGAATAGACCATGTCCATTCGCCCGCCTTCATCTCCCGGGCTCTTCACGGATGGGCTGTTGATGGGGGCTTAGCGTTTATCTAGCCAGGGCGATCTTGGTGGAGCGGATTCATCGAGTGTTTCAACCGCAGGCTTCGGGACGTAGGTTTCCGTGTCACCAGTTTTGCTCTCGCAGCCATGCGGGAGGAACTATCGGTATGTGGAAGGCGAGTCATATCAGCGGGCATTTCTAGTGGCCACCAGTGGGCGGTTTCTCGTGGCCCTTGACAGGCTTAGAACACGCCGCCGCCGCATTCATCACGGGATATTGAGCCTCGGCGGTGTGCACTCGAGGGTGCATCCACGAAAAACCAGTGACGATTCTCGCCGAAACTCGACCCTGAAACAGCGGGCCAAACATGAGGTAAGTCGGAGGTTGGGTCTTTATGGTAATTTGTAACACGATTGTAACCTAAGCATGTTTATAAATAACATTATTGTGTTACTGTAGAACATTGTTGTGAATAACTCAAACGACAGGATTTTGATGAACAACGCTGTTCTCTCCGTAAAGAGCTTGGGCAAGAATTTCGGCGCTGTTCAAGCTCTAGAGGGAATAAACTTGACGGTTGCAGCGGGTGAAATCGTCGCCCTCCTAGGGGACAATGGCGCCGGTAAATCTACTTTGATGAATATAATTTGCGGGTCTAGTGTTGCTGACGAGGGCGCCGTTTCCGTCGATGGCGAGCTATTAAGAGGGCTTGCTGACGCGAAGCGCCTCGGGATCGGAGTCGTTTATCAGGATCTTGCGTTGGCGCCGCATTTGACAGTTGCCGAGAACATGTACCTGGGGTCAGAACTATCGCGTCGTCTCGGGCCATTTCGTATTCTCGACCGCCGAGGGATGTCCCGTGAAGCGGAGTTAGCGATTGCGAAGCTTGGAATTTCGACGCTACGCGATGTCAACATGCCCGTCGAGAGGCTCTCGGGTGGTCAGCGGCAAGTTTTGGCAGTCGCGCGGGCCATCAAACGGGCAAAAAGTCTCATCCTTCTTGATGAACCGACTGCCGCATTAGGGCCGAAGCAAGTTGAGATAGTGCTGGAAGCAATTCGAGCCGCGTCAAGGCACGGGCTGGGAGTGCTCCTGGTGTCGCATGACATACCTAACGTGCTCAGGCTCGCGCACCGGGTGGCAGTTCTCAGGCACGGCGCAATCGTCCTTGACCAGAATCCAAAGGGCATGTCGGTAGCGGACGTCATGACCGCGATGGTCGGGGAGGAGTAAAGCAGTGAGCGAGAGTGAGCCCGGCTCAGACAAATGGGAACATCAGTTCTCTGTAGTGTGGCGCAGGTTGCTGAATTCGAGGCCTATTCAACTCATGTTTGTGCAAGGAATTTTGATTTCGATTTTCTTTGCGGCTTCTAGTGGGCTCTTCCTTAACGCTGCGAACATCAGGGGAATGCTTATAGCCGCATCGCAAATTCTGTTAATCGCAGTAGCACAAGCCATACTTATGGCGGCCGGGCACATCGATATTTCCCAAGGTGCCGCCATAATCTTGTCCGCAGTAATTGGTGGACAAGCAATACTGTGGCTTCAGACTTTTTTATCGGTGCCATTCACTCTTATTTTTGGGTTGGTTCTTGCCGTCGGCGCGGGTGCGCTTGTCGGCCTCGTGAACGGCGTTGTCGTGGGCGTCATAGGCATAAACTCCCTTGTTGCGACCTTGGGGATGCTTGGAATAGCGACTGGAGTGGCCCAGGTAGTAACGAGGGGGGTGAACCTAATCGGCCTCCCCCCGGAGCTGAACACACTATTTGGTGGAGTTTATTTTGGCGCATTTCCACTTCCTCTCCTAGCTAGCGCTGCAATCTTGATTGTCCTTTGGCTTTTCTTCCATTTTACAAGTTGGGGAACGCATGTGCTTTCGATGGGGTCGAATGCCCGTGCTGCTCACCGGGTGGGGATTCGGACATTGAAGAACACGATTGGAATTTTTGTTCTGTCATCAGCTCTCGCGGGCTTCGCTGGGTTTATTGACTTGGCGCGGTATTCGACAACGAACATCTCTGGCCACACCAACTCCTCCTTGGCAGCAATCGCCGCTGCTCTAATCGGGGGGACGTTGCTAACCGGTGGTCGGATTAATTTCTTAGGTGCTGTCATTGGAGCCTTTCTTGCGATTATTCTTCAGTCCGGGCTTGTCATCAGCAATCTTTCGCCGTTTTACCAGACCATCGCGATTGGGACGATGCTTCTTATCGCGGTCAGCCTAGATCCTTCTAACCGTCAGCGGCGGGGAGGTGGCTGACCGAGAGAGGGGTGTAATAGAGCTTTAATCCATTCGCACCATCAAACAACAAGGAGAAAAAATGGCAACTCAATCGCTCCAAAAACGCACCAATACCAAGGCCGAGGGCCTGGCGCACCGTCGTTCAAGTCGACCGAAAAAAGCGCTGCTCGCAGTCGTATCCATCGGAGTTCTGGCTTTGTCTGCTTGTGCGGGCGACACGGCTCCGACGGTGAGCGACACAGACTCGACGGCGGGCGCCGCACCTTCGGCAGGAACCAGCATTGCAATGGTGACGCCTGCTAGCACTGACGAGTTTTACCTCACGATGTATTGTGGCGCACGTGCCGCAGCCGCCGAGCAAGGAGTAGATCTGACAATCTCTGGTACTACCGAGATAACGACCGAGTCAGTGATGCTCGTCCTCACAACGGTACTCGCTACTGAACCCGACGGCATGTTGCTGACCGTCTGGGATCAAGAGGCGTTCAACACCACAATGAAACCGTACACTGATTCTGGACGCCCACTTGTGATGCCCGACTCTTTCATCAGCAGCGGGGATTACCTCCAGAGCATCCGTACAGACAGCTACCAGTCGTCCTACGACGCTGCTGTGGAGGTAGCGGGCTCTTTTGGTCTCTCGTCGGGGAAGGTGCTCATTGTCACGGACTCTCCCGGTAATGGGATTCAAAGCGCTCGTGCCGAAGGTTTCAAAGATGGAATTGAGGCTGAGACAGGGCTTGAGGTTCTGGAAATTCAGTATGTCGGCAACGACTCTGCCAAGGCCTCTGGCACCGTTACCTCCGCCTCCGCCGGAAACGACGACCTCGTCTTGGTTTTCTCCACCAACATTGGTGCCGGAACTGGCGCAGCTAATGGAATAGCGACCGCTGGAAAAGATATTGTGCACGTAGGCTACGACACATCTTCGTCCCAGGTTGCACAGCTCCGCAATGGAGACTATGACGTGTTGGTAGCGCAAAGCCCCTATCAAATGGGTTTTGACTCGGTCACCCTCGTAGCGCAGATTCTCAAAGGAGAAAAGAATCAGGCTGATGTGACGGAGCAGACGATGTTCTCTAAATCTGCTCTGGTGACACAGGAAAATGTTGACAGCCCAGAAATGGCGACATTCCTCTACAAGGAGGACTGTAGCTAGCTGCAGTTTAAACCATGGTTTGGCTCCCCAGAGCTGGGGAGCCAAACCATGGTTTTCGAGGTACTGACAAGGAAGGAGATAGAGAAAATTAGTGAATCAAGGTTGCGGTCCAACCTGGAACGCGCACTAGATGCACTCCGTAGGGTGGACGCCATAGACCGTCGTGGCCCCAGACTCAATGCGGTGCCACTTCTCAATCCTCGGCTATTGGCGTCGTTGGGACGTCCGGGATCTCTCGCGGGCAGAATTTATAGCGTAAAGGATTCGCTGGCAGTGCGGGACATGCCATTGTCAGCTGGTTCACCCGCTTTTGCTTCGATAACCGCATCCAACGACGCGACGATTGTCGAAATGCTCCGTGCCGAAGGCGCCAACCTTCTGGGAAAGACCAATATGCCTCCTGTTGCGATCGGTGGTGGGCAGCCTGGAGTTTACGGGCGAACGCGAAGCCCCTTCAACCCTGATTATTTAGCCGCGGCTTGGCATTCCGGTTCCTCAATTGGCTCTGCTGTCTCGGTTGCCGCGGGCTACTGTGATTTTGGTGTTGGGCAAGAGACTGTGTCGTCCGGTCGGTCGCCGGCGTCAAACAACGCTATTGTCGCCTACACGCCGTCTTGGGGCGTGCTGTCGAGTGTTGGCAATCTGCCGCTCCATCCCTACCGCGATGTCGTAGTGCCACACACGACGGACATCTCGAGCCTTCTTTCCATCCTCAGAGTTATCTCGGGACGGGACGATCGAGACGTCTGGTATCGACAAACTTCATTACCTATGGATGGCGCCGGTCAGGTCATTAATGCGTTCCGTGAATCGAGAATAGAGCCCTTTGGCCGGCCGATACGGCTGGGGGTTCCCTTCCTTTACGTGGGGGAGTCCAACAATGGTGTTGAAGCGGTCCCCATCCGTCGCTCGGTGCTAAGGCTTTGGGAGCAGGCGGAGACACGCCTGCTCGCCGCGGGGGTTGAGCTGGTTCGCGTACCTTTTCCAATAGTCGAAGCCTACGAGGCACGCTCGCGGGCACACGACTTCGCGGCCGCAGGCTACGTGCCCGAAGGCTGGACCGAGTTTGAGCTTGGTCCCTTAATGACATCGGCTTGGGCCGGTTTTCTCAGGGATTTTGGCGATGGGACTGTGTTGGGGGATTTGTCGACCGATTCAATTCGGCCGGTTTCGCCATGGTCGACTGACTTGAGGAGACATGGCAGCTTCCATTCAGGCCGTGACCCCTTCGACTTCAACGCAATCTTGCGCAGCCCCGGTCTGTCAGAATCCGATGTGCTTGCACGTGCCGAGCCGGCGATCCTTGGCCTGGACCATGCGCGGCGCACACTGCACGATGAATGGTTGGACGCGCAGGCTTTGGACGGTCTGGTATTCCCTGCTAACGGTGATGTCGGACCCTGGGACGCTGATAAAAATACGAGCGCAGCAGAACTGGCATGGAAGGACGGCTGTGTTTTTTCCAATGGAAATCATGTGTTCCGAAGAGTGGGAATTCCCTCAGTAACGGTGCCGATGGGCTTGATCGATGATATTGGTATGCCGGTTGGTCTTACCGTTGTTGGTCGCGGTTGGGATGACGCCCGGCTGATATCGATTGCAGCCGAACTTGAGCGAATGCTTCCGGGGCGCGAGGTCCCGATTCTTCCAATTTGTGGAGCTGACGCCCTTTCTTTTAGTGAATCGCTATTACCATCATCATCTGTCCCAGGGCCAGTTTCGATATCTTCTGTTGCGACTTACGACCCGAACAGGGGACTGAGCCTCGTCGAGGTTCAAAATGATGACACAGAGTTAATTTCTGTTCAGGTGCTCGGCAAATCATTTATCCTGCAGCCGGGAGAGTCGGTGGCTTTCGATGGAGACCCAGATGAATGGGGGGCAATTGCTGGACCTCTGGTGGTGGCCGTCTCGGCTTGTGAGGGGGAAGAAGCGGCAAATTACAGCGAGCTGCCGTTGGGTTTTAGTGGTGAGCAGGCTCCCGTGCCTTTGGGAGAGACGAAATCGTGAGATCGCATCTCATTAATAAGACTTAGAACGGATTAGGGGAGAGAAACATGGGAAACAAGTCACCCGGTACTGAGGCCGCGGTCCACGAAATCTTGCAGCGGCACGCTCAGCGAACTTCGCTTGCTCTGCGTGCACTAGTGACTGATGAGATTATCGCCGAGCACCGTGACGCTCCTCTCGCTCCTTCTAAGTCACCCGCTCTTCTTCATATTCTTGATGTGATGAGGCAGGCGCCTGTCGCGGGCAAGTTAGCGATTCTCGCTATTGATCCCGGGAGGCAGTATCAGGTGATTCGGCTATCTGGTGAGTACGCGAAGATGAACGACCTAAGTGACAGGCGTCGGTACCGTGATGAAAATGATGCTCTCCACGAAATTTTTCTTCGTCGTCTCGATGAACTTGGAGTTCGAGATCGGAGCACGATCACGGACGAATTGGATGTGTTTTCCTGGGAGGCTGATCAGGCTGAAATCGAAAATTTCTCCGCCTCGCTCAAACGATTCGTCATCGGTTACCTCGATCGACCTGCGGCTTATGCTGGTGAGAGTGTCACCCTCCACGCGTCGGCGGACGCTGACACTGAGGTCCGAGTGGACCTCGTCGAACTTGCTTACGGTGAAAGCCGGGGTGACGTGCGCGAACACGTCACCCTGGAACTGGGCCAGATCAAAGTGCGGAACCAAGCGGTGACGATTGGTTCCGCTGCAGTCGTTGCGGACCTCGCAGGCCTCCGGTCTGTGGCTCGCACCGTGGGCTTGAGCATTATGCCGACCTTTCTCGGTGCGGAGCAAGCCATTATTAGCCAAGAGTCGAGGGACGGAGCAAGTTGGGAGCTCTCGCTCGACAAAGCCGGTCGAGTCGTCTTGAATGTCGACGGTCTCTACGATGGCTCTCAACGGCTGGAAGGTCCTGCGCCGTTGCACCGCGGCGTCTGGTACTCCATTGCTGTGACGTTCGGCAATGATCGCATCGACTTGGCCGTGAAGTCTGTGATTCCGACGGCTGCGGCGTGGGGGGCGGAAGCGGCGGCTGTCAACCAAGCCGTCACCGTATCGGTAATATCCGCCGCAACGACATTTGTCCTACCCCAAGCTCCGCTCCAGTTCTCTGGGAGGACGAAGTCCGACGGGTTTGAGCGATGTTTTGACGGAAAGATCGAAAGGCCCTACCTGTCCACCTCACTGGATGCTGCATCCCTCTCGGTGCACCGCGCACTGCTGGGTCCGATTGAGGAGCTTCCAGGCCTGCTACTTAGTTGGTCTGCTTATGATGCACTGCAGGACCCGGCGGCTGTTGGTCAGGTCATTCCAGCACGCGGCTCGTCTGGCGAGCACCTCCCCCAGTTCGATGCAATCTGTCGCAACACGCCGGCGTGGGGTGTTACGAGTTCAAGCTGGGACGGTTCGGTGACGGATTTTTCCGAGAAACCCAAGTTATGGGATGCCGTGCACTTTCATTCCGACGATTTGGATGACTGTCGGTGGGAAACAGCCCTCACTATTTCCTTGCCCGATGATCTCTCGAGTGGCGTCTACGCCGTGCGGCTTAGCGCTGACGGTGTCGATGTGGAACGCGTGCCAATCTTCATTGAATCACGCGTGGCAACTTCTCGAGTGGCCGTAATTATTCCGTCGGCATCGTATACCGCTTATGGTAACGACCACCCTGGGACCCAAGGGCAAATGGCTCAGGCCACGGCAAGCCGCACCCCGGTGCTTCTGTGGGGCGATATTTTCATGCAGGAGCACCCTGAGCTAGGGCTCTCCTGCTACGACTCCCATAGAGATGGTTCTGGTGTGGGGTACGCCTCGTGGCGTCGCCCGATGTTAAATATGCGTCCAACCCACCGTTACCACGTTGGAGCGTGGCAACTTCCCGCCGACCTTAAGTTGGTGAGCTGGCTTAGGGAAGAAGGTGTCAATGTGGATTTCATAACGGACCATACGCTTCATGCAATCGGACGGCAGGCACTCGATCAGTATTCCACCGTGATGACATCGACGCACTCTGAGTACTACACCACGGAAATGTTAGATTCTGTAGAGGGCTGGATTGCGGATGGCGGCAGGTTTGCCTACCTTGGAGCGAACGGCTTCTATTGGAGATGTGCCTTTGCGCCCAATAGGCCTTGGCTGTTCGAGTTGCGACGCGGAGAAGGTGGCTCCCGCGCCTGGGAGTCCCGGCCTGGTGAGAGTCACCACGCTTTCACAGGAGAACGTGGCGGGCTTTGGAAGTTTCAGGGGCGCTCGACGCATAGGATTTTCGGGGTTGGGTTTTGTTCTCAGGGGTTCGACTCGTCTGGCTGGTACCGCAGGCTCGCCGGGTCCTACGACCCTCGTGCAGGTTTCATTTTTGAGGGTGTAGAGGGAGAAACTTTTGGCCACGCTGGCTCAGAAGGTGGTGGAGCGGCGGGTCAGGAAACGGACCGATTCGACGCCAACCTAGGAAGTCCAGTGGATGCTTTGATTCTCGCTAGCAGCGAAGGACTCTCCGAAGGCTACCTTCGCGCTGTCGAAGAGGTTGGTTTCCTAGTTTCCGGGACTTCGGCCTCTAGCGATCCGTTCGTCCGTGCTGATATAACTTACTTTGTGAACGACGCGGGAGGTGCCGTTTTCTCAACGGGTTCCATCGCGTGGTGTGGGTCGCTCGGCGAAGATGAAGGTGTCAGCAGGATCACAAGGAACGTGATTACTAGGTTTGCGGACCCGGCCCCTTTGCCTTGGACATCTATAGAGAGGAAACTAAACCCGTGATTGAAGAGCCCCTTTACTACTGGAACGCTATCGACTTGGCTAAGGCCATTCGGGATCGAGAGGTCTCCGCCGTTGAGGTAATGCGAGCCCATCTCGATCGCATCGAAGAAGTCAATCCAATGCTCAACTCGTTAGTAGCACTAGTGCCGGCTTCCCAGGCTCTTGGTGGTGCAGAGGCGGCTGATGAGGCCGTGGCACGTGGCGATGAGGTCGGTCGACTCCATGGGCTTCCGACTGCGGTCAAGGATTTACTTGACGTGCGAGGGCTCCCAACCACCTATGGGTCCGCGGCCTTTGCTAAGGCGCCTGCGGCCACCCGAGACAGCCTTCTGACAAGTCGACTGCGTGTTGCTGGGGCGCTCGTGATTGCTAAAAGTAATACACCCGAGCATGGGGTAGGGACGTTAACGTTCAATTCCGTTTACGGCGTTACCTCTAATCCATGGGACCTGTCAAAGCACAGTGGTGGATCTTCGAGTGCAGCGGCGGCAGTGGCCTCGGGCATGTTACCCATAGCTGATGGCTCGGATAGTGGGGGTAGCCTTCGCTACCCCTCTTCTTTCTGTAATACGGTCGGTTTGAGGCCAACCGCAGGCCGGGTGCCGGCTGACTCGATTGGTAGTGGGTGGTCTCCGCACAGTGTCCTCGGTCCGATGGCTCGCAATTCCCGCGATGCTGGACTGCTGCTGTCTGCAATCGCCGGTCCCGACAACGCTTCGCCGATCTCTCTGGGAGAAGACCCATCGGTGTTCGCAGACCTACTCCCGCGTTCAGTTCAAGGGCTGAGGATTGCATGGAGTAAAGACGCCGGTGGCCTTCCTGTCGCGCGCGAGGTAGAAGAGGCATACGCACTTGCACGTGACCGTTTGGTTTCTCTGGGCGCGTTGGTTGAGGATGTTGAAATTGACTTTTCTGACGCTGATGATGCTTGGGAAATAATCGAGATGTTTGGGTTCTTTTCCTTTGGCTGGACCGGAGTTGAGATGGAGCCAGAGAAATATCGCCCCGACTTTGTCCGGAACGTGAAGCAAGGTGGCGATTACACTGCTAAACAGATTTCAAGAGGCTTGGAGTTGCGGACTGAAATTTACAGACGCACAGCGCAAATTATGGAATCGCACGATGTGTTCGTTACCCCGGCAACCCCGGTCACTGCTCCTGATGTGCAGGTAGAATGGGTGAAGGAAATACAAGGGTTTCGGTTTGATCGCTACTTCCAGTGGCAAAGAATGGCAAACCGCATCACGATGACCAGTCACCCAGCGCTGGTAACCCCCGGGGGGTTTACTGAGTCAGGTATGCCGTTCGGTTTGCAGTTAGTTGGACGCATGCGCGCGGATGCTGAACTTTTGCGAATTGGGGCTGGTATTGAAGCGGCCACAGGTTTCGTCCGAATCCGGCCTACAGGCATCTAGTTTCGTCACCCACGGACGTTATGG
>Ga0105055_10011450_pt1 | contig 10946 bp, 14 predicted proteins | sample BON03_FD_78090 | JGI IMG/M metagenome (GOLD analysis project Ga0105055, IMG submission 78090) | Freshwater microbial communities from Lake Bonney liftoff mats and glacier meltwater in Antarctica - BON-03 | ecosystem: Environmental > Aquatic > Freshwater > Ice > Glacier meltwater | place: Lake... | reverse complement strand
TATACATATATATATATACTATATATATATATATATATATACATATATATATATATATATATATATATATATATATATATATATATATATATATATCGGGTTTTGTTTGTTTGTGTTTTTGGAGGGGAATCAGTCCTCGTGGTCCCCTAGTGGCTTTCATCTCCGCCTCCAGTTGTTGCTGTGTTAATTGCACCTAATGGTACTGAGTCACCACATAGTGGTCGTATGCAAGTGACAGGTGCGTTGGTTCTTTTTTTTCCATCTGAGGCTGTCTAGGATAACCTTCACTCTGCCTGGCAGGCCCAGTAGCACACTAAGACACTGAGACGTAGTCGAATACTCTGAGGTAGCAGATTCCGTATATGCTAGGACTTGATCAAACAAAAAGACGGCTGACATGGACGGTCTACGCTACTCCCCTGATGACCCTCACTACAGACTTGGGCCTGTCCATACGTGTCTCTATGTTCGAGTACGTGAGACTGGTGACTGGGACCTCTTTCTGGGTCCCCTGGAATGGGCGAGGGTGGAGACTGGTGGAGCTGACCGAGGGGTGTTGTAGCAAAAGGGATTCCTAGCGGTCGACATAGTTACTTTTTTTCTCTGGGATTGACTCCTCCAGGCACAACTATATATGAATAGGCCCAAAAACAAGGAATTGTCATCTTCCTGTCGCTCGCTCTCTCTATCTTTATCTCTTTTCCTCTCTCTCTCAGACTCTCTTTCTTCATCTCTGTGTCTTTTCCTCTCTCCCTCTCTTTCTCTCTTCCTCTCTCTCTCCCTCTATGAATACAGCCGAGGCCAAATTATCTTGTTGGGCCTGGTATGTAGGCAAGCCAAATGACCGTTTCGATTTTGGCGCGCACGACTTTCGTGGTGGCAGTTCTACCACAGATCTACAGGTGAATTTCAAAGAGAGGATATACTTGTATGAAACAGAATACCTTGCAAAACCAAAAACCGATCTTACCCTTTTGCCCGGCCATGGCCGCGTTCGCTAGCCAAGCATTTTCAAGGGCAGCGAATGCTTGGCTGCTACACAAGTAAACTTAGTCAAGTATTTGTACCCCTAGAATTGCAATACATTTTGGTCCAACCTAAACCTCATATCTTATGGCTAGCATTTAAAATCGAAAAGTGTTTCTCCGTTTGATGTTACCTTTTGATTGGTGAAATCAAAGATCCGCATTTCATCTGATAGAATCCGATTTCACCGCACTCTGATATGTCTCCGTCTTACTGAACCTTGCTCAATATTTCTCTCTTGTATTTCAATCATTCAATCAGGAAAGTATCGTTGGAAACGGTAGTAATGCAGCAGACGGTCTCCTGCATAGCGTGGCTATTGTTGTTACTCAGGAAAATGTTACCTTTTACCTGGATGCCAAAATTCAGTCTATTGTAAATACTTCAAGACCCATCACCGATTGCGCTGGAAGGAGCTTAGAGCTAGGAGATAATAACATTGATTTACTAGGCGAGGTCACTTTTTTTGCTCGAGCTTTGAATCAAGAGGAGATGGAGGAGATTATGTTTGCGGGATTTACGTTCCAGTCTATCTCCGTCGGCAAATCGATTTACACCCCTGAACGGACACGTTTCGATAGAGCCAATTCGAAAAGCACCCAAGCCTTCTCTGAGGCACAAGGTGAGAGATCGATTATACGCCAGGACACGCAAGTGGATGGGACACTCACGCGCCAGATCACTGAACTCATTGTTTCACCAACATCCAATGAATTACTACCGAATATTGTTGTGCCCAGCCTCGAAGGATGTCCTCGAATTACAACCTTTGGCGCCAGTACGTCCTGCCATATCATGAATCTGACGGAAGACGATGCACAACCAGATCCCACTTTGTCAGGGGAAGCAAAATATTTTCCTTTTATTAAGCAGAAATACATGGCGGATGGCAGGCGTCTTCGGGACCCTTCTTACCTTGGAATCCAACCAGAAAAGGAATTTCTGAGATATGATTCGCAACAGTTTCCTAGCTGGTGTAGAATGTCCGCTACATTCAGCATATGGTTTGAAAATTGGGGCTCGGGGGGATACTTGATTGCTCGATACGGATCTAGTGAAGAGGTATGGCCAAGCAAGGGATGAGCACTTTACATAAGTAAGCATGTGATCTGTAGAAAGCGAAAGAGTGTGCGTGCGTGTATATGTGTGTGTGTGTGTGTGAACGGTGTCAGGTGTTGTACATGTGTGAGCGCCAATTTCTGAATAAGCATTGATATTGTACCAGTTCAAGAGGGAACCCTCATTACATGCTCAGTCATAACTTGCAACATTATCTACATCATACTGTTGCACAGGCCAAAGCAGGATTGCTGCCTGGATTGGTCCTGATTGGTATCTTCCAGGTGAAGGTGTTGAGGAATTTTTGCCCGAGTGGTTTGGGTTAGAAGCCCTCGGCAACATGCTTGTTGGGCAACGCCGCTACATCGCCTACACCTTCAACAAAGACACGGATACCACCTGTGCCTATATTGATGGCGTGGAGTTCAAGTGTGAAGAGCATCCGCTTGGCACCGTCGGAAAAGTTGATTGCAATCTAAATGGCGATGGATCTTACATCTCCTTGGGCCACCGCATGCCTGGTCGGGCCCTTCCCTATAGGCCACCCTAAACCAGAAGAAATCATGAGAGCCTGTACTTTTTTTTGATCCTGACCCGTTCGCTTCCACCTGTTCCGATGACACGCTAACAATTACCCCAGGAACAACATTATGCTCAGCGTTTCTCTCCCTGATTGTCAGGGAGAGGACATGGCAGTGCATTTCCCTTGAGCCCTTCCGCAACATAATATGACTGCAACACACTGCAACACACTGCAACATTCTGCAAAATCATACTGCAACACACTGCAACATAACACTGCAACACGCTGCAACTGTGAAAGTGAAACCACTAACCACACTGTGACAGGCTATATGTACTGGCACGTGTTTGAAAGAGTTTGCAGTAACACATTCAGATAATGTCTGGCAGGTGCGTATCAGTTTGCGACCACAGTGCAGGATTGGCGCTATTACAGAGAGGCTTTGACTGCAGAAGAAATCAAAAGATTAGCATTCGAGAGCATTGACGAGGATGGGAAGAATCTCCGAACTTGTGAGCGCTCTGACGAAGGTGGGGATACAGACTGGAAGGATGTCAAGGGAAAAGGATGCGGTATATCTCTCTTTCTCTCTCTTTCTTTCTCTCTCTCTCCCCACGCAAGGAGTGGCAGGGGCGAAAAACTTCTCTCTCCAAGGCTCTCTCTCACACACACATTACTCAGTGCGTTTTCCGTAAGTTGATTAAATTTAATAGAACGTAAAACATATCATCAGCAAAGATTAGGCTTGGAAATTCGGACTTCAAATCTCGGTCAAAAGACGATTCTTATGTTGATTATACTCTCTTTTTCTCTCGCTCCTTTTCTCTCCCCCTTTCTCTCTCTCTGTCTCTCTCTCTCGCCCTCTCTCTCTCTCTCTCGCTTTCTCCCTTTCTCTCTCTCTCTCTCTCTCTCTCTTTTTCTTGCTCTCTCGCTCTCTCGCTCTCTGTCACTCACACTCTCGCTCTCGCTCTCGCTCTCACTCTTGCTCTCGCTCTCGCTCTCGCTCTCGCACTTTCTCTCTCGCGCGTGCGCTTTCACTCTTTCTTGTGCTCTCTCTCTCAAATTCAGCGCTTATTACCCAGTATGACTAGTGGGCTACTGGAATTCTCTCTCTCTCGTACACACACACATACACACACACGTTGCACTCTCCTTGTCTCTCTTTCTCTTTCTCGCTCTTTCTCTCTCGCTCCACCTCATCTTTCTCTATCTGTTTGTCTTCTTTTTTCTCGTTCACCCTCAAATATACTTCTCTCCCTTTTAGGTTCTCCTTGATCGTCCTGAGTCTCGCTTGCTCGCTTATTTTGACAGAAAAATGCTAACTATATACATATTTGATATATTAAATTGCCTTTCGTTATGTATTCATTCCAGCATGGTATCAAGAGAAGAAGAAGACAGTGTCAACCATTTGCTCTACCGAAGAAGTCAAGAAAAACTGCCCTGTGGCGTGCGATTTCAAAGCTAAATGTTGGGAGGGTCTTCCGAACCCTGCAAATATGTACACTATTTGGAGTCGCACTATGCTCCTGACGGAAGAGAGACTGGGCAGTGGTCTGGTGTGTGTGCGTGAAGGCATCGATGCAGTGGCAGAATGCCGCAAGAATAAGTTGAATCCCAGTGGTATTGCTGCGATTCCTGGAAGACAGGATTGGCTACAATATTCGGTGGATGTACGACTCAAGGTTTTTCTGATGTTTCCTCTCCCTTTCTCTGCTCTGGCTTTACACACTTTTTTTGAAAGATTCTGTAGGCAAGGTCCGGAATCAATTCCGGGAATTTCGGAATTTCAAATCTGGCCAGAAGACGATTCTTATATTGATTACGTGTGCTGCAGCAAGTTATATGTTGCAGCAAATAGTGTATTGCAGCAAATTGTTTGTTGCAGTAAGTGCTTTCATGTGTGCCTTTCGTCCGCTTTAAGATGTGTGTTGCAGATAACTGTTGTAGCAAATTGTGTGTTGCAGCAAGTGCCCTGAAGTGTACCCTTCGTCCCCCTTCAGTTGTGTGTTCCAGCAAGTTGCGTGTGTTGCAGCAAGTTGCGTGCGTTGCAGCATGTTACATGTCGCAGCAAGTTGAATGTTGCAGCAAGGCGAATTCAAGTTACAGCAATGTGTGTGTTGCAGCAAGGACCCTTATGCATGCCGTCAATCCTGTTGCAGCAAGGACTGGTCCGATTTGTTCCCGTTTTTTGGTTGGCAACAACCAGTGAAGCACAGTGAAATGAGAAGCCTGGCATAGAAGGGCAATCAGGCCAAGTTTGTTGCCGGGCATACAGTGTTTTTCTAGCTAGGTCTCCTTTACTGTGTATTCGTAAAGGGAATAATGATTTCCAGATTTCCGGAAGAAAATAGTGTGCTCAATTTCATCTTTCTCTTTCTTTTTGTCTTCCCTCTTTTTCTTTCACCCTCACGTATACTTCTTTCTCTTTCAGCTTCTCCTCGATCGTTCTATGAGGGGATAAGACCATGGGTTCGCTTTCTGTCGATTTCATGGGTTCCAAAGCTGGACACTTAAATCCATCACTTTTTGCGCGATTTTTCTACGTTACATTTTTAACTCATCTCTCTACTCCCCTCCACAACCTCCTCTTGCTTTACCTTCTCATATCTAGCAAGCGGATATGCAAATTGATAACTGCGATGTCCTGGAGAAATACATCAGCCCGTACTGCTCATTTCCAGCTCCCTGGACAAAAACAATAAATCAAGAGATCAAGGCCAATGGCGGGTACACAATTTCCTTCTGGTACAAAGCGAACTTGGGAACTAAAATTGCAGAGAGAAGAGACTCATGGGGTGAGGATCCTGAAACCATGCGACGAATGGTGTTTTTTTCGAAGATGTCTCCGCCTGAAGTACTGGCAGAATTTCAAATGACAAATTCAGATTTGGTGAATGTTCGTTTGTATGGTTCATGTTCAGACGCAGAGACTGAGAACATGGGTCCAGGGCCTGGCACTATCGAAAATGGGGTGTGGTACCATGCCGCAGTAAGTTTGGGCGTGACGAATGACGATGGAAAAAAAGGAATGATAGTCTTTTCTGGATCGAGTGGCACTTTTGACTTTGCTGATTGGGACTGGTGCCGCGATGAAACCATGGATTTCATCCAGGGTATACAACTTCCAGGTGGGGTAATCATGTCTCCTATTGAAATCACTTCGTCACCACTCCCTGTCAAGGAAATCCAAAAAAGATTTTATGAGGAATATCCAAATTTCCAATTGCGACGAGGGCCCCGTGTCGACGACAGAACACGGATGACCAAAACAATTCCATACGTTAGAAACACTTTTACGTATCCAGTTTCTTTGGTTTCGCCTCCTATTGTGCTCCAGACACGAAATGAGAAGACTGATGTGTGTAAAAACAAACTTGGGGGCATCTTTCAGAAAAAGATCTGGAAGGAAACCCTTGATGGCGTTGCGTGCAAATTGCCCTACGAATGCGATATCAGCCTGGTGAACACATCTACGTCTCTCATGTCATGTTCTCGGGAGACAGGGCCGTCGATCTTCTTTGGACAGTCTCCGCTGGTGTGTAATAGTGTAGGATTAAAATGATTTGCGTGTGTGTCAGTGTGCCTGTGTGTATGAGGTATGGTAGTACCATCAGAGTTGTATTTATACAACATCCAACAAGCACGTCCTGCCTAATTTTGAAATCTAAACAGAAACTTGGCGGGAAAGAACAGTTTTACGAATTTCTCCAAAGCATTGCAGGAGCACCTATTCTCGTTCGTGACGGCATTCCTGAAAAGACTTCCTCCTTCTTGGATGCGCAAACTACTTCAATTACAGTTGCAATAGTTGCCTTTTCTCCCGAGTATGGACTGGCTAGTACTATTTCGATTACTGCAAAGATGTCAACTGGTGTCTCAGTCGATTACTCAGTGGAGCATTTCCAATCGCTCGAAGGTGAGGATCTTGAGACGTACAAGTGGGTGTCAATCATTGGTTTTATGTTAGCTGGTGTGATCTTTGTTGAAAATATTGTCACTATTATGCACAAGGATATTCACCAGGTAATATGTGTTGTGTGTGTATTAATCATTCTATCAGGATTGAGCAGATTGTGATTGATTCAAAACATGTGCGTTCTCTGGCAGGAATTTTTTGGATTCTTCGTTGACTTGGTGTGCAAGTTCTGCTGCCTATCATCTACTTTGCCTTGCGGTATAGCCAAGTGGCAATGTCGAGAGAAGTTCTTGCGGATACTGTTGGTACCCAAGGGTTGTCTGGTGAGCCCTGGTCGTCGCGAAGCGTTAGTTTGGACGAAAAGATTTCGCAGTTTTTCAATGGTAACATATATCAATTTATCCATGCCTGTGTACATGCAGTCAAAATTGTTTGGGATTGTGCTAAATCAGTGGACTGAGACAAAGGACCCCAAATCCCCCTTGCCCTTTTCCCCCCTTTACAGGGCTGGAAGTATTTGAGGCCAAAATTTCGAACGAGTCTTTAATGGCAACTTTCTACTTTGTGCATGCGACTGCTGCCCTGTTTCGACTGATTTACCAGGTGATACGTGTATGTATGTGTTACAGTGTATGATTGATTGATGTTGCTTTTATTACTTCGTAAGAAATAGTCTAGTAGCTTTGCTGGAAGCTCTATGTGCTCGAATATGTATGCATGCATATTTGTTTACGTTTGTTTGTATGGCATTTTATCTCTATTTGTGTTAGTATTGATTAGATTATTTTACAGACTTCGGCGCATCCACGCACAGCTATCTTGGTGCACACTATGATTCAAGCTGCAGGCGATCTCTGGCACTTTATGATCTTATTTTTCGTGCTAAATTTCGTTTCATCGCATTGGGTATGTTAAAAATCATGTATATTTGTGTCTATCAATACTTGTGTTGTAGATGCTGCATTGTGCGTAGATAGGGGACTCCTGTTCTCGTGGAAATTGCTTTACGTTCACTAATGTATACGTGTACATGCATAAATGTGTTTGTATGATATAAGTATGTGCATACACGTATATAGCTTTATACGTATTGCGCATTTATATATATATATAGGCAGGTTACATTTTTTATTGGAAAATCCAAAAGGAACGTCAATCATGAACTCCGTCAATATGTATAAACACACACATATGTATATATATATACATACACTTATATATATAATGCATACATACACACACGTATTCATGTAGGTATGGCTCAATTTGCGAGCACAAAGGAAGAATTTTCTTCTCCCCTTATGAGCTTTGAGACACTGTGGGAAATGCTCTTAGGGTCGATGATTGAGAGTGGCGACATCCCTTCATCGACATGGTCGTTCAATGCTATCATGATGATTTACCTCCTCTTGTACAACTTCTTCATCTTCATGATCATGTTGAACTTTGTAAGTATATTTGTCCCGTGCAGAACTATTATATTTCGTTGCAAATACCTTCATTCTCACATGCGTGCACACGCACATCAGCGGCACACGCACACGCACGCACACATGCCGCGACACACGCAAAAAAAAACAAAAAAACTTACGCTTTCACCAATATCTTTACCAGATCATTGTTATCATTGTAGAAGCCTACATGAAAGTAGTGGCTGAAATCGCTGACATGGAGTCGGACCAAGAATTTTTCTCTGATGTGGCCTCGGTTACATTTGTCAGCATAAAGTCTACTGTGCTGGGGTGGCCAGGGCACATGCAACTCATTGCAGAACTCAAGGCATGCCGCAAAACCAACATTAATTACTCATCCCTTCGCCTCTTATTCCCCAGTGGAACGTGGAAGCGTAAGTCCATTATTTCTTTTCTTCATCACTACACAAGATACGAGTTTATGGCGGTGGGAGCTAGAAAGGAATCCTCCGAGCAAGTCGAAAGTGTCCGACGAACCGTGGCCGAAATAGAGGTGCGACTTTCGGTGATGCTGGGTATGCCAATTCCAAACGCTGCAGAGCGGACCATGGAGAATAAACGTCTTGACATGATAGGACAAGTAGAGCGGGACTCACGAGCGATCTGCAACATCAAATCGAAAAACAAAAACAAAGAAGCACAATTTCGGACCCACACTGATCATCAAAAAAACCGACAATTATGCCCTGCCTTTAGACTCTCCTTTGGAAACGCAGGCAAGGCAATCAGCTGTTGGGCAAACCCAAGAAGTGCCAGAGCAAGTGGATTCAAGATTTGCAATCGCAGACGACACAAAAGAACTTTTTATGATTGAAATCAATCGTCTCCAGATACAGCAACGCCAACAGCAAGAAGAGACCCAGGCTATGTTTCGCACTCTCACTGATATGCTAACTAAGCAGGCTGCGGGCGGTGTGGCTGCCGACAGGTATCAAACTCACTTCAACGCCTTTGCTCTCAAACGCGCATTCTGTTTTTCAAATCAGTGACGTATTTGTTTTGCAGCTTGGAACAAAGCGCTGAGAGGATGCAACAGAATGCAGCTGCGTCAGCCGCCCAAGATCCTCAGTGTCCTGTATCAGATTCCCTCAGCCAGCAGCATACAGCATTGACTACAAATGTGGGGACCACTTGGCAAGGATATTGCTGATTGTAAGTTTGTGTATTTTGTTAGTTTGCATGTGTTGCAAATGCAGGCTTAAACTTATAAGAATAAGTTTAAGTATGTCAGGAATGATGTATATCTTACTATTCGTCTTATTCCCCAATTCGTCACCACGAGGAACGCATTACTAACAACCGTTGGACATACAACAGAATTATCTCGTCGATTAAAGCTTCCCACCTTTGTCTTCACGAACCCGAGATGTGAAATATCCTTTTTCAAATCGCTCGGGACAAAAACTAGCTACATACACACAAATACGTTACATAGAACTTCAAATTTTCCTTTCTCTTCTCTGTTTTCCTTGAAGTTTCCCGTTGCAAGCAAGCTGGCTGTCACGATTTTTTCCCGATTCCTCACGACAGACGCCACACAGCACACAGCAATTAACATACAGCACAACACTAAAAACGTAAAGATGGATCACACCTTTAGCATTCGAAAATATATACATACGTAGTAAGGCGTCGATAGTAACATTGATACTCATAATCAAGGCACCTTAATTATGAGTAAGCACATCGTGTTCTTCTTTGGAAGTGTGCTTCTGAGAGATGTATCGCGAAGAAAACTACTTGGAAAAAAATACTTAAGGACTTTTTGGCGCTTTCAGAGGTGTGTGTATTTTGTCTTCTTTTATCAAATCAACTCTCAACTGCCAAACATCGGAGAGCCCAGCGCGTGAGGTACCACAAATGCGATAATAGTCCGAGTTGAGGTTCAACCAGCATGCTGGACAAAGATCAAAACGACGAAGGGTTGCTCACGCTATGTGTGAAACAGGTGCTCATGAAATGATGAGCACTTTCGTGTCTCAACACCTTGGACACGTGGAGAGGTTCACGCAAACAATTTTTTTTCGAGTCTAGTAAAATTGTGACAAGACTAAATTTAAATACATATTCAGCCGTTTCACCTCTTCTTTCCAGCCTACAGGGATGGCAGTTCAATATTTTGTGATATAAGTATGCCGGTGTAGGTTTTTTTTCAATCAAAACAAGCTTATGTTATTTCTAAACATGCCAAAATACACAGGTGCGATCTGGGCCCATGTACTGCAACAACAAGAACAAAAACTCTGACATATGAATCTTGTAATGTACATCCAAAACACAAACGGAGTACCCCCCCTCCTCCCCCTCCTCCCATCGCTGCGTGTTTGTCTCGTCTCAATCTCTTTTTTTCAATGTACCAACCCCAACGAATCCCTCAGCAACGCTGTGTTTTAGAATCGGGTTGCTTCAAGGCCCAAGTTGTCCATTTCTTTACTTGAGAATCTATTTAGCCGTGAAAAAACTCCCAAAGAAACCTTTGAAACATGACATTCGTCCGCCTTTTCCCCCACCTCCTTTCTCTCCCCTTTCCTTGCCTCCTCCCTCTCCTCCTCCTTCCAACTCTTCCCTTCCTTCTCCTTCACTCATTTCTACCCTCTCCTCTTTCGGGGTTTGTTCTGGGTGTGGGAGCTCAGGTTTTGAGGGATTTGTGATTTGCTGGAGAATCACTTGGTTGCTCGACTTTCGTGCCCGTGCAAGATGCGTCTTTGTGCTGTCAAGTTCCTGTCAAACAGACGCAGAAATGTGGAGATAAGGGTCAATAGGTGTGTACAGGCACAGGCACAGATACAGGCACAGGCGCAGGCGCAGGCACAGGAACAGGCACAGGCCGATGCGCACGCATACGCGCACGCGCATGCACACGCACATGCACACGCACACGCACACGCACACGCACACGCACACGCACACGCACACGCACATGCACACGCAAATGCACACGCACATG
>Ga0105055_10011448_pt1 | contig 10947 bp, 8 predicted proteins | sample BON03_FD_78090 | JGI IMG/M metagenome (GOLD analysis project Ga0105055, IMG submission 78090) | Freshwater microbial communities from Lake Bonney liftoff mats and glacier meltwater in Antarctica - BON-03 | ecosystem: Environmental > Aquatic > Freshwater > Ice > Glacier meltwater | place: Lake... | reverse complement strand
GGGAATAAAGCTTTTTATTACAGTTTGCAACCGGTGTCTGCATTTTTTGAGAAAGATGCCAAACTGTGGCACAAGTATCGAAAAACACATATTTACGTAAAAAAAATAGACAACATAAAGCCGTACGTGTCACGCATTGCCTTTTTGAGAGTATATACGTGGGGTTGCATAGACTGTATACATGGATTGAAGAAAGGATTGCATAACACTATGTTTCGTTTTCTGTTTATGGTATGTCTATACGTTGTGTTTTCGATTGTATCAGCAAAGGGTACCACCGAGCTGTGTAGTCTAGCACTTCATGATAATATTGTCAACCTTGGTGACGGAAATTGTACATGTCCCTCGGGTTACGAATATTGTCAAAATCGTGGCGATTGTGGAAAGCCACCAGACATTTTGGATAGCACACTCGCCGTGACAGAACGAAATAAATGGTGGTGTGAGCCGTGTGAAGCAGGCTTTTTCAAACCAGCAAATGGACTATCTGCATGTATGCCTTGTGAATCTGATTATACATGGTCTGTTGTTGGACAGACTGTGTGTTCAAATTGTAGTGAAACATCCATGTTAACACCAGAAACAAAACATCGCAGGTGTATTCCATGTCCATCCGATATTGTGACGCTCTTGAAATATATAGATCTAAAACACGTTCAAAACATGCCTGTGCAAACCCTCAATGGTAAAACCCAATTCTTGAGTCGTACCAGCGTTGTGCAATTTACTGAGCTTTTTTTTATCGATAGAATAACATGTCGTTTGTCTCCAATGGTATTCGATGTAAGAAGCTTACCACGTACAATTTGTCCCATCGGTACGTACATCGATTCTGCTGATAGTTCAACGCAGATACAATTCCAAGACCTAGACACAGTATGTCTAGATTGTGTAATGGGAAAATATAATGACGAAATTGGGGCTACACAGTGCAAGTCAGTAACAAAGTGTCTTGATGCCCGTTATTACGACAAAACTGAAATTTCCTATGACACAACAAGACGAACAATAGATTCGAATTGTGAGTTGGATTGGTATCAGGAATGGGTATTCGATGGTACATATCCATATGTGAGTAACGGTGAGACTTTCAAATTCGACGACCATCGACATACACGTATCATGGGATATTCTGCATGTATTGACGGAAATTTTGAAAAGTGTTATGAATCCAATGTGTATCGATGTTGGTTTGATTATCTGAGCTCATGGAAGCTTGGTTCGATTGTCTTGAATGACCAACAATCACTGACATGTGAGTATCGCTGTGTTGATGGATATTATTTGCTTGATTCCAAATGCACAGCGTGTGCTGTCGGCAAATATAAATCAACGGATACATTGGAATGGCAGACTTGTGAAAATTGCGCTGCAGGAAAATATACTCCAACTACAGGAAGTGTCACCTGTGTAAACTGTGACATTGGGAAATTTTCTTCACTCGACCGCTCTATGTGTATGGATGAATGCGAACCTAATATACAATACAATACTATGCACTGGTGCTATCCATTACAGCGTTCGTATATCATAGAGCTTCCTGCAGATCTTCGCACTCTGCGTATTAATGTTCAGGCATGTCTGGTGTCGTCTGACTTACCAGATTCACAATTGTCACCGTGGGGAACTAATGTCCCTCGAATAACTTATGCTGGCGTGGGCGAAACATATTGCCAGGTTTCGAGCGTGTGTTCGGAGTTACAAATTTGGGACGAAAATAACAATGTATGCAAGTCATGCACTTATGTTAGCAATGCATATACGGATCAATTCGAACACGGTTGTATGCCAAAGTGCAAGGCTGGGTTTTTCGTTGTACCCAGACAAGATGCATCGGTGACGAGTGTATTTACATGCCAACAATGTGAAAATAGTTTGGCAGTATTTAAGAGCGAACAATGTGCAGAAACTTCATATCTCAACGATACATGTACAGAACAAAACAAAAACACCCCATGTATGCCATGTTCTGGCGTGCAACAAGTGTATCAGGTATTGGACGCAATACAGGTGTCCCCTATTGCGTATACTAGAGGTGAAAGATGTAAATTTCGATGTCGTGATTCCCAATATGTAGGGAATTCGTTATGGTACTACCTAGACATAGACACGGCCGCAGAAATGATGGGAATGAATCTAAGGCAACTCCAGCAAAAACTCGCAGCGCATGTTTCAGATGCCGATAAGGTGAGTATAACTCGTCATGTCATAGCATAATATAAAAGTTTTTCTTTTTGTGTGTGAGTTCTGTCCGTAAACGACGTTTGTGTGAATTTGGTTTATTTCTTCAGGTGAAATGTATTCGAGCGGAGGTGCATTCGAAATTCAACTGCCTCGACGAAAATATCAACCTGGATATGGAGTACGGTGGAGATACCAACGGATTGATTTCATGGCCAACTATACGCTGTCGAATTGGTGCATCCAAATCATGTGAACAAAAAAATGGTATCGAAGTGCGGGTTGATTATCTTCTCGATACGTACGAATGTCATTGTAAACCTGGACATTTTGGAACATATGGTGATAATGCAGATGGTACCACATTAATACGTTGCAATTTCTGTCCAAAATATGGCACCTCCATCAAAGGTACTCGCGATATACAAGGGTGTTATTGCCGTGCTGGGACGTATGAAGTGCCTCAGATTTTAGCACCGGGTCAGACAATAATACCTAATCTGGTGTGTCGATCATGTCCTTCTTTAGAACAGTACTGTCCAGGAGGCCCAGCTGGTCGTTCCATTTGGGCGTTTGTATTTGATACTGTGGTGAAGGTAGAAGTACAGGAAATTATGGTCATAGATACTGGTGTTCCTCTTGATTGTCCAGCCAATACGTCTACGCGACACAGATTTGCGAGCTCAATTGCATCGTGTATCGCTAATATTAAAATGCACTATGATGTGGCATTGGGGTATTGGATTTTCTGCGATGAGAGTGTATATGATTCCCCATATATCACAGAGTGGCTGGAACCAACTAGTCAATCGTGTAATCGTGAATGTCAAGCACCGTCCTCTATATTACAATTGGAAACAGGGAATTGTAGATGTGACATCTCAAAAGGTTATGGACTAAAAGTCTACACAACAGACTTGGAAGCACAATGTGTATGTCAGCCTGGATGGTACCAGTTTGATGGCGACAGTGAATGTATTCCATGCCCAAAAAATTCATATTGTGATGGTACCACCCGTCAATTGTGTTCGGTACAATTTGCCACTCCTATGTATGCCACAAATGAAACCGATTGTGTTTGTTTGCCTGGGTTTTATTTTTTGGACTACAAGCAGTCATGTAAGTTCTGTCAGACAGGAGAGAAATGCCCCGGTGGTAGACTCTTGGACACGAGATTGCCTTGTTCACCAGAAGAAGAATGCTTAACCACCGGCATCTATATCCCACAATCGTGTCCGCGTGGTACTACCAAGAGAAACCTGTTTCAACGAATCAACAATGATCTGTGTAGCAGCAACGGAATCGTCAACAAAAATATAGCAGATTCATTATACTCCAACGCAATACAGAAAGAAGGACTATTGTATGGGGTTGATAACGTAATTTTGTCCAACGCGTGTTTCGACATTACATTCCAAATAAATCTCGGGAAAGTCTTGAACCAAGAGTGGCCCATGCCCGTTGTTGGATTTTTTGGAGCGTTTCAGTGGTTATGTGGTCCTGGGCGCGTCTTGGTACGGAATATGCACGTCGATACGACAGAGATAGCCATGTCCGATACAAATGTGTTGCACGCTGCATTTTTATGCGCGACGCCGACATTTGCTAGCGAAAATCACAATCATTTCCTAGTCCATGGGGGTCTTGCTGTGCTTTCATGGACACAAATGGGGGTAGACGGATTCATTTCGTCGTCGTACCACGATACTAGTATTTCGTTACTGGACGCAGACGATCACCTTGTATGGAATGTTTTCTTAAAGTGTAATTTTCCACATGATTATGGAGGAGTCCCTGGTGTGTCGGAGATCGATACCTGTCTACTATGTGATGTGCGATCTGGAGGTGGTTTCCTCGTTTTAGGTATATGTGTGTATCTTGATGTGTGGTTGCAATTATGCTGTATATATTTCTGTTGGTGTATTATGTTTGTGTTTGTGCGCATTATATTGACGGAATCGCGTTTGAATGGTATACAGCACCAATCATCAAGTATGACGCCATTGGAAAAGAACTTCAGTCCGACTATGTGACTCAAGTCTTATACATTAATCTCGACACGGTTTCGCAAATGATGTGGGGCAATGATGCCACACAGCAAGAAAAAACACGTTTCGCATTTATTCAGGTGGTACATGCTATACCACAAAACTCAATGAATCCGCACATTTCGGTACGGGTGTTTGCCAAAGATGTGGATGACGAGACCACTCCAGCAGATTTAGTTGTGCAGAGAAAACACGTGTTATACAAGCCTGCGCTCGGTGGCTCCGATCGCGTCGATCGTGTTGTTTTTGGAATGCAGATCCCCAATGCCGGCTTCAAAATGACCTTGCACAAGAAGGTGCTTGTCGGCACGTGTGTGCTCACCAGGTATGGGTTTTGTAAGGTGTTGACATAACATATCTACAAATGATGTGACATACTACTCACGATTGCAACCATATATGAAAACACAGGCCGGATAGCATTTTGTTGTTCATTTTCGACATACAAATGGATTTTGTGTTTACTTCCGAACTTCAAGACTGTGACGGATGTTGTCAGACACCGAAAATTGGCCAACCCAAGCCGATCCACGCGCACATGGACCACGCGCTCAATATGCTGTATTTATTTTCTGATACACATATGTTCAGCATCCTCCTGGATGAGGTATTTTCACACCAACAGCACGAAAATTACCATATTATGTCTTTACTTGGAGGAACGAAGTTGCCAGATTATTTTCAGTCTCCCAACCAACATATTGTGCAGATCATATCGGCTTCGCAAGTCCCATTCGCATTGCTAACCAATGTGGATAAACTCAACACACAACAGGCAAATGAAAAATTTAGACAAGAATCACAGAACTGGCAGACTTTCTACGTTTTGACAGATAATGGTACAGAGTCTAATATGGACATGTTGTATATTGCATACAGTGGCAGACAAATTGTTACTGGTGTACAAACTACGTCACCATTTTATACATTGGATAGTATCGCAACGAATACCAAAGATCTGGAATATGTTCACTTATTTGATAATGCCAACGTCTTACATGAGCTCAAACTGCAAATCCAAAAACGTCATTACGAGGGAGTGGATATTTCAGCACAAGGAAAGTTTGATACAATGTCTCTACAGGGCTTTACCTTACTAAATGACAGGAAACGCATGGACATTCCTGAAAACCGCAAGCATCACGATCTTTCTACCACAATTCATCTGATGGTCTCACATGTGCAAGACAAAACCGACATTTTGCAACAGGATAATGACGTATTACATGACCAGATTTTGTCATTTGTCGATATAGATGTGTCGTCCGCGGGTATAAGCACGGTAGTTGTAAAACTTCTTACAATATTGACACATGAGCAAGAAGATATACCACATTCGTTCTTTTACACAATTATTCCCTACATGATTGATGTGGATTTTCCTAATAACATCCTTGGTAAAGGTGTGGTAGTTTCCATGTTGCAACGTGGCAATACTCATACCATTGTGGTGTCCAATTTTTCTTGTCTCACGTGTGGCGCGAATGTGTACAATGCTATCACGGAATCATGTAGTTGTAATATTGGCACCGTTCCCGTCTGTCTACCATGTTCCACAGACTGTGCAGCTGGACGTTTTATGGTCGAACCAAGTACTGATCTGTGTCACAAAGCTGGCCCGTCATTGTCAGAGAGGGCGGTCGCTGTCGCAGAGACAACATCCATTTCTAGTGGACCAGTTGTTTTACAACGTTACAATTTGATTTGCATGGCCTGCACCGGGACGTTTTTCTGTAGGAATGGCAAAGTCAATGGAATCGCACAATGTCCTGCAACACATCCGATCACTCTCAAAAATGGAGCTGCAGGTGATTATGAGTGCTCGTGTCCGCCTGGCTTCGCCACCAGCGAAGGATTGAAGGCAGACTACACTGTACACGGGGCATTACTGCAATATAACACCATGGTTTCACGATTACCAAAAAAAATTTACGTCAAGGCAAATGAAACATGCTCCAAATGTCCAACAACACTACTATGTACTCCATTATATACACAACATGACCGTGTAATTTTATGTCCTCTACATACCACATCACAAACATATTCTGTGGTGTCGGGTGGTGACAGACCAGATATGTGGTCGTATACGGAACCAGAAAGTAGTGATGACATCTTATACACAAACATATACCAGGGCTGTTTTTGTATGGCTGGGTATTATCGCACTGATTACACCAGTGAGACATACTTACTGGACGATGCAAATTTTATTTACCAATATTCATGGGACAACAGCGCTCTTCAGAAACAGAGCGCTATTGGCAATACCAAGGTGCATTTGCGGATTGAATTGTGCAAAATGTGTGAGGCCGGATGGGCGTGTCAGCATTCGACTAAAAGTAAATGTGAGCCAATATCTAGCACATCTACGCCAGGCAGTACACATTGCACATGTCGTATTGGCTTTGTTAAGACGGGTCCAAACAGTTGCGGACAATGTCCCACACATTCTATATGCATGGGAGGGGAAACCATGGCAATTACATGCACATCCCAACGTCACAATATTGGTAATCAACATTATTGTCCATGTGAAACGGGATATATTGTAAATGCCTTCACGTGGGAATGCCAGATTTGTCCATCTGATTTCTACTGTCCTGGATTTTCCAATATGACAGGCATCATGCCATCCAACACAATCTACGCCCATCGATGTCCACTCTATGCCAGTTCCACAGCCGGTTCTCGCTCGATCGAGGACTGTTTTTGTAAACCAGGTCTTGCAATTGCGTCTATAGCAACATTGCAACAGACACAATCCATGTGTGTGTCTTGTGCAGCTGGATACTATTGCCCTGGTTTTAACAAACCTCCTATCCGATGCCCACAACTGACAACTACCAATGATTCTATTGGCATAGCAAGCTCAATTTCTGATTGTGTATGTTCAGATCCCAAAATGCAAATGACAAACACAAGCATAACACCCGAGTGTGTATGTCGTGCAGGATGGCTCCAAAACAGGTATTGTTTTCCGCGTGTGACTGTGTAAAGTGCTGTGTCTTTTTGTATGTGGGAATCGCTGACATTTTGGTGTGTTGTGTGTGGATCTGTAGCGAAAACCAATGTGTCCGATGCAATGGATTCCCAGGCAACAGTACAAACTATGCAGGGGCGACAAATTGTAGATGTTCAATGGGATACTTTGCCAGTACAGCAGGCAATGTGGCCATGTTGAAACATTTATGGTTGAAATCAAATGTGGCAGACCATCCGCTGTCACCGGATTATCGTGAGATTTTTGAATCATTTGGTGTCAAGTATGACGTATTGTCTGCAGACAGCGTAATGTGTGTGTTATGTCCACCCAATTTTGTGTGTATGGGCAATTATAACCCACCAACCCCAATTGCTACCATGCTGCGAGACGAAAACGTAACATCCCTCTCATATGGTGTACTCCCAGTAGGTGCTGGGTCAAAATTGTGGTGGGTGCCATGTCCACTCATTGAAAATTCACAAATACAAGTGTTCCAACGACATTCAATTGGACTTTCGTCGTGTTTTCGTACTGCAGAAATCTGGTCACCCCCAGTTACACATCTGAAAAAATTATATGCGTTTTCTTTTCCCGCACTCTTGCTCGTGAATGTTACCAATACATCAATTATCACCTCGATCGTCAATATAGACCAAGATGTATTCACCAATAATATGTTTGCCAAATATAGTACGGTACCAGTCATGACACTGCTGCCCGATACAATCGCGAGCGACCAAGTCTGGATTGTACAATTGGAAATGGATGTTTTGAATGTCGTGACACACCATGCCGAAAAACTAGCAGAGAAACATCAAGAATTACTATACGCGCTACATACAGTGGATCAAAACACCGGAGTTGCATTTAGCACTCTGATCCCTTTATTGTGGGCCTGTGCGATGCAACAGAATACCCCTGTCGAAATGGCGACGCCCATTTTCGTGGTGTCCGGTGTTGTACACAGTGTCTTGACAGAAAGTATTGTGATTCGTACAATTACCACAGTTATGCAGATCTTGGACATACCCGACCCAAAACCGCGACATATATTCCAACTTACGTCACACCAGTTAACTACCTCTGTGTCAGTGTTACACACACTCGCAAATCCGTTATTTTTCGTACACAACAATCTTTGTGACTCATACTACAACCCACAACAAGATTATGCACTGTGTCCGCTGAAGTTTCAGGGCACGTTGCTGTCTACCTATACTACAAATCACCTAAACGAAATCCGATTATCGCCATTGGAGCACGATCTTTTGGATCGCAGTAATACTCTGCACAATATGCTGGCAATTGACAGAAACACTTTGTCACACAGCACGTCATTCTCATGTCCACTGAACACGTTTATAGAACATCTAGGGAAGACCGATGCAACGGTGGCGATGGACCTGCAGCGCTGTGTGGTGTGTAAAAATTCACAATTCTGGCAACAAAATCAGTGTCAGGAATGCGAAACAAACGACAACGCATGTGAAAATTACGCCAGTCGGATGCAATCAAGACCATGCTCTTGGACACACGATCTAGAGTGTGCACTAGCTGTATAGATAGTATACGAAGATATGTGTTAGTTTTAATTTTCCAAGTAATCCAAGATGTAGTTTGTTTGTTTAATTCAAGGGGTCGCTTTAAACATGACGTCCGAAATAGCACCTATAGGAGCTATCATAAATACCGGTGTAAATAAACGAATTTCAAACATTTTCTACAGCGTGGTATGTCTCCTTTTCACACCAGAACGGTCCATTCGCTTTGTTGTTGACAAAGCAAACGTATATAAGGACCTGCACATTTTTGCTGATATTTGTGTACACGCTATAATAACCTATATCTGCATTTATTTTGATTCTTAGGTGTTAGTGGAATTCTCAAGCTTTGTGTATTCGTATTCGTACTCGAGTATGACAAGCGACGCAACCTTGATTAACAGCGATTTTGGTGATCAAATTGGCTGGTTTGATCAGGATGTGAATGGAAATTGTTTGTTGGGCAATAGGTCTGGTGACGAATTTTTGGGCGGTCTTGGTGGTCTCGGTGTTGACGGTGATGGTCACGGTGGTGGTGGTGGTGGTGGTCACGGTGGTCGTCTAGGTGGTTATGACATTTCAGCCGGTGGTCAGTTTCCAATTGATATGCAAAACGTCGCCACCAAGCGTATCCTGTATCAGAATGCCCCCGCTCCTTTGCTATCCCACGAGCAGATGATGATTGAAGTCGACGCAGCAGCACGTTTGCGCGAAACCCTTCGTGTCAGTAACGAATCACATATGACAAACCTGTTAGATCTTCGCAATGAAATGCAATCATCACAGGTATCGCATGTGGCCACGAATGCGGCTATGCAGGCACGTATAGTTGCGTTGGAAGGCCAGAATGCAGCACTCGAAACCGATGCTGTGGCCCACAAGGAGCAGCTCAGAGTGTCGCAAAAAGCACGGTTGGCTGCAAATGGCAAACACAAGTATTACAAAAACCGCTTGAAGCAGATGAAGAAGGATGTGTCGGCACGTACTCGTGTGCCTGGCGAGAACGTAACAAATGCTACCTGAAGTGGTGACACTTTACACAAAACAAGAAAACCATCATATATACACGCAAAAGTGTTGATGATGATGGGACAAAAAAGGACCAGAATGGTTGATCCTACGCGGGTCTACAAAAAAACCGATCTGGAGATGGTATGCCTTTTGGTGTATCTGAGGGTTCGATTCCTTTGCGGTTTATCACTGAAATTACATTTTCAATCATTGGGATTTGGTGTGTTTTATCGCCAAATATATACAATACACCATGGCGTTATTGGTGTATTTTTTTATCTTTACAATGTACTGTGCTATATATACAAGGATGCGGAGTATAATGAAGTAGTAGGATATGATTGTCAAGATATTCCTATTGTTCTTATGTACACAGTGTGTTTTTTCTGAAATATGTTCCACAACAGACGATTGCCGTTGTAGTATACAAAAGGATGATGTAAAACAAAACATTGGATGGCATCGCGACGAGTGCAATTTGTGTGTGCTGCTTGGTATAGAAAATAATTGCACTGAAGAGACAAAAATAGACCTAAATACCTTCCAGATTGGCTTCTATGTGCCAGGTCTATCAACTGTTAACATTGTCACAGTGGGCATAGTCAAATTGAAAAACCCGGGTGCCGATATTACCAATACAAATCTGATCATCCGGGGGTTCAATACGCCAGAATACCAAGGTTGTAAAAATACCGCACAGATGGAAAATGGGGCAGATGCAAATGCCTGGGTCGGTGACACAAACGTTGATTCTCGCAAAAGTCACTATGAAGAGTGTTCTCCAGAAGATAGATTGTGGTTTTTCAATGTGCACGTTCACGCCTCAATGCAAGAGATATCAGACGCCTCTAAGATCAATTTTGAGCTTGACATTGGTGGCGACATTTATGTCTCTAAAACAACACAAAACTTGGAGCCAGAAACAATCGGCAGTGGGGATGATCAATTTATCACGAGAGGTCTGCATCAAATTTACACTCATGACACAATGCCTCTACTAGTCGAATTTGAAACCAAAAAATTTGATATCACATGCGGCGATGCTGGAAATTGTCTGTACGAGGGAGAATATGATACACAGTTGCAAATTGACGCGAATACTGACTATACAATCACCGCGTTGGACGATAATTTACAGGTTACTCCAAACAATTGTGAATTTGATACAATCGTAACTATC
>Ga0105055_10011443_pt1 | contig 10949 bp, 8 predicted proteins | sample BON03_FD_78090 | JGI IMG/M metagenome (GOLD analysis project Ga0105055, IMG submission 78090) | Freshwater microbial communities from Lake Bonney liftoff mats and glacier meltwater in Antarctica - BON-03 | ecosystem: Environmental > Aquatic > Freshwater > Ice > Glacier meltwater | place: Lake... | reverse complement strand
TATATATATATGTATATATATATATGTGCATATATATATATAACATATACATACATATATATATTTGTATACATACATGTACATATGCATATGGATATATTTGCGTGTGTGCGTGTGTTTGTGTTTGTGTTTGTGTGTGTGTTTGTGTTGCGTGTTTGTTTGTCTTCTGATACCTAAATGTAAATGTCAAATTCAGATGTTAGCCTGCCATGTCAAACTTAAATGCGACTTCTCCAGGTCCCATGCGACGATAACGCACTTAACAAAAGCCATGCACCGTGAATGGATATAAAATAACAAAACACGTCCGAATCCCAAAATCACATCCAATTGAGAAGAGGGGCAGTGGTCCATACGTTCCGCAGCTGTGCAAACCGTAGACGTGGCGCTAGTGTTTGCCCACACAATCGAGAATATGCAAAAGATGTGCACAATAGTGGTAGTGTCGACATTGCCGCTGCAAGCAACACGCAGCGCACTCCAGGCGCCATCAGACGATGCTGACCGGGCTTTTTGCGATCAGAAAGAGAAGAGGTCGCAACTGATAAAAATAATGTCTAGAAAGGTACTCTTTGGCGGTTTGCTTTTTGGCGGGAGCACGGTAAACCCCACTGAGACAAATATCGGTGCCTTTCCTAGTGGGGGGGAAACATTCCCTGGGCGCTACGTTTCTTGGTAGTTGGAGAGATTGATTGTGGGAATTGTTCAGCCGAGAATACCAGCCCACCAACATTGCGAGCTGTTTTACCCCCTTGCAGAGGAGAGGCCGGGGGCAGTCATTTGAGTGGAGCAGGTAGGAATGTAACTTTCTTTCTCCAACTTGCTCCGCAAATTTGCGCAATGCATTCTGTCGTGTTTACCAAGATTGATTCAAGCTACATGGTCTCCATCCGACATTTTGTGGCCCTCTGTCCACATTTCTCCACCCCAACCTGGCCTCTTCCTCTCCACTGGACTGGAATTTCTCGAGAAGGGCGAGTTTTTCCAACCAATTTTTTCGCAATTTGCCCCTTACAATTTTGTGTTAGTATTTTTTCCACCAGATTACTACACCGCCCCGGTCCTCTCTTGCAGGGGATCTGATTGGGCCTACCATAAACTAGGTAATGCTCCGGTCCCCGGGTCCGGGACAGTTTCTTGAATCCTTAGTAGTTAATAAGTGCTCACCACCCACTTAGTCCAGTGATTAGATTGGGTCTTCATGACCAAAGAAAGAAAGAAAGAAATAACATTTACCCGACTCCGGTACATCAGTCCATATTTTCTAGTTTTAGTTTTGCTTTGTTGTCGGGGGGCCGCTTTTTCCAACTACCAAATCGTTCATGGGTTGCCCCCTACCCCTTTCTCTTACCCTGATTCTCTTTCTACTTGAGGCATGAGACTGCCTTGAGTATTAGCGCTTAGGGGGATCAGATGTGGGAGATCTCGGGACGCTATTTGGTGGCTGAGGATGCGACTTGTATAGGGTTTGCGTAAGTTCAGGGATGCAAGCCAACCTGGCAACTTGTCGAGTGTTAACCTCAGTTGGCACGTAGAGTGGTTTTGGGCGGTGGTGTTCATGTGGTAGGACCGCAGGAAGAGCTACGCGGCCCGAGTGAATATACTCCACGGGCCAGGGGTTTCAAGTTACTTGGCACCCAGGGCGGGAGGCGAAGTAAGGATTTTCGGGTTTTATAACAACAAACAAATAAAAAATAATAAAAATAATAAAAATAATAAAAATAATAATAATCATCATTCCAATCCATGAATCCACTACTTACACACCACTTCAAAACAACATGCATGTGTCCAAAGTCCATTGCGGAAGTGCCGTTCGATTCGGTCGGGATTCTGCGCACTACCTTATTACTGCGCACCACTTGTATTCGTTCCTGCTGTAATTGGAGTGCTAGCTGTGTAGCGGCATGACAAAAACCAAAAAATTGCCTTTTTGTCCTTTCCAGTGCAGGAGTGCCCTCGGGCCGGGCACTCACCGGAGCTCAGCATACCAGCTAGCAAACATTCAAATAGTTTGTATTGGTTCAGGTACCTCTTCCATCGTGCACATCCAGATGTTGACAATAGATTCTAGACTTTAGAGTGACGCACACTTGAGAAATAACAAAAACGAGAAATAACCCTTGAATGGTCTTCAAATTTATACTGGGAATTCTCTTAGGAATCACTGAACTGTTAGTAAGGCCCTGAGCTTCTTTTCAGCCGTAGAGTGCTGGGCGCTTGTGGGGTACCCTATTACTGCGCACCATTCGTATGTGTTCTCAACGGCTTGGGGGTTTTGGCGGTGCGACGGTTCATCAAAAGAAAACAGAACCAAAAAATAAATCAAAACAATGTTCCTTTCGTTACTTTATTTAAAATAGTCAAAAACAGCCAATTGCAAATAGCATGGCACAAAATCTCGAGATCATTTCTGAAACTTTTTCAACGAACCAGAAATCTGCCTATGGGATTTACGATTAGTACCACGTAATAAATGATGCTGATAATAAATCCCATGAGAATCCTGGTACACCGGTACTAAGTTCAAAGTTTTTAGAAATGATCTCAAGATTCTGTGTTATCCTGTTTGCAATCGTCTGTGGCTTTGCTGGAAGCTCAATTTGCTCGAAAAGGTATTGTAGCCCCCTATTGCAACGTCATTGTAACAGTCAAACTCTACATCAATGAGTCACATTGCTTGTCACAAAACTGGGAATGGAGAGCCCAGGCCAAGGATGCCGGCCAGCGCATATTGTATGCTGTTTTCCGAGGCTCCAATAGCGGGTATGCCACGGCAACGACACGGGCTCGGACAGTTTCTTGAGTCCTACGTGATCAATCGGGTGCTGATTAATCGAGTGCTCACCACCCGCTTAGTCCAGCCAGTGATTAGGTTGGGTGTTCGCCAACCAAGAAAGAAAGAAAGAAAGAAAGAAAGAAAGCTTTTCAGCGTCACGGTAGGTATGTGTGCAACGGTCCGGAAATTGCTTGGGTCCTTGGTGACTAAGTCACGGTCGAAGTTTCCAAGACAAAAACAGACAGGCAAACTGAATAATTCATTTTTTTCCCTTTTCAGTAGTACTGTGAATCCTGAGAAAGATACGCATTATAGTCATTCTGTCACTCTATCATGTCCAGACCGTGACTCGCATCAATCACGCTTCGGGTTGACTGTTCCAGTCACCTGACAATATTTGAGGATTTACTCCATAGGTATTTTTCCTGAATTGATTAAACAGAAACCCGAAGATAGTTTCAAAACAATAAACTAGTTTTGAAAGCTGGGTATACGTGCGCATTATGTACCAGGTTTGTGAACTTATTGATTTGAAGCTTGGACTGGGCCCCGGGACCCGCGGCTTTTTAATCGATTGAAAGATCCCATGCGAAAGCTTATCGTTGTCACGAACATCTCCAAGTCAATTAGTACGGAAGATCGAATTTTCTCAAATTCAGTCTATGGACGTCCTGGGCGAGCCAAAGACTTCAAGATCTATCATTGTCTAAAGGACCTGCGCAAAGCGTGGCGTAACAGCCTGTAGAATCGGGATATTAATCATGGTTAATTTTGTTCTCGGTTTATCTGACAGATCTGCAATGTGCTGTAAGCTCACGCTTGCTGAAGGGCCAGATTCAAATAGATTTCCTTGCTAAGCGAATCGGTTGTCAGCTGACACTGCTGCTGGGACGACAGCTACCTTCGTGCTACTATTGTGCTCTAGACCCATACTTTTAGTATACGGACTAGATACTAAAATCCCTCATAAAATCTTTCTTCAAATTATCTTCCTGCAAGATTTGACTCAAAGAAGCATTACTTATGCCTGGTAATTACTCAGCCAGCTTTCCCGATCCTATCAACCATCTCCTGTCGCCCTACTTTGTTTATCATTGTAGCCCCCTAGAGTAGTGGGATTGAAAACAGGCCCATTCGACTCTAAAAAGTCCAAAGAATTTTGTCAGTAGCGGACTCGCTCCTCCTCCGTCATATCGCTGTCACGCCGGGCCGTTTGGCTAAGATCTAGTAATTAAGTGGTGTGGTATGTGTAGCCCGTCCGATTCTCCACCGTGACGCTGCATGCCAGTGTTCAGTGGACAAAGATAATTTTATCAAACAACCCCTTCTTCCTTTTGTTAAATTCTTGTCACTGCCACTGAAGTTTGACTCAGACCTGGCTACTTGTTGTGTATTGTGTTGTGGCCCATCAACTATCATGATACATGATCCATTGTCACGGTTTAGTGACCCATGTTACGGTGAGAGTGACCGTCGTCCAGAAAATTATCGATTCGGCAACCACGGACCGTCGAGTTTGCAAAAGATTTACAAAACACTGGCACAACGTCTGAACATCTATCCTAAAATGCAAAAATTCAGAAATCACGGATTCAGGGTCTTACTAATCTGTGAGCTCATCACCCCAACAAGTAGAAGCGACCCTACTAATCTCCTGTAGTTTTACATTGGCTATTCAAGTTGTAGCTCCCTAGTGTAGTAGGATTGCAATATTTACACCTCGCAATATTTTAATGAGTGTACCGAATCCACCAAGGAAAACTTTGAAAAATTGATGATGATGAAGTCAGGTTTTAGGCTTAACTGGTCACGAGCCTGTATCTTGCTTTTCAAGGCATTTGAATGAAAGAAAGAAGAAAGCACTGTTTTGAATAACTCCTATGCCCATGATGCCTTCCTATTATGTGACAGGATGGGAAGAGTACCATGCCGTGGAAAGCAACGTCCCTTCAAGGTTAGGAAATCTTGCTGGTTAGGACGCAATCGTCACTGCACGAGGATGCAAGCCAACCCACAAATCCGACTACTCGTCGTTACAGGAGAGTTTACATGAACTGAATAGAGGTCCAAGCAAAAGAGGTCTCAAAAGGGTTTTGAGTGAAAGAGTGGGATTTCTTCAAGTTTCTTCAAAGTCTCCGAGAAAAGCTTTTTGAATCAGAAAAACAAATAGAAAATGAGTACAACACCAAACCATCGTACTCAAGAGATCAGTTTATTGGTGCTGACGATGATGATAGCATTTGTTACTTTCAACAGTAGTTGAGTACCCTTGATTGAGGGTCTATGTAGTTCAAATCCATGAGAATTTGAGTTCTCAGGTTTCAGACGGAATCGAACCGACGACCTAGGGATGATGAGTCTCTCGCTCTGACCAACCGAGCCACGCTTGCATGTGAGGTCTTTATGTATAAAAATATTCAGCAGCCCCGACCCTATGAATCTTGCATTGCGTTGCCTTTGATTTTGTAGCCACCCAGTCTCAGTGTTTCAGGTCACTATTTCCAGTGACACACTGGTAGTTCGAAAGATCTGAACGAGTTTCTGGGGTCCTAAGTGACTAATAAATCGTAATGTCTCCCTAAAACAAACATGGAAAAACAAATTAGAAGCCCAGAAGCTGAATTTTTAACTCAAACCTGTGGTGCTAACTAAATTGAATATGGTTTTCTCCGCTGCCTCCCAGCCTCAGGTGCGTCCTCATGAGGATGATGGTTGCTTTTATCTAGTATCCCCTTCATGTAGGGTTTATTTGTCCGAACCCAGCTGGATTTGAGGTCTCGGTGTTGTTTTGCCGTCGTGATCTCATGTGTAGGTGTGTTCTTATATGTAGGTCTCATCGTGTGTAGGTTCGCTTTTTAAAACCCAAATAAAACAAAACTATTGTAGACCCAATGACAGAGAGAAAGAAAGTTTGATTTGTTCACACGAACTTCCGCTGCGCGACACAGTCAAGAAGGAAGGTTCTTGTGGATTCAGGTAGGACCTACTAGATCCATTGCAGGTGCCATTTTAGACTCTAACTGCGCACCATCCAACTGCGCATATATGGCTATATTGTACAGGGTGGCCAAGACTCATATGATGCCTTAAAATGCACGTCATTTTTCGCAAAAGAGCCACTGCGCACCATCCAACTGCGCACCATTCTTGGGCATCCCCTTGTTTGCCAGTGAGAGAAGAGTTTTCCGTATTCTTTTACATTCTCAAATGTAATGCCGCACACATCAACCTCATTGAAAATCATCTTAACTGTCAATGATGACGTAGACATCTGCCACGCGCTACAACACACTCACTGCAGCAGACTGCAACAGTGACGTAGAACACACTCACTGCAAATATCAACAATGAACACACTCACTGCAATGATCAACAATGACGTAGACGTCTGCCTCACACTGCAACATACTCACTGCAACAAGCTGCAACACACTGTGTGTTGCGCCTAAATATCAACGATGACATAGACATCTGCCGGCCCCGTGTCCTTAATGTTGATCTGCATTCGTGTGTTGCAGTGTGTTACAGCGTGTTGTAGTGTGTTGCAGTGTGTTGCAGTGTGTCAGTTGCAGTGTATTGCAGTGTGTCATCAATGTTGATCTGCATTCACGTGTTGCAGTGTGTTGCAGTGTGCTGCAGTGCGTTGCAGTGTATTGCAACGCGTTGCAGTGTGCTGCACCTGCATAGCGGAGTGGGTGATGGCTTTAAATGTGTTGATACGAGTGTTGCAGTGTGTTACAGTGCGTTGCAGAGTGTTGCACCTGCATAACGGAGTAGGTGATAGCCTTGATCTTGTCGACGTGCGTGTTGCAGTGTGTTGCAGTGTGTTGCAGGGTGTTGCAGAGGGTTGCAGTGTGTTGCAGTGTGTTGCAGTGTGTTGCAGTGTGTTGCAGTGCGTTGCAATGCGTTGCAGTGTGCTGCACGTGCGTGCAGCGTGTTGCAGTCTGTTGCACCGGCATAGCGGAGTAGGTGATAGCCTAAAATATATTGATATGAGCGTTGCAGTGGGTCACAGTGGATTGCAGTGTGTTACACCTGCATAGCAGAGTAGGCGATGGCCTTGATCGTGTTGATGCGCGTGTTGCAGGGTGTTGCAGAGTGTTGTAGAGTGTTGCAGAGTGTTGCAGTGCGTTGTAGTGTGCTGCGCTTGCGTGCAGTGGATTGCAGTGTGTTGCTCCTGCATGGCAGAGTAGGTGATAGCCTTGATCGTGTTGATGTGCGTGTTGCAGGGTGTTGCAGAGTGTTGCAGAGAGTTGCAGAGTGTTACAGTGTGTTGCAATGTGTCGCAGTGTGTTGCACCGGCATAGCGAAGTAGGTGATGGCCTTAAATATACAGATATGAGTGTTGCAGTGTGTTACAGTGCGCTTCAGTGAGTTGAACCTGCATAGCGGGATAGGCGATAGCCTTGATCGTGTTGATGTGCGTGTTGCAGTGTGTTGCAAGGTGTTGCAGTGCTTTGCAGTGTGCTGCGCTTGCGTGCAGTATGTTGCAGTGTGTTGCACCTGCATGGCAGAGTAGGTGATAGTCTTAATCGAGTAGATGTGCGTGTTGCAGGGTGTTGCAGAGGGTTGCAGAGAGTTGCAGAGTGGTGCAGAATGCTGCAGAGAGTTGCAGGGTATTACAGAGTGTTGCAGGGTGTTGCAGTGTGTTGCAGCGTGTTGCACCTGCATAGCGGAGTAGGTGATGGCCTTGATCTCAGTACCCTGCGGATGTTTGACGCGTGCCTGTATTTGTGCAGAGTTCGTGATTTGTAAATAAAAATGAAGTTCGTGATATGTAGATCTACATTCAGTTCGTGATATTTGAATTCTAGATCCACATTCAGTTCGTGACGCCTTGTCTCTGTATCCGTCGGAAGTTTGACGCGTGCCTGTATTAGTGCAGAGTTTGTGATTTTTGAGATGACTCATTGAGTTCGTGATATTCAAATGTTGCAGTAAGTTCGTGATCCTTCTCTCGGTACCCTGTGGATGTTTAACGTGTGCCACCGTGTAGAGTTCGTGGATACTTTTTCTTAATCCGAATATATTCAGAGATGCCTCATGGAGTTTGTGAGATTCATTGCATTGCAGTGTGTTGTAGTGTGTTGCAGTGTGTTGCAGTGTTTTGCATTGTGATGCGGTGTGTTGCAGTGTGTTGCAGTATGTTGCAGTGTGTTGCAGTGTGTTGCAGTGTGTTGTGTTGCAGAATGTTGCAGTGTGTTGCAGTGTGTTGCCGTGTGTTACTATGTGCTGCAGTGTTCTGCAGTGTGTTGCTGTGTGCTGCAGTGTGTTGCCGTGTGTTGCCGTGTGCTGCCGTGTGTTGCAGTGTATTGCAGTGTGTTGCCATGTTCTTTCGCGTGCTGTAGTGTGTTGCAGTGTGTTGCAGTTCGTTGCCGTGTGTTGCAGTGTGTTGCAGTGTGTTTGTACAACTTTGTCAAAAGCGAATGTGACACATTCGCATCTGACAAAGTTACACAAACACACTGCAACACACTGCAACACACTGCAACACACTGCAACACACTGCAACACACTGCAACACACTACAACACGCTGAGATGTATACATATGTGAGGATGTATACATATATATGTCACATTCGCGTCTGACATGCAAATATTTGCACCTCAAATGCCTCGCAGCAGATATATTCATATTTACATATTTATATGTATATTTGTTTGTATATTTATACATACATACATATATATGTATATATGTACATATGTCTATATATACTTATACTGATATACATACACACATATATATATATATAGATATAATCATTTATACATACTTATATATATGCATATATAAATACATACTTACGTGCATACATACATATACATGTATGTATGTATGTTTGTAAAAATATATATACACATACGTACATACATCCATATATATGTATGTATGTATGTATTTATAAATATATATATGCATACGTACATATATACATATATATGTATGTATGCATATGTGGGGTGGCAACAATTAGTGGGATCTTTTGCAAAAGAGCCCTATAAAAGAGACTGCATTCTGCAAAAGGGACCTATAATTCTAAGGAGCCTACTAATCGTAGCCCCCCATAGCCAACTTTCGCAGTAATATGAGAGGGTTTAAGATTCAGGGTTTAGGGTTAAGGGTTTAGAGTTTAGGGTTTAGGGTTTAGGGTTTAGGGTTCAGGGTTTAGGGCTTAGGATGTAGGGCCTGTAATTCGAAGGAGCCTATTAATCGTAGCCCCCCATAGCCGACTTTCGCAGTAATATGAGAGCATTAGGGTTTAGGGTTTAGGATTTAGGGTTTATGGTTTGGAGTTTTAGGTTCAGGGTTTAGGGCTCAGGATGTAGGACTTGGGTTTGGCATATAATCATCTAATTGATCGCACCTGGAATTTTTCGCCACGACCTTTTGCAGTAATGGAAAAAGCCTCTCTGTCGAATTCCAGAATTTCGACTCGCCTCGCCACGAACCTAGTTTAAGGGCACATGAATTCGCATTAGAGCACTCATTGAGTTCGTGACATTCAGATGACTCATCAAGTTCGTGACCTCTGTCGAACTTCGACTCGCCGTGCCACGAACCTGGTTTAAGGGCACATGAATGTCTGTTAGATCACTCGTGATATTCAGATGACTCATCGAGTTCGTGACCTCTGTCGAATTCGAACTTTGACTCGCCGCGCCACGAACCTAGTTGAAGGGCGCATGAATATCTACTAGATCATTTATGATATTCAGATGACTCGTTGAGTTCGTGACCCTTGTCTAATCTCAAAATTTCGACTCGCCGCACCACGAATCTAATGTACGTGAATCTAGTGTACAGGCACATGAATCTATGTATGTATACATCTCAGAATTTCGACTCGCTACGCCACGAATCTATTGTAAGGGCACATAAATCTATATTGGACGACGAGTTGGTGAGAATCACCAATTCAATTTATCTGAATTTCACGAACTCAATGAGTCGTCTGAATGTCACGAACTCAATAAGTCATCTCAAATCCACAAATCAATCTGTATTGGATGACGAGTTGGTGAGAATCAGATAATAGAGATGGTGACATTTGGATGATGAGTTGGAGTTATTTAGATATGGGGTGGCTACCAATAGTAGGCTCCTTAAAATTGTAGGTCTCTTTTGCAAAAGAGCCCTATAAAAGAGACTATATTCTGCAAAAGAGACCTATAATTTTAAGGAGCCTACTAATCGTAGCCACCCCATAACAGCGTTGGTGACATTTCAATATTAGATTTGGTGACATTTAGATGACAGAGTTGGTGAGAATCACCAATTCAAGTCATCTGAATTTCACGAACTCAATGAGTTGTCTGAATGCCACGAACTCAACAAATCATCTCAAATCCACGAACTCAAATGAGTCATCTGAATGATATTCAGACGACTCATTTGAGTTCGTGAAATTCAGATAATTGATTGCGTTCGTGGCATTCAGACGACTTATTTAGTGCGTGACATTCAGATAGCTTACCGAGTTCGTGATATTCAGACGACTCATTGAGTTCGTGACATCAAGAGGACTCATCCGAGTGATCTGATGCTCATCAGAGCATTGCACTGTTATCTTGCGCAGATATAGGTCTTTTGCGGAGATATAGGGCACTTTTTCAGAGATACAGGGCCCTTTCGTGGAGCTATACTGAAGATACAGGGCTCTTTTGCGGAGAAATAGGGCTCTTTGACGGAGAAATTGGGCTCTTTGACGAAGAAATAGGTCGTTTTGCGGAGATAAAGGGCTTTTTTTGCAGAGATACAGGGCTGTTTTGTGGAGCTATCAGGCTCTTTTGCTGAGACGCAGGGCTATTTTGGGCAGATATTGTGATGACTCATACGATTCCTGTGATGAGAAGTCATCTGATGATGGAAATGGAGATGACTCATGGAGTTCGTGACATTCAGACGACTCACAGCAACACACTGCAACACACTGCAACACACGACAACACACAGCGACACACTGCAACACACCAGAACGCACGGCAGTGCACAACATCGCATTACAACACACTGCAACACACTGCAACACACTGCAACACACTGCAACACACAGCAACGCACTGTAACACACAGCAACGCACTGCAACACACAGCAACGCACTGCAACACACAGCAACGCACTGCAACACATAGCAACGCACTGCAACACACTGCAATGCACTGC
>Ga0105055_10011442_pt1 | contig 10949 bp, 23 predicted proteins | sample BON03_FD_78090 | JGI IMG/M metagenome (GOLD analysis project Ga0105055, IMG submission 78090) | Freshwater microbial communities from Lake Bonney liftoff mats and glacier meltwater in Antarctica - BON-03 | ecosystem: Environmental > Aquatic > Freshwater > Ice > Glacier meltwater | place: Lake... | reverse complement strand
TCCCTCCCTCCCTCCCTCCCTCCCTCCCTCCCTCCCTCCCTCCTACCTTTCGCGCGGCTCTTGGCAAAGATGAGCAAGCTGGCCTCCAGGCTCTGAGTCGCCGGAATGCTTCTTCCCTCCCTCCCTCCCTCCCTCCCTCCCTCCCTCCCTCCCTCCCTCCTACCTTTCGCGCGGCTCTTGGCAAAAATAGGCAAATTCCTTTCCAGGCTCTGAGTCGCCGGCGTGCTCTCAAATCGCAGCGTGGCCAGACCACCCACCCTGTTGTAGAGGGGGGAGGGAGGGAGGGAGGGAGGGAGGGAGGGAGAGGTTGAGTAAATGTAGAGTGATTCCAAGGATTGAGTCGCCGGGGTGCTTTCGAATCATAGCGTGGCCAGACCACCCACCCTGGAAGCTGAAGGGGAAGGAAAGGAGGGAGGGAGAATGGGAGGGAGGGAGGAAGGGAGTGAGTGAGTTGATGCTGCATGAGATAATGACTGCATGGTTAAAACCGCCTTCCTTAGAGGCCTACTCGTCCCTCCCTCCCCTCCCTCCCTCCCTCCCTCCCTACCGGAAGCCCCTCGTTTCCAGCAACTGCACCGCCTCTGTAACCAGCGCCCCATTCTAACCCCCCACCCACGCCAGACACACAACACAAAATTTGCCCTCCCTCCCTCCTTCCCTCCCGTCCCTCCCTCCTTCCCTACCTGAAGCCCCTCGCCTCCAGGAGCTGCATCGCCTCTGCGACCAGCGCCCCATTTCCCTCCCCCACCCACGCAGCAGACAGCAACACGAACGGAGGGGAGGCAGGGGTGGAGGTCGGGATAGAGGGAGGGAGGGCGAGTAATGAGGACGAAGGAGAGGAGGAGGAGGAGGAGGAGGAAGGGTGATGATGCTGGAGGGAGAAGAAGGAGGCGTTGAGACGCTGAGCCAGGGCTTGGCCTAGTCGCCCTGTTCCTTCGGTGGCTGATGACGCGTTCCCCTCTTCCACACCCACCACATACGCAAACCCCTCCACTTTCCCCCCTTCTTTCCCTCCCCCATCTATTTCTAATGACGCCACAGCTGCTGATGCTGCTGGGTCTTTTCCTCCTTCTCCACCCTCTGCCCTTCCTCCCCCTCGCCCTCCCTCCCTTCCTCGAATCAGCCCTAGCAGATCCTCCAGGAGCTGCGAGAACTTGGTGGGGTCCGCGAAGAGAGGCGCAAGGAAGGAGGGTGGCGGTGGTGGGGTGGGCGTGCCTTGTGTGTGTAGATGGGTGGGTGGAAGGGGAGGGTAATGCGGCGTGAGGGGAGGAAGCCGGGAGGGAGGGAGGGAAAATGCTGAAGCTTACCTCGTCGTTCCCCCCCACCTCCACTACCACCAGCACCGCCGCTGCTACTGCTGCGCTTGGTGCCGGCAGACATGCTCACACTCTCTCTCCAGGCCTGTGCCGCAGTCAACACCAGCTTCCTGTGTGTGTGTGCGTCGTGTGGGGGCGGTGTGAGTTGGAGGGGAGGAGCGGGGTGAAGCTTGCTTGGCTACTGGTCTGGCTGTGGCCGGCAACGCAGAAGAAGGCTTGCCACGCACAGTGCTAAGGCATGCACGAGAAAACGCACACGCAGCCTGCTCCTGTGGGTGGGCGCGTGGGTGGGGCCGTTGGTGTGTTTTTGGCGGAGGGCAACCGAGCGCAATAACTTGCGGGTGTATTGCTGCTGCAAAACTAGGAGGCACGGTCTCGGCAGACAGAGGGCACCGCGAAAGCCGCTGTGTGTATATATAGGTGTAGGGGTGTGAGTAGCATGTGTGTGGTGGCTGGTGTGAAACCAAGGCGTGTGACCAAGCAAGGAAGAGCGAAAATGAAAAAGCGAAGCGTCGGGGCAATCAGCGTTGGTACAAGTGTTCTGTTCTGTTGCCCGGAAAGACCAAAAGTGCACGCGCGGCCAGCGGCAGGCATGGCCGGCAACACGTGGTACCTTTACCAACAGGCGCTCTGCTCTCTGTTTGTGTCCTTGGTGGAAGTGTGGTGCCTCGAATTTTTGCTATTTTCCCCTCACAGCCTCTTCAGCTCACCTCCTAGCTACCCCCCAACATCACCACCACACCAACACAGCGCTCCCAACGCCGTGGATGATCCCTAGCTGGTCGCTTACCTCGCTTGCCTTTCCTGTAGACGGGCACACCCACTCCCCCCGCCTCAAACGCCGTGCTTCCGCCTCCATTATTTTCCTTTTCCTCCTTCTTCTTCGTGCCTCGGTCGTGATGGCTTGGTTCTGTTCCGGCCGCAGCAACACGGAGTTGGTCCAGCGCCTGCATTCTGCCCATGTCATTACCAGTGAGCGAGTGAAGGAGGTACGTGTGTGCGTGGCCAGAGAGGGGAGTGGTAATGGTGGAAGAAAGGGATGAAGGGAGTGAGTCAGCCAAATGCCTGATAAGCGTGGATTGGATCGATTGGCATGCTCACGTTCCTCCCCTCCCTCCTTCACTTTCTTATTAGGTAATGCTCCGTGTGGACAGGGGCAACTACGCTCCAACTCTGGCCTATGACGACTCCCCGCAGTCCCTCGGGTACGAGCAAACGATTTCTGCGCCGCACATGCATGCCCATGCCTTGGAGCTGCTGAAGGACAAGCTTGTGCCTGGGGCGACGGTAGGTTTTGTGGTTGCCTTCCTTTCCACTTTCCTTCCTTTCGTTTGTTTGTCAGGTTGTTTCTACAAACCTGAGCAGTCTGTTATGCCAGCTGATTTGTAGCAGTAAGAAGGAATGGTACCTGACCCTCCCTCCCTCCCTCCCTCCCTCCCTCCCTCCTCTACTAGGTGATGGACGTGGGCTGTGGTTCCGGCTATCTCACCGCAGCGATGGGTCGCATGGTGGAGCCGAGTGGGCGGGTGATGGGCATTGATATCGTCAAGCCCCTCGTGAGCCTCGCCCGCAACAACATCGCCAAGGCCGATGGGGACCTGCTGGAGAAAGGTGGGTGTGTAAGTCCATTCCTCCCTCCCTCCCTCCCTCCCTCCCTTCCTCCCTCCCTCCCTCCTCCCCATATGTTGTGTGCATCGAATCGCTCAAAAGACAGCTTTCTCACTCTTGCCCTTCTTCCCTTCCACCCCTCCCTCCCTCCCTACCCTCTCTCCAGGTGTGATCATCCTGGAGTGCAAGACCGGCTGGGAAGGCGACAAGGAGAAGGGGCCCTACGACGCCATCCATGTGGGTGCTGCTGCTGCCTCCGTTCCTCGCTCCCTGGTGGAACAGCTCAAGGTTAGCAGCGTCCTTCCCTCCCTTTCTCATCTCCACCTAATACGAAAACAGTGCTAAAGCAAACCTCTAACCCTCCCTCCCTCCCTCCCTCCCTCCCTCCTTCCCTCCCTCTCTCCCTCCCTCCCTCCCGTCCACAGGTCGGCGGCATCATGATCATCCCCGTGGGCCCCAAAGGCGGCAATCAAGCCCTCTACCGAGTGGAGAAGGTAAACGAAGAAACCCCTGCCTCCCTCCCTGCCTCCCTCCCTCCTTTCATCCATCTGACCCTCCTCACCCACCTCTTCCTCCCTCCCTCCCTCCCCTTTGTAGATCCGGGATCATGGCCCTATCGAGGAGACGTTTGTGGCGCAGGTACGCACCAGGGAAGGAAAGAAGGGGCGTGACTCTGCTGTAGGCGTCCTCCTCCCTTCCTTCCTCCCTCCCTCCCTCTTACTCATGAACTCTCCAACCCTTCCTTCCCTCCCTCCCACTTTCGCTTCTTCCAATCAGGAGCTGCTGGGTGTGCGCTATGTCCCGCTGGTCCGCCACAATCCTTACACCTAGTGGAGGGAGGGAGGGAGGGAAGGAGGGAGGGAGGGAGGGAAGGAGGGGGTCGTGAATGGGAGTCGCGGCCTCAAAGCAGGGGAAGAGGAATCGGGAGAGGAGGATGACAGGGAGGGAGGGAGGAAGAGGGGAAGGAGCAAGGGACAGAGCGAGAAGAAATACGGGTAACATGTGCATAGACAGGTGTTCAAAAGATGACGAAAACCAGAAAGACAAGAATGAGATACACAATCGGAAGATAACCAAAAAACAGACATATGTGTGTGTGTGGGTGCCTTGTGTGCGTGTGGTGAGTCTCCGTCCGTCATCCTTTTCAACGAAGCTTCAAAGGGGAAGCAAGAGGGAATAAGGGCGAGAAGAAGGCGAGCGAGGGAAAGAAGGTATGCAGATATGGGTCGCTACAAAAGACAGAGAGAGAACGAATAAGTAGAGTAAAGGGGCGAATAAAAAAGAAGAAAATCTCAGCAAAGGGCAAGTACAACAACACGCTTCCACCCATTTCATTCAACTATACATTTTCCTTTATCGTTCATACCCTTCATTATCTCACTCTTCAGTCCTTACTCCCCTCCGTCGCTACCGCCTTTTCAGCATAGCCGCCCTCGTCATCCCCACCCCTAAAGTACACACCCCACCCACAACCAACCCCCCCAACCCCAAAGCCACTACCTGCTTCCACCATCGCGTCGTCTTCTCCGCCCGCCGGTCCAAAACCCAGTACGTAGCATGTAGGAGGCGGGAAGCGGTGTAGAGACCCACACCCAAAGCACCCAGGCCGATCATGAACTCCAGACCATCATGTACGTCGTCCACTGCCCGACGGAACCGTGGGGCGACCTCTTCGTGCAGGGTAGCATACTGGGAGAGAAGGCCCTCGTGGAGCCCCACGTCGACTTGGACTTTCGTCTGCAGGAAGGAAAGGAGAGATTTGTTAGCGCTGACGATGCAAAGTCTTGGTGCGTTCCCTTCGTTCCCTTCATTCAGTACGTACATCGTCCATGGCTGGTGGAGGGTGAGATGATGCTGCCTTGCCCGCTCCTTTTAGGTTGGAAGAGCCCCTAAACTTGGTAGGTTACGTCGAAGCCTCTGTTGTGGTGGTGGTGAGGGGTGCATGGATGTGAGCGGCGGTGTGGTGTGTCGAGAAATGCGGCCACAAATGCGGGCTCAGCGTCTCGACCTCCTGTCGGTCTCCTGCCTCGCCGATTGCATACGCCATCATTCTTCTTCACCTGCCTTTCTGCGCTTCCAACGCGCCTACACTGCGCCCATCTAGCAAAGCTACAGGCGTGCGTGGGCCTTGCGACGAGTAGAAGAGGACAGGACTGAATCCCGGTGCTGCCTTGCCTGATTTCCTAGCAAAAGGCAAAGCAGACGAGTCGCACTCATCACTCCACGCCCCCTCCCCTCACACGCACACACACAGACCTCGCGGAGCGAAAGCATGACTGTCCTGAAGCGCATCCCCAAGGTCCTAAGCCCGCGCCTCCTGCACATTTTGGCCAGCATGGGGCATGGTGACGAAATCGTGCTCGCAGGTACAGTGCAAAAGCGGGGCTGGGAGGAGGAGGGAGTGTAGTGGGCCCAGCAGGACGGCGCAGCATGCTGGAGGGCCGCATGGGTGACGAGGGGATGTGCAATGCGGAGAGAGGTGCTCCTTATCTCAATCTGGATACAGGAAAACCGTGCCTCTCGAAGCGACTGCCTGCAACCACATGAGCTCACCAACTCCGCTTCACCCACTCGTTCCTTATCTCAGACGCCAATTTCCCCGCCGCTTCCATTGCCTCCCACACGCCGGGCGGGCTCGTCAATGCAGATGGTACGTTAGGTCTATAGCGTTGCCTTCCGTTCCGTTGTATCGTTTGATTCTTGATCCAATCTCACTTCTCGCACGTACCCTCAAAGGCAACGATATTCCAACCCTCCTGGACGCCATCATGCAGCTTCTGCCCTTGGACGAGACGGCGCCGCCTGCCATGGTCATGGGCATGGTTAGTACGTTGTTCATCTCTCTCCAGTCTTTCCCCTCCCTCTGACCACTGAATTGTGTTCGCTCTGGATAACGCAGATGAAAATGGCGGAGGGCTCACTTCCTCTTTTGTATCTCTTTTCTGCCAGATGCCTGAACATAAAGCCGCAGGATGGAAGACGCCCGTTTGGGAAGAATACAAAACGATCCTAGCTCAGGCAGAAGCGAGGGATATCGCTCTAGAGGAAGTGGAGCGCTTCGCCTTCTACGCAAGGAGCAAGCAGGCGTACGCCGTGGTGGCGACCGGGTAAGGAGGGAAGGGAAGTATACACGGACCTGCGACCATGCATAATTTCTGCCTTTTGCGCTGACATTTACTTCTCTTTTCTCGCTCTAACTAAACCAGGGAAACGGCGCTGTACGGGAATCTCATTTTGAAGAAAGGCGTGATCGGCATTGCGAAATGAATTGTCTGAATGTGCGACAGGGAAGGAGGGAAGGAGGGGTTGCGGAAAGGTATCTTTTGAATGATTGTTGCAGTTGAAGCAGCGGGAACTTACTGTGTCTATTTGAAACCTAAAGAAAGAACAGTTTAACAAGAAGAGGGAGCAAGCGCACAAGTACTATTTTCATTCTCTCGGCTCCACGTAAAATAGCCCTCTGTCTGTTTGTCTGATGCGGACAATGCCCAGACCGCGCAAAGAAACTGCAGACTTTACATTTACTTTGGTTCGATTAGTGTGTGCTTGCATGCGTGTTGGTTTTGCCTGGACTTGCCAGGCGCGGCATACAGACACACATGCAAAAGTCGCAAAATTTTCCTCGTCCAGGATTTACAATAATGTGGCTACTCCTTTCTCAACATCTATTTCGTGTACCTTAGTGCATGTATGCATGTCGAATGCTCAGTATGTCACAACATGAGTAGACTTTTCTCAGGCTTCTTTTTCTACTTTTGCCTATCTCTTCTCATCTTCTTTATTACGCAAAAGAACCACATCTTTATCTATCTACACGTGTGTGTGCTCATACAATCAATCACGGAAAAATACGTCATCGGCTCGCCGGCGCGCGATCGTATCGAGTGGAACCTTCAAGTTATACATAATGATGTCAAGCACGTGCCTCCTCCTTTACGTTGTATCGCCCCACCATATCCCCCCTTCCCTTCCTTCAAACCTTGCCCTAATCATCATCCACTGCACTCTCCATAGGTAGACAGTCCAATTGCGCTCCCGGCTGCACCGCTAGTACTTGCCGGCGTCGACGTACCGGGAAGGAGGGGCGGAGGAAGGGTAGGAGTCAGAGTCATAGGCGGGGACCACGACCCCAGCTGTGTAAATAGGTGAAAGAGACACAGTAGGGGCTCGATGAGGTCTTGTTTGTATGTGAGACGAAGTGATGTCCGATGAATAGATGAGCTAACTCGCATCTATCAGTCAGTCCTCTTTCTCGTCAGTCCTTCCCTCCTCGCTCCCTCCCTCCCTTCTTTTCTCCACTACTTACCGCTATCCAGCATAGGCGGAGCCGAGGGATTCACTTCGATGCCAACAGCAATAGAAGGCGGGAGGGAGGGAGGGAGGGAAGGCAAGGGTGCGAAGGTAATTGGTACCGCGAGCTCGAGCGCATGAATGCAACCCAACTGGACGGTTAAAACCAGTTTGTAGGAGATCTGAGAAGGAAGGGGGGAAGGGAGGGAGGGAGGAAAGTAAATGGAGATTCAAGAAATAGTGAGTAGAAGCTGGATATGTATATTCCCTACTTCTCCCTCCCGTCCATCCCTCCCTCTCTCCCTTTCGTCTTCGTACCTTGAGAATGTTCCCCGCCGCCGTGGTGGGCATCTGAATGGTGGTGGGGCAGGAGGGCGTGCTAGAATGTGCGACGGCGTTGATGTTGGGGTTCCAGCGCACGAGGAGGGGAGGGAAGGTGACCACGGGCTGGACGGGGAGACAGGCGCCAGGGAGGAGGTTTTGTACGATGGGGAGGCCGACGACGAGGAAGGGGCTGCGGTTTGTTCGCGCTTGGTAGGCGGGGTCGTTGCTGGTGGACATGAAGATCTCTGCAGAGGAGGGAGGGAGGGAGGGAGGGATGGAGGGACGGAGTGAGTAGCTGGGCAGCAATAGCATTACATTACATGGGCTTCATTCTTTTCTCACCTCCCACCAGCGACAGGCTCACGCTCTTAATCGTGCGCGTGCTCTTGTTCTCGACGCCCGCATAGATGGGAAAGGAGGAGGGGTCGATGGAGGTCCCGTCCATGAAGGGGAGGACGGTGGTGGGCACTATGAGGCTGAGGATGGCTTGACCCTAGGGAGGGAGGGAGGGAGAGAGGACGGGTAAGGTGAGATGCACACACTATCGTCGTCCATTTGCCCTTATCGGTGTTGCCAAGCGTCTCCCCCCCTCCTCCCCTCCTTCCCTCCTTCCCTTCGTACCGCGCTGAAACAGCAGTTGGTGGTGACCGCATGCACGTCACGGCGATCCACAGGGGCTTGCAATTCCTACGGAAGAAGGGAGTAAGGGAGGGAGGGAAGAAGCAAAATGAATGAGCCGTCAAAATACACTCTTAAATCTACACCCCTCCCACCCTCCCTCCCCTCCCTCCCTGCTAAATACCGGCGTGATGAGCATGGGCGAGGAATGCACCCTCAGGGGAAAGACCAACTCGTAGTCGGGCCAGTTGGGGATGTCGACGAAGAGGGTGAGGGCGTGGGAGATGTAGGTCCCATACCCGTAGGAGAAGGAGGAGGGGAGAAAGGGCGGGAGGGTGACCTGAAACTGTGGGTTGGAATAGAGAAGGGAAATGGTGTGGAGAAAAGGATGCATGATTGGCCGTGCTGTCCTGATTACCCGCTAATTTCCCTCTCTTGCCTGATCCTCTGCCTTCTTCCCTCCCTCACTCACTCCCGCCTTACCACCCATTCATACGGCTGGTGGGGCTCCAAATAAAAAGTCTGCCCTTGGTTCTCTAGCAATGTCACGGTGAGGGGAGGAGCGAAGGCGAGACTGGCAGTGTGAGTCTGCCTATTCTTTCCGGAACCGGTCGTCCAGTGTACAGCCGCGCCGCAAGTGAGCTAAAGGGACGGAGGGAGAGAGGGAGGGATGAAAGAGAAATTGTGGGACTTGACAATCTTTTTAAATGTATGTGCATTCAAGTCTCCGCCACCTTTTCGCTTCCCTCCCTCCCTCCCTTTCTTCGTCCTTACCCGCGCGCGCACGGCCTTGGCCGTCGTTCTGGAGGCAAAGGTTGCCCGCATCTTGCCCACGATCGTCTCGCCAGGGTAAAAGTCTGCTTTGGGCAGCCAGAGGGTGATGCCATTCGCGGCGGAAGCTACTTGGGTCTAAGGGTAGGGAGAGGAGTGAGGGAGGGAGGCAGGGAAAGATATTGAAGTAAATTCACAGTATTCGTCACATGGACAACCAAATGCAAAATTAAGGGCCAGCACTCTCACCAACATGCTGTCATTGACGCAAAGCTGCTGCGGCGGGTACTGCTGCTGCTGCATGGGGTAGGAGGAAGGCTGGCCGGCATAGGGCTTGTCGTAAGAGGAGGAGGCATAGCCAGTTCCCGCGTAGTCATTGCTGGGAGTCCCATAAGACGACGCCGATGGCGGCGCGTACGAACCGGGGTAGGCCATGGTTGTGCTGTAGCTAGGTTTAGTGCCTGTGCGTAGCATGTAGTGTATGGTGGGTGGGGAGGGAAGGGGGAGAGAGGGATGTGAGAACGGAGTGGAGGGGGGGGACGACGCATCGCATAGTGAGCAAGGCAATATAGATTAGGAAAAAGTACCAGGGACAGTTTTGATTAGATTTTGCGCTGGTGCAGCGTGTGTATTGGCTAGGACCTATGGGATGGGATGAGAAGGAAGATGACAAGCAAGAGAGGCAGAAGAGTGAACCGGCGCCAATGGGCCACTTGCGTCATACATGACACGGAACGAGAAGCGGGGCAAGCCTGAGTAGGAAGTTTGCTTGCTTTATGCTGCTGCCCTCAAATTCAGGTCACTTACTTCCTCCTCCACTACCTACACCGCACAAACACACACACACACACACAGGCAATTCTCATGTGCACTGCCAGTGTCCAGGACCTGCATTCAAGCCCCCATATCAAACCGTATCGCCAATTCGTGTGGCCGCCCATGTGCTTCACTTTGACTCCCTTCCTACACTCCCTCCTACACCACACAGAGAGAGTGAGACAAGCCCAGGCAACACCACCACCGTTAAGACAAGAGTCTCCTTCTAGTCCAATTTATCATGCCTTGGTCCGTCTTTCCCCCGTCTGTCCTCATCCCTGCCCTCTCCACACTCCCGTCCCACGCCGCCCATGCGACCGACGCACAAGCCCAGCTCAAGGCCCACGTCCTGTCCTGCCAACGTCACCACCACACCAACCACAACCATAACGAGAAGCATCAACAGCAGCAGCAGCAATGGGAAGCCTGGTTGCGTGCGGCCTTGGGCCTGACCAGTGTCGTCGCACGGGTCCGCGTGTTGGAAGTGCTGGCCTCCATCGAGGCGACGTCTGGGGGGGGGCATGGAGGGGGAGGAAGGGGGGTAGGTGGCAGGATGATGATGATGCTGCCCCTTCCTTCTTCTTCCTCGAATGTGAGTGCGGGAAACATGGGTGCGGGTGGGATGCCGCCGTCACCTCGGGAGGGACGGCAAGAGGAGGAGGAGCAGCAGCACCAGCAGCAGCAGCAGCACTACGAGACAATGCCTTCTTCGCCGCGTTCGTTGTCGTCGTCGTCGTCTTTGTCGGCCGCTCGCTTGTTGCTGCGAGAGATCGAAGGTTTCCTACAAACGTACGTAGAGAGAGAGGACGAGATGGAGAAGGAGGAGGAAGAGGAGGGAGTGGAGAAGGACAAGGACGACGAGGAGGAGGACCCGAACAAGAAAAGTGAAGAGGAAGCAGTCCTCGCCTGCCTTCTGGCCTGCATGGGTCGTCTGGCCAGAAACATCGCTAGCAAGAAGAAAGAAGAGGGCAGCAGCAGCAGCAGAATCAGCAGTAAGGACATGCTCGAAGCACTCAAAACCCAATTCATTGACGGTCTCTGTCCCCTCTGGCTAGGCCTGGCCCGACGGCCCTCCCCTTCCTCCTCTGCAGCAGCAGCCACAGCAGTAGCTGCTAATGCCGCACTCTCTCTTTCCCATTCTACCGCTTCGTCTCTGCCTCATGCCAAACACAAGGCCAGCGTGCCTGTGTCGGCAAGCAGCAACAG
>Ga0105055_10011441_pt1 | contig 10949 bp, 6 predicted proteins | sample BON03_FD_78090 | JGI IMG/M metagenome (GOLD analysis project Ga0105055, IMG submission 78090) | Freshwater microbial communities from Lake Bonney liftoff mats and glacier meltwater in Antarctica - BON-03 | ecosystem: Environmental > Aquatic > Freshwater > Ice > Glacier meltwater | place: Lake... | reverse complement strand
GCTTTTCGGGGAAAAGGTAAGGGGGCTGCTTTGGCTTTCCTCTTGGGCAGGGGGGAGGGATCGCTATTTGGACTTTTTCCTTTCAAATTGCATGCCGATTGTTCTCGTTTTTAATGACAGAATATACACGACGACCACCCACACACTGGGCAGGGCGAAAGAGTGAGTGAGCGTGCAGGCCCTGGCCCGCCGGCACGAAAACAAAGGCGGCCAGGGCGCAAGTTTGGGAGCGGCGGCGGCGCATGCCAAGGTGTTACGTCCGCGCTAGCCATGTTCGTCGCTCGGGGTTGGGAGGGGAACGAGGGATTGCCGTGGGCTTGCGAGACATCTCGACCATCCACAGACTGGGCTGGCCGTGGCATCAAGTGCGTGGCCAAGCTGGCTCACAAAGCCGCCAGAAACATACCTCGAACAAGGAAAACACAAGAAGAAACAACACAAACAACAAGGAGAAGGAGGACGACGTGGGGCGCCGTGGACGTGTCTCCTGGCATTGAAGCTTGAGACGGGGACACGCATCCAAGTTGCAGTTTCTTCCGGAGGAGATGTCTAGCACTCAAAGCAAGCATCAATTCTCTTGGGGCCGGCTCTTCGTGCCTTGATGAGGTTCAAGGCGGGACCAATGTGTCAAGGCTTGGACAATTTGGGGGTCGCAAGAGGCCGATCAAAGGCAGGCCGGGCTGGCCGGCTTCGGCATATAAGAGGAAACTACTCATTTGCCATGGCTCTGAATCTGGGTAAATACTCTGGTCTGCCTCTGTGTTTCATGAAGTCTTTACTTGTTGCTGCTCGCTTTGGGGGGTAAAGCAGGGAGGGTGGGGCTTGGATGGGGCGTTGGCAGGTGCTGATCGGTCGTCTTGTCGAGGCGGCAAGTAGGAAGGCAAACTAAGGCACTCACCAACCTCGGCGTGGCACTTTCTTGGCTAATCTACATGGTTTTGTCTTCCTTTCTGCCTTTGAAAAGCGACCTCCCCGCTTCGAAGCAGGCGAAGCCACGCACCCCCGTCAGCTGCCTCTCCTGCTTGCTGTGTGTTGTTAAATCGCAGCCACACGACGCCCACCCACCACCCACCACTCACCACCAACACCCACATACATCAACACAGTCTAAGCTGCCTCTCCAAGCCATTAAGGTGGCCAGGATAGAGTCCCTTCTTACGCAACGTCAAGCCTCTAAGGCACCAGCAGCAACACCAACGTCACCGCACATCAAGCAAGTGCTTCACCACCCTAGCTCGACCTAGATGGCAGCCACCCATGGGACATGGCCTGTAAGGCTACTGTCCGTGCTCTGCTTGCTGCTGATCCTGCTGGGCAGCTACAGGATAGAAGGGTGGGTGGGGAGCAGCACCGGGAGCCTTGGACGACGACAGCAGCATCACTCGCCTCGAAGAAGACGGCCGCCCATGCCTCTCGCGCCTCCCTTGCCTGTACAAGTGCCCGCCTGGACCTCGACAACTAGGCTGGCTACTGCCGCTTCCTCCTCCTCCTCCTTCTCGTCTTCCTCTGTGGATGACGACGAAGCCATCTCTGACGTCCCCGGGCCCAGGGACGACGACACCTCCACACCCACAGTCACGATTGAATTGACGGACTGGATGTCCGAAGGGGAGGAGCTCTGGCAAAACGCCCCCACCATGCGCCGCAAAAAGGACAAGAACAAGCAAGAAACATCAGCAACCACCTCGAAGACAACGACGGCAGCAGCAGCACGAGCAAGGCAAACCGCGGCACCACCCTTCTCCAGCACCAGCACAGCCTTGGGCTTCACCAACCCGCAGGAGGACCCTTCGAACGACGAGCAGCAGCAGCAGCTCCCCGTCAAGCTACAGCGGGAGGTCAATTTGGTGTGGTATGAAATCCAACAGGGGGACAGGATGGCGTACCTAGCCCCAGAGGAACGAGCAAGGTTGAAGCAGCAGTTGGTGGTGCTGGCTTTTTTTCGCACTTTGTTTGAGCATCCCGGGCAGGTTCTCAACACGCAGAGTGCCGAGGATTGTTTCCAGCAGGCGGACGTGAATCGAGACGGACAATTGAGCTTTGAAGAGTTTTTGCGGTGGTACACGGCTAGTCATGACAACAACCAGGAGGGGAGCAGCAGCAGCAGCAAGCGTAGCAGCAGTAGTAGCACCAGCAGTAGCAGCAGTAAGGTCATGGCGACGACGGGGGCGCTGGTGCCGTTCGGGCAAGGCGGGGCGGCCAAGAGCTTGGAGGGTGTGGCGATAAAGGATTTGCTCCGGCAGTTTTTGGTGGAGAAGAAGAAGGAGCAGCAGCAGCAGCAGCAGCAGCAGCAGCAGCAGCAGCAGCAGCAGCAACTCTACGAGCAAGACACCGAGAAAAGCGAAGAAGAAGTATTAGAAGAGTTGGACCGAGTGATCGAAACAACACAAGTGCTCCTTGAGCTGGAAGCAGATGCCGACACAGTCCTTGCCGCCTTGGCCACCTACTTCCTCGGGCTAGACAATAACGCAGGGGGAGGCGCGGAGGGAGAGAGAGACCGCACCGAGAAACTAGCAGTGGTCAGCTCGCAATGCGGCCCGATTGTGCATCAAATCGTCCAGGATAGCTCGAGGCTTGGGGGTATTTTTCAAGCCCCTCCTGAAGTGACTCAATTTAGACGAAATCCGCGAGAGTATCAAGCTATGCTAGATTTGGATCATCACAACGCCCAGCTGGCCCGTGAATATCTCCTAGCAGCAAATAGTGACGCAAGGGCTTTCGTCGTGCACATGGCGGGGTTAGTCTACGCCTTGCGGAACCAGTATCGTCTGCCGGTCCACGCGAGGCACTTACTCGCTCTCGAAAGCTTGCAGCTATATGTCCCTGTCGCCTCTGCCCTTGGCCTGGGCTCCCGTTTAAAGGAGATGGAAGAACTGAGCTACCGCGCCCTCTTTCCCGAGTCCTACGAGCGCTTTGCTTCCTGGCATAAGAACTTTGCGGATATGGGCCAGGTTGCTCTTTTGGTGGCTAGGAAGAGGATAGCGGCTCATATTGAGGCGGATGTAAATGGCTTGAGGCATTATTTGAAAGGGTACGAGATCCATGGGAGGGTTAAATCGGTGGTGTCTGCGTTTAAGAAGGTGTATCGCAAAGATAAATTACCGGAGGAATTGCATGATATGTTGGGGTTGCGGGTGGTGTTGACCCCGGCGTTGGTGGCAACGGAGACGAGGGGCTTACTGCGTGGAAAGCGGAGTCGGGGGGGGGGTGCCTTGCCTGCTCGTTCAACTGCTGCTGCTGCTGCTTTTGTTGAGCAAGAGGAGGAGGACGACGAGGATAAGAGAAGCAAGAGAAGTGATCTGGTGCCGGCAGGTGCTTTTTCCTCTTCCTCCTCCTCTCCCCCACCCCTCGACTTGGATGCCTGGCTCTGCCACCAGGTGCACGCCGTCGTCACCTCCCTTTGGGAAGAAGTCCCGGGGCGCTACAAAAACTACGTCGATCAACCCAAGCCTAACGGCTACCGCTCCCTCCACACTGGTGTTTATTTGATGGATGGAGGGGGCACGGCCGAGATTCAGATTCGGACGGCTGCTATGCATGTGGAAGCGGAGGAGGGGGTGGCGTCTCATGCTCTGTATAAGGCAGAATTGCAGACTACTGATCAGGTGGAGCAGTTTCAGCAGCAGCTGGGGGGAGGGAGCGTGGCTTCGACAGGTAGCAGCAGCGGCAGTAGTAGCAGCAGTAGCAAAACGGCTGAAGGAAAGGGGAAAGTAATGAAGCAGGCCCTATTGTTGCCTGCGGTCGTGAGTCCGGCGCCGGTAGTGGTGGTGCCGGTGGTGAAGGAAGCGCCTCAACCCTAATTGGTTTGGAAAAACAGCGGCCGTGAGAAGATAAGGACGGGAGGTCCTTGCTCAAGCAGATTGAGCGATACGTGCATTTATAATGTGTTATATATATGTACAAAATGTAAATAGTGCCTGCATCGACGATGATGGATGTGACGGACTCTATCCTTGATCGAATGAGAAGGAACAAGGAAATATGAACATAATCCAGCTGCCCAAAACGATTTGCGTTCGCTTTTCCTTTCATTATTTTCCTTCTTTAGATACACATATGCACGCTTCCTCTAGCAATCCCCTTCTTTCTTCTCTCTTTTCTCAAGGAATCTGAGGCACCACCCCATCCAAAAACTCCAGCGCCTTGTCGGAAAGCCGGGCATCGGCTATGTCCTCGTACTTGATCGTCTTCCTTTTGTTCGCCACCGCCATGGCATGCGAGGCCTTGGCAAGTTTATCCACAAACAATTCCGTGGCCTTAGCCACTAGCATGATGGCGTCCTGCGACAATTGCTTCGTGTCCGGGTCCAGTTTCATGATGCGCTTGATGGAGGCCTTGGGAATAAGGAAAGTCGTTTCCTCGGTCACGTACTCTGAAGTGGCGGAGATGGGCGGGGGTGGGGCGTTCCGGGGCTTTTTAGTTGGTGCGGGTGCTGCTGCTGGTGATGCTGCGGCTTCTCCCTCTGCCTCTGTCTCTGTCTCGGCTGCTGGGCGCTTGTTGTCCTCGGTGGCGGCGTCGTGCGCGTCTGCGTCTGCTCCTCCTGCTGGAGAGGAGTCTGGTGCGGCTGCTTGCGCCGGCGCAGCCTCTGCGGGGTCCGAGGTTGCGTCCTCTTTGGCGGGCGTCGTGGACATGCTGCTGCTGCTGCTGCTGTGGTGGTGTTGTGGGGGTTGTGTGGGTGGGTGTGGTTTGAGTGGGCAGAAAGTTGGAAATCGTGCGTCGGTTGCATGGCCGCGGCAGAGAGATTGCTCGTCGGCAAGAGCTCGTTTGCTCGTGGTGAAGGACGAAATAACAAGGCTCGCAGCCCCTTCCTCCCACCGCACGACAAGCACCACATCCCCAGCAAAATGATGCCATGCCCAAGCGGAGGTAGAGGCACCACCCATCTCCACCTCCCTTTGACTTTGACCTCGCTCCTTACCCTTCCAAGTACTCCTTCCCTTCCATCTCTCCTCACTCTCCCCACACCAAACCCGCACAGGAGACTCTAAGTCATGACGACGACGGCACCAATTAGCCTGGGGTCGCCACCTCCAGGAGGCGGTGGGACTGAAGCAAGCAGTAACACTCCGTTCTCGCCCTTCTCGACCTCCCCCTCCGCCCTATCGCAAGCCCTCGCTGCCTACTGCGCCGCCGTCGACCCTGCAGCCGGGACCGCTGGGGAAGGAACGGAGCCCCCCCCACCTTCCTCTTTTCTTCCCAGCTCTTCACCAGACGCCTCAATCCCACACCTCAACACGGTCCTGCTGCATGTCCAACGGAGCAAGCGCTTCGAGGAAGTAGTGGCGCAAATGGGGCCTTACCTCACCAGCGAGGAAGGACGGGTCCGAACCCGCGCCGCCGCCTTGTTGGGAGAGGTCTTGAATCGCCTTCCAGCCCTCCCTCTCACCAACGCAGCCGTGCATCACTACGTGGAGTTCTTCTCGAGCCGTCTCTCTGATTTTCCATCAGTGGCGGGCTCACTTTTAGCCTTGCGTGCGTTGCTCCAACACCATGGGGGGCCCGCCCGGAAGGAGGCGGATGTGATTGCCCGTGCTATATTCAAGGACGTACATGTCCCCTCCATGACCCAGACGATACGACAACGGACTTTTGAGGTGTTGTTCGAGATGACAGGTGCCTTGGAGGAAGAGGAAGAGGAGGAGCAGCAGCAGCAGCAGGAGCAGCAAAAAGATGAGGACGAGAATAGTAGCAGTATCCCGACCAGCTTGCTCGAGATGCAAACAGACTTCATCCGCGGCCTGGTTGATTGCGTGGAAGGCGAAAAAGACCCCCGCTGCCTCATCCTCTGCCTCAAGGTCATCTCCCGTGCCCAATCCTCCTTCCCCCAAGCCGCCGACGCCCACATCGAAGTCCTCTTCGACGTCACCGCCTGCTACTTCCCCATCACCTTCACCCCTCCCCCCAACGACCCCTACGGCATCACACCCGACATGCTGGCACAAGCCTTACGAGAAGCACTAACCACCCGTCCATCCATGGCCCAATTCCTCCTTCCCCTCCTCGTCGACAAACTCACCTCCACCCACGTCCCCGCCAAGCTTGAAGCGCTTCTCACCCTTCAAATAGCCGCGCGGACGCTCGGTGTACGTGCCATGCGTCTGAATCTCCCTTCGCTTACGGGGGCCTTGTTTCAGGAGGTGGTTTCGTGCCCGGAAGCAGCAGTAGTGGCACAAGCGTTAGAGACCTGCCGAGTGTTGGCTGCGCATTTGTCGAGTCCCGATGATGAGAATGTGCTAGGGAGGGCGGGAGGGAAGAAGGGCAAGAGCAGCAGCAGCAGTAGGAGTAGAAGGGAGAAGGTGGAGGCTGAAGTAGCAACAGCAGCAGCAGCAGCAGCACCACCAACAGAAAAAAGCGGCAACGAGAAGAAAAAGGAAGAGGAAAAAGACAGCAAACCCGCCACCACCACCACCACAACTCAGCCCCCCGAACAAACCGAACGAGCGCTCGCCGAAAGCGACTGGCAAGCCTTCCTCCTCCACCTCGTTTTTAAGGCTGTCTCTGATGTCAAAGGCAATCCCGACTCCCTTAAAGGCCGCGCCTGCGCCCGCCTCCTCACCTCCATCGCCCGCGCCTCCGCCCGCGCCTACTCCGCAGTCCTAAAAAACACCATCCCCATCACCCTCCAACTCGTCATGGCCGGCCAAAAAAACAAGCCCGGGCGAGTCCTCGAGGAAGAGGAAGGCGGGAAACAACAAGCCGCCCTGCTGCTGCTCGTCGACTTGGTAGAAGCAGTGGACCCGTCCCTTGATTTCAGCGCAACAGCCGAAGGCCCCCCCCTCTCTCCGTACGTCCCCCAGCTCCACGCAACCCTCTTGGAATGCCTCGGTTCTCCTGCTTCAGGCCCTGCCCTATTAGCAATTAAGGGGCTCGCTTCCCTTGCCACCCGCTCTCCCTCCGACTTACTCTCCCCCACACAAACCTCCTCTCTCGTCACCTTGTTCACTGCTCGTCTACAAGCGGAGGAACGAACGGTCGGACCTGCATATGACCCTTATTTAGCCCAGGCTTTATTGGAGGGGTTGGGGGCATTGAGCTCTCGAAGAAAGGAGCACATGGCTGCAGTACTGGCGCATACATTGCCGGAGTTGTTGAAGTGGATGGATGAGGCGACTGCAGCAACAGGTGGCGGAGGTGGAGCAAAAGCAGGAGGAGCGGCGAAGGGTATGGTTGCTACAAATGGGGTGAGCAGTAGCAGCAGTAGTAGTAGTAGTAGTAGTAGTAGTAGTCCGGAGCTGGAACGATGTTTGGGGGCGTTGGCTTTTTTGGCGGGTCAGGCCGAGGTATTTCAAGCCGTGGTTCCCTCCTTGCTCAATCGTGTTTTAGTTTCTACCTTCACTACTACAGAAGGAGGAGGAGGAGGGGGAGGGATGGAGGGAGGGGAGGGGCAGACGCAAGAGGGGGGTTCGTGTGCGTTGAGGGTGGGGGAGGGGACGACGCATATTTTGTCTTCGTTGGCCACGATTTTTGTGTCGACCAGAGCGGCGAACCGCGCGGCTTTGCCTGCTCTATTAGCATTACCACCACCAGCACTGCCTTCCTCCTCTTCCTCTTCTTCTGTCACATCAGAAGCTATGGATATAGAGGAAGAGCTTTCCGCTACTACTTCCTTCTCCTCCTCCTCCTCTTCATCCTCCTGCCTCTGGTCCTTGCTAATAGCCATCCTCTCCTGCGCAGCCCAAGGACGGATATTAGACAACGCTGCCCTCGAAGCAACCCTCCGTGTATTCGGCGCCGCCACCGAAGCCCTTCCTCCCTCCCTCCAAGACCTCCTTGCCCTCCGCCTCCTCCGCTTCTACTTCCCTTCCTCCCTCCCTTCCTTCTCCTCCTCCTCCTCCATCTTCGATGTCCTCGACCCCCACCCTCCCCCCCCCCCTGGCCCCAGCATCCCGAACCTGCAACCTCTCCTTCCCTCCACCTACCCCTCCCAAGCACAAGCTCTCTCCCTCCTCCTTACCGTCTTAGGGTCCCTACATATCACCTCCTCCATCCTCGCCTCTCCAGGAATCAAAGACGTCCTCCTTCCTGCCCTCGTCCGCCTCACCTTGCTGGAAGCAGCCGAAGCCGACAGCAGCAGCAGCAGCAGCAGTAGTAGCACGCCCTCCACTTTACCCGAGCCCGCTTGTTGGGGCGCGGCTCTTCTTGTGAATAAAGCAGCAACGGAAGGAGTAGTCGCAGAGGCAGTCACCACCCTCCTCTCCGGTTTCAAGCTACGACTCGCAACCGTCAGCAGCAGCAGCAGCAGCAGTAGCAGCGGTTTGGCAACAGCAAGAAGGGATGTCGCGTCCTTAATTTGGTTGACCAAGGCATTGGCTGTGCGGTGTGCCCCAAAAAAATCCATGGAGGAAGCCGTCTCTCTGCTTATCGACGTGGCAGGTTGTGCAACCCTCGCAAGGGGAGAAGGAGCAGCAGCAGCAGCAGCAGCAGCAGCAGCAGCAGCAGCAGCAGCAGCAGCAGCTGAAATCGAACCATCCCCAGCCCGTCTAGCCCTAGCCCGGCAAGCCGCAGAAGGCTTCGGTCTCATTCTACGGGATGCGTCGCCCTCTTCCTTCCTCCCTTCCTCCTCCTCCTCTTCCTCCTCCTCCTCCTTCTCCCTGACCGATCGCCTGCTCGCCCCTAGTCCGACCACCGCTCGAGTCAATCCTCTCTGGCGCCAACGATTGTACTACCTGTCCTTTGGCCGTCTACGTCAAGCTGTTGACAAGCACCGTGCTCGACCTCAAGCAAAGGCAGCGGCGTTGCTGGCCGTGTGTAATATTGTGGGCTTATTACCACAACCAGTTATCCAGGCGGAGCTAGAACCTATTATGCTGGTGGTCTTGCAAGGGATGTCTTCTGTTTCGAGGAGCAGCAGCAGCAGCAGCAGCAGCAGCAGCAGCAGCAGCAGCAGCATTACGGAGGAGCAGGAGAAGGAGAAGGAGAATGCAGCTATTCTCCGAGCGCGGGCGACCGAGACTTTTGTTGCGTTGGTCAAGGATTCTCTGGAGGCAGTGATGCCTCACCTTGCTACTGTTGTTCCGTTGCTCTATCAACTGTGCACGCCTTCTGACCCCCATTTTCTGCCGAAGGCCAAGCTGCGTGTGTTGGCGTTGGGGAGTTTGTTAGAGATTACGAGGCTTCCATATGCGAAACTGCATCCTTATAGGGCGATGGTGAGTAGGGGGTTGCTGGCCCCTTTGGATGACCGCAAAAGGGTGGTGAGGCAGATGGCGGTGAAGGTGAGGAATGAGTGGTGTATGATGGATATGTAGATGAACGAGAAGAATGAGGAGAAGTAGGGGGGATTTTGCTGGTAAGGAGAGGGGGAGCATTGGTAATAGGGCTCAGGAGGGGAACCAATTTTGAGAGAGAGAAGGTGGTTTTGAGAAATCACTAACAACAAGTAAAAAATGTCGGTCTTTCTTAGGATTGTTTCTTTCTCTCTATCAGGACTTATTTCTTTGTGCACACTTCTAAACTATTTCGAAAAGAACCCCCGTAGTCTGCTCACGAGCGCTTGGATGGAGGGCGAGACCTTGGCGACCAGGTCTGAAAAAGAGGCAATGGGGCCTGCCTTCTGCTGCAACCACAACGGGTGGCCCAGCCCTTCCCTGAACGGAAGAAGGTCGGCATGATGGTGGTGGTGGTCGCCGCAGCCGCACCCTCCTGCCTCGCCCTCCAATGCCCCCTCCGCGCCCGTGTGCAGCTTGCGACGCGCCCCACGGCCTTGTCGTTGCTTATGTCTTGGGTTGGCCTTGCAGTAGACAAAGAGCCGGCCTTGTCGTCGCACCATGTAGCAGGATGTGCACAGCCGCCGCAGGGACGTCCGGAGCTTCATGGTTGTGTACCTGTGGTGGTTGGTGTAGGGTGTGTAGGGGGTGGGTGGGTGGGTGGGTGTCTGTCTAATAATGATGACGATGGGGGAGACGGGGCGAGGGGAGGGGCGCAGCCAGGCCCTGCCGTCCAGCCCTCCGCTTCGCCCGCATGCTCGCAATCTAGAGATCGTCGAGGGCTGTGCGTAGGTGGGGTAGGGTGGGGTGCTGTGGAGGGTGTGTAATGGTGGAAAGCATGATCAACTCGTCTCCTTCGCTCATCGAAATCTAAGCGGGCGAGGGGGCTTCATCACTCGTTTCTGAGCACGATCCCCGCGGCTGACGTTTACACCTCCACCACCACCGCCACAAGGCAATCACGCACAGCAGTACAAGCTCACGTAGACTTACACACTCACAGGCGGGGAGCAGCAGCGGCAGAGGCGCCAAGGGCAAGGGCACACGCAGCAGCAACTCATCATCGCCAAGCACTTGCAAATTCCTTCTCTTCTTTCATTATTCCCCAATGCCGCCGGGGTGGTTGTCCCCTTACGCCATTGGAGCCTTCCTGGTCATCTTCCTGGGCTACCTGGCCACGAACGCGGTCCTCCACATCTGCCTCTACGAGCTGCGGGCCGAGAAAGCGCAAAGCTGGAAGATTCAGGCGCACAAGAAAGGGGCCGGCGGCAGCGGCGCTCCTTCTCATTCCCCAGCAAGCAGTACTACAAGCGCGGATGCCGGCAGTCGCATCCCTTGGCCCTGGCGAAGTGACAAGACCGGTCGATCTCCCCAGCACGCGCTCTACGCGACGTTGAACTTGATAATGGCCTCTTCCTTTGCCCTCCTGACGGCCGAAGGGACTGTTCGGGGACTAGGGAGTCGATTGCACATGCAGGGGCCACCGTCTGGATGGTTTTTGGCCTTGCTTGGGTGGTTGGTGGGGCAGGCGGGATTGGTGGTGCTGGGAGTACTGTGGCAGAATGTGTGGGAGTATTACTGGCATCGGTTAATGCATGTTCCATCCATCTACCGGCGTTTCCACAAGCACCACCATTTTTACAAGGCCCCTTCGCCGTTTGATGATATGTACATTGCTCCTTTGGAGGTGAGATCATTATATTTTTTCTAATTCGTCCTCCTTCTCCCTAGATTGCACGCCCT
>Ga0105055_10011430_pt1 | contig 10957 bp, 10 predicted proteins | sample BON03_FD_78090 | JGI IMG/M metagenome (GOLD analysis project Ga0105055, IMG submission 78090) | Freshwater microbial communities from Lake Bonney liftoff mats and glacier meltwater in Antarctica - BON-03 | ecosystem: Environmental > Aquatic > Freshwater > Ice > Glacier meltwater | place: Lake... | reverse complement strand
ATATATATATATATATATATATATATATATATATACATATATATATATATATATATATATATATGTATATATATATATATGTATATGTATATGCATATAAATATATATGATCCACACATTGATCCACACATACCTGTACCCATACAAACTCACAAACTCACTCCCACACGCACACATAAAAGAGTGTCGCGGCAAATACAAATTCACTCACACACTCACACACACGCAAAAATAACAGACTGTCGCAGCAAATACAAACCCACTCACACACACGCACGCCAACAAAGAAATGCGTCCCCAGATCTACAGCACTTCAGCTCCCGACTTTCTCGTACCTGAAACCTTGGATAGTCATACAGTCACCTCCTTGCGCGCTATTGCCCGCATTTCGCACATTAGCCGAAGCATGTCTCTGCAAAAGAGCCTTATCGCAAAAGAGTCCTATATCTCCTACACAAAGACCTACATATTCGCAAAAGAGCCCAAATATGACAGACACTTCCTCGCGAGCTATTGCCCGCGTTTCCCACATTATCTTAATCTGCCACGAACACTGTGTGAAATTGCTCTGAGCTGCCAACGAAGGTCCTCAAATCTACAGCGTTTCAGCAAATTTGTGGCGACAGTATATTATAAATGTCCAAATGTATACATACATATGCAGCTATGTATATATATATATATGCATCTGTGTATATGTATACATATATAAAGCCTATTATATTTGGAGTGTCACGCAATCTCAATCTCCAGTTTCAATCTCATTGGTCTCTTTTCAATGGAACGTGGCAAGGAGACCTAGAGAACGAGATCAAAGATTGAGATTTGAGACTGGAAAAAGAACACTCTAAATGCATTAGGCTGTATATATTCGACATATATATATGTACAAATAAGATTTGTTATTTGTATCTACATCCTAAGTTAAGTTGGGAATAAAATTGGCACTCAGAATGCACAACTCTCCATCCCTTTTTTTCGAACTGGTACCAAAAATATGTCATGTTACTTTTTCGTACTTACTGCGGCAAGGTAATTTATGAGCGATATAGCGCCCACAAACAAGATCTGCCGCTGGGCGTCAAGTGAGCAGCGCCCACAAACCAGATCTTGTCACGAATAAGATTTCGAGTCGCGTTGTTTACCTTATACAATCTCGCTAGCAAGATACTCCACCTGAGGCTGCGGTCTCTATACGGGCTATTGTCACGCTGTGACATAGTCTAGTTCTAGTTCTATGACAGAGTTTTCTAGTTTAGAACTTGTTCTATAACGACATTTTCGTTGACGTCCTTTTTGAGTGGCCAGTCAGTGAAAAGAAGGTCGTCGCGATGTTTGCCACATACAAGCAGGTGTGTACCCAAAAACAAAAAGACTTTCCAAAATGTACCTTTGATTGACCTAAAAGGGCCCAAACTAAAAGATCTCATCCGTGACAAGATTCTGTTCGTGGGCGCTGCTCACTTGACGTGCGGTGGCAAATCTTGTTCGTGGGCGCTGTATCGTTTTATGTAAGGGCCTGCGGACACTGCGGAAGTTCCCGCAGAAGTGCCAGAAGATAGCGGGGTGTTAAGAGTGCGCCGTTTATGGTTCCCGACCTCTGATCACTTCGAAATCTGATTCAACCCCTCCGGAATGATCCGGTCTAGACAATATCAAGAGCCAACCATAGTCTGACGCAACTTCAGCTAACCATAGTCTGACGCATACCACCACTTCACTTTATTTTGTCTGTTCAGACAAAAAGAGCGTGACAAAGCAGAAGTAAGCACTGGCACTTGAAGAGGTGGTACAGGGTCAAGTTGCGCCAGATCATGTTACCATGGTTGACTCATGATATTGTCTAGACCGGGTCGTTCCGGAGAGGATGGGATGAGCCAGGTTTTGAGGCGATTGGAGGTCAGGAACCGTAAACGGCGCACTCTCAACACCTGGCTGTCTTCTGGCACTTCTGCGGGAACTTTTGCACATCAGGAAATTACAGGTGTTGATATATGTCTTTTAAAATACGTTATCATGTCGTTTTAACCCTTCAACAATATAAGCATTCTTGTATGTAAATTTCCAATTAGGTTCTGTCGTTTAAGGTCTTATCTGACATAGTTTTGCCACTTAAAATTAAGCGACATATGTTCTTAAACAAAATATAATGATAAAAGACAAAATTTCTTAAACGACATGATGTGTTGAACGACATAAATAATTTTAAACGACATAATTTGCTTACACGACATCATTATTTAAACGACATAAACCTTCGGAGAAAGGTTATGCGACATAAGTATGTTGCACAATTTTATACGACTTAAACATACAACTTAATTCTTAAAGGACATATATATTCATTTGCAAGAATCAGATTCGAATCCCCTTTCAGGACCAGCCAGGAATGGGTGTGTCCAATGTGTTGTCGTGTAACAACAGTTCAATTGTACCACCTTGACTCGACCCTTAGTAGGGGAGTTTAGGATTACTCCCATCCTTCGGTGACCTGACGTTCTTAGACAAAACCCGGGCCGTACTGCGTGACACCCGCTGGCGGGACGCGATAGGTAAAATGTATGTAGTATGAATTTATGCCTATGTTTCCACACCTCTGTTTTCAGAGGTGTGACTCTCCCTATCTCTTGGTCACCAGGCACATTCTCAGAATATATACACGGTCCACGTTGAAATGGTGTTCGGAATACCAGCAAGGATGACGTGACGTCTCAACCCCTGCGCATGCCCTTTTCAAGCTTGGCACTAGTTTTCATATTGGCACACTCTGAAACATGCCATTCCGTGTTGGTCCTCATACCACGTTTTGAAGGCAATGTAGGCGTCACTGTTGATTTCCCAGTACAGTAGCCTAAGAGCGAGATTCCTCGGTTCAAGCCACTCTTCGAAGGATTTTTGTTTGAGGGTGTCATCTGCCACTGTTGTTTGCCACTTGAATTGTTCGCGCGCTGAAACCACCACTTCTTTCCATTTCAAAGTGCTCTCAGTGTTCTACTCGTCACATTCCTCATCATGTTCGTCTTCTAGTGCTTTGAACTTGAAGTTGTTGTCAGACTCCCAGTCCCAGGCGTCAACAGTCTTCACCATGTTGAAGAAGACCAGTTGGTCCTGTCACAAACACAACAACAAATGTCAAATAAAAGTCTCTTTACACTGTACTAACTACTTGCATCTGACAGAGCAACTTTCCGCTCACGTTTTCAGCACTTTAATTTGGATTTTAAATTGTAGACTTTTTCATCACCATGCACTCAAATAATAATTCAACCAGTCCATTGGACTAGTCTTGAAGTAAGGCACCAGGTATTCGCAGTTCCAGAATCTGCACTCCAGGACCTCCGGGTGCACTCTGAACATGCAGTCCCACGATTCCCGGATTGTGCATTCGATTGCTAACTCACACACAACAAATCAATATATTATTTTTGATATGATCATTGTGATTGGGATATGTGGATAAGAACCTACATTTACTGTCGAAATTCTTTAGTGATATACGAATGTTATAAAGGTGCTTGAATGACATAATAATGCTCTTTTTTCAAATGGGCGCGCGGCAGCGAGACATGGTATACACACACAGGTCCTGTGAAAGTGCGTATCTCCCAAAAATTGACCCCTGGATCACACAAACAACACTCAGCGGAAGAGTTGCCGCGGTTGTTATAAAAGTTTGGGGTTGTCAGCCTGAAGTTCAAGTCGAAGATGGTTGCACGAAATTATGAAACTGAACCGCCTCACCTGCAGGTGACACGTCAGATGTGTGTGAGGTGGAGATGCAACGACTCAACGCATTGTCATTCAACAAGGCACAGGCGAAATATTCAGAGATCGCGGGGCTGCTGGCAGCAGACAAATTGAGATCTACAAATCAGCATTACAATTGAGGTTTGGGGGTCAAAATACAGATTGTGGAGCAAGCTCTTGCTCGTGGATGACTGGCGTTGAGAACTGCAGCAATAACAAAACACTCGGTTCGGAGGAAACACATACAGATATATGTGACGACGGAGGAAACATCAATAGTGATGGATGCTCTTCCACTTGCACCGTAGATTGTGGACACACTTGTACTGGTGGAGATGCCGAGACCCATGACACGTCCAGTACTGAGTGCGGTGACAGAAAGCGGGCAGGGACTGAGGCGTGTGATGACCAAGACTCTTAAAGTGCAGGTTGCAGCAGCATGTGTGAAATTGAAGATGGATATTCATGTGTAGAATCCGGCAATTGCGGCATATCAAAGTGCAGCGAAATATGCAGTGATAGCAAAATGATCAGCAGCGACAAATGTGATGATTCCAATCCTGATGCATGGATGGTTTCTCGGCACAATGCGAGGTCGAGAGTAACTGCGGCTATTCGTGCACTGGATCAATTGGAAACCCAGATATATGTGTTTCGAGTTGTGGAGACGGGTACAAGGCTGCTGACGAGGTCTGTGATGACTACAATACTGACAATGACAATGGCTGTAGTAGCACATGTGACGCCATAGAAGCGGGTTGGGTGTGCGTCGTTTCAGATTGCGCTACAATGACATGTGATGAAGTGTGTGACAACAATGTCAAAACCAAAAACGAAAGTTATGATGACAGCAACACTGGTTCTTTGGATGGGTGTTGAGATGTTTGCGTGATAGAATATGGCCATCCTGTAACGAACTTGTTTCACAGAGTGTGGAGACGGGTACAAGGCTGGCTACGAAATATGTGATGACAACAACACTGACAATGATGATGGTTGCAGTAGCACATGTGACACCATAGAAGCGGGTTGTGATTGCGAAAATTCAGATTGCGGTACAACGAGTTGCAGTGAAATATGTGGCAATGGTGTTGATACCAAAAAAGAGACTTGTGATGATAATGAACTGAATCTGGGTAATGGTCTACTACATGATAACAATGGATGCTCCAAAGTTTGATGGGTAGAATGTGGATACGTTTGTGATAGCACTGTACTGTAAAACTGAATGCCAGGACGGAACAACTGCTGGCGAGGAAGAATGTGAAGACGGAAATTCTGTTGATAACAATGGCTGCAGTAACAATTGTGTGATTCAGGATGGGTACATATGCAACAAGGACGCTGCAAATAGTCCGGGGAATCAAAAGCACAATGCATTGACGTTACCATGCATTTTATGGAGAAGAGTGGTGTATCCAACACACGATATGAAAAACAGTTTGTTGCAGCAGCAAACGTGTTACAGAATGATGGGTCCAAAGAAGTGTACCACCTGAAACAAACATGTACACCGAAAGGGGCAGCCTGGAAATATGTAACTACTGTCACTGATGTGATGATCTTGAATTATGCAGTCAGTCTCGACGTGGCTCGTGGGATCCAATGGGACCCAATCCAATACCCAGGGCGTGTGGCGTTGTATATTTCCTATTGACAGTCTTCCTGTACAACTACTCGCCCAGTCGCCAAAACTCATGTCAGACTTGAGTAAACAACCTCGCCGAAACTTTCTGAGTGCGGTCGCAGGGTAGACAAATGAACATGTTTTGGTGTACTAAATGTTTTCATTACAAACAAATCGCCTCCTGAATACCACCTGTGACCGTGACATTGGGCATGTAGAAAGAATCTGAGAAAGTAAAAACACTGTGACATTGGTTGGAGTAGACCGTATTTGTGACTAGTTTACTACATGAAAATGTGAAAGACTTGTGAAGAGAAATGGTGTTTTGAATCAAGTGGTGAGATGCGACATTGGAAATGACGATCGCCTGAGAGATGAAGAATCCGAGGCTACTATGAGAATATCATACTATGTGTTATGTTGTTGAATTTATTAAGTGATATAATGTAATCACACATTGTAAAATTATTATACTCTTCAAAAATAAGAAGATTTATAAATAACATTAATAGTAAATTATTACGTCGAATCAAAATCTAAACGACATACCTGTCAAAATTTGTGATGTATAAATGTCATCATGATACAATTTTTGAAGATACAATTACGTGGTTGAAGAATTTTATATGTATTATTGTGTCGTTTAATGTTGTCGTTTAAAATTAAACGACACAATATTACACATGTGATCTCCTGATGTGTCCCGCGTCGCCTTGCAGAAATACAGTTACGAAAAATGAACTGAAGAGATATTTTGTATCAGATCAGAGAAAGTGTCCGAAAATTGATACTCATGTTTCGATCCCAAGATTTCGTTACGGTTGATTTCGTTTTTGTGGGGTTCACGCCGGTCGCACGATCAAATTTGCTTGCAAAAAAAGTCTCGATCCTCCGAAATTTTCCTTGGAACTTTTGTTTCCGGATTCCATTTTTCTGTGTTCATATTTCGGGGCTGTGGAGTGGATTCATAAATCCCCCTCTGCAATCTTTAATCAACCAATGTTTCCTACAAAAATTTCAACGGCTCTTTTCGAAAAAAAATCTGAAAGGAGAAGCCCCCGAGGTTTGTTTGTTTGTTTGTATGGTTGAGATGTATTAAAATGCCGAGAATTTGAAGGAAAAATCCGCTAAAATTAGTTGTGTCCATTTCACGAGATTACTGTGTTTACTTTGACATTGCGTGAACAAGTTCGAAGTACTCAGAATTCTATTTTCAAAATTTGGAGAATCGAGACTTTTTCCGGAAGGCAAATTTGATTTTGCGACCAGAGTCAGGTCCACCCTTAATACGATTCTGTCACAATTGGTTTAGTCACGAGCTGACGCCCTATTCAGCTGCAAAAGAGGCATTTGATGGCTAAAACTGAGGTTCTCGTCTTTTGTAAATTGCCTTTCAGCAAGCTTAGCAAGTTAGGTTCTCCGAACCAACAGGCGAAGTGCACGTTCCTGGTTATCCTGCTTTTTCTCCAAACTTGAAACTGCGCACAACCCCATGAGGACAGGACGTGTGTACTTCCCCGCATCAATCTTTATCTCTCGACGAAACATGCAAGGTCCTATCACTCTTAACCTGAGATTCCCAATTTCCACGAATTCTGTCTTTAAGGGTGGACCTGAACCGGCAAGGCTTTGAGAGCACGAGTTGTTTAGTGTTCGTTCAATTGTCATCATTTCCACATTAGTAAAATCGCCTGATGAAGCCTGCAATAAATACAAAGCATTCTGTACATTAAACACGATAACATTACATCGCTGGCTTGGTGTGCACAGCAGTTCTCTTGTGACATAAGAGTCCTGTGTTCGATTCTCGTTGTCACACAGGAAAGGTAGCAGACTCGCACACATTTTGTTGATTCCGATCTTCACAAAATGATCGCACGTGCGATTTGAAAATTGAGTCAATTTTCAAAACGAGTCAATTTTCAAAATGCACGTGCGATTTCCGTACAAAGCCCAGGCTCGAACTTTGGACCTTATAGTAAGTTATCACAGGTATCTGCCGAGCATGTTACTGGTGTTCAACGTTCACAATTCGAAATCTTGACTGTATGTTTGTAAATTTATATCTTATTTTCAATCCTTAATGGATGTTCAGCCCTGGTGACAGATTGATGTGTACCAACAAAACGTGTTTCGCAGGGGTCGTAACGAGGCCAAAAACAATATTTTGAATCAATAATTCGTTTTCTTTCGTATCCATGGGAATAAAAAAAAAATCAAACATTTCTGTCAGCAGATCAGACTTCCATTCCTGGTGTAAAGCAGGTGTTTCCAGTTCTTGAATGGAACACGTTTAACAGCTTTTTGTTGGCGCTGTGGAGAAGTCGAAATGAGGGGGACTTGTTTGGAAGCTCAAAAATTGAAACAGACAAAAGTTGTAATCAACTTTTGAAAATTATACTACAATACAGAGGACACCTTCACGAGGAATCTGTTTGAGGGATTTTTAGATATTCGAAGGAATGAAAAAGTTTTACTATAGACATAGTGCCAAAAAGTGCACAAAATACCCATTTGACAGCAGAGCCCATCATAAGACAGTGTACTGTTTATGGTTCCCGACGTCCAATCGCCTCGAAACCTGGCTCATCCCCTTTGGAACAATACAGTCTAAACAACACACGAGACAACCATGATCTGATGCAACCTGCCCCCGTACCACCTCTGATAGTGCTTACTTCCACTTTGTCACGCTCTTTCAGAAGAAAAGGACAAGACAAAGTACAAAAAATGATCGTATGGGGACAGATTGTGTTAGACTATGGTTGACTTGTGATACTGTCTAGACTGGGTCGTTCCGGAGGGGATGATCCAGGTTTGGAGGCGATCAGAGGTCGGGAACCATAAACGGCGCACTCTTAACACCCGGCTATCTTCTGGCACTTCTGAACACACTTCATTCAGCTCACGAAATGTACCAGGTAGGATGATACAGTCAGATTTGTTTTGGTACTCGAACAATGACAAAACGAAACCGACCTATCGGGGAAAAACCTTCCGGTTTTTTTTTCCCAAGTTCATGTCCACCCTTAAAGACCAATAATTCTTTTCCAAAAATTGACAAATCTCGTGAAACAAAAATCGCGGGGCCCATTTGTTCTGTGTACATGTTGTGTCTGTTTTGTTTAAAAATATGATGACAATGTGCCAGCAATTTCCCCACATCTGGTACGTGCGTACCCACTGAATTCTGTTCTCCTTGAACCTGCCCTACATTTACAGTACTACAATGACAACTGAACATTGCCTTATCCCATTCTCTTCTGTATATATGTGGTCTAGCTCTCTTTGCCGTTTTGTGTGTATATACAATCCTGCCTGGCCTGCGAACCTGACAAATGAGTGTCGTGGAGTCTTGTTGGTTACTTCGCATATGGGCCCTCTGCGCACCAAAGTTTGAATGACAGTAGACTGACCACTCGGGTAGGTACCGCGCGCTCACGTTGGGTACCGTCTGAGTCGGCATTGGATTGACACGGTACGTCCACGCTGCAATGGTGGCTGCATGTCAGCAAGCTGTCTTTGCAGCCACCTCGCAACGGTTCAACTGGTCAGGTCCCCGTCCTGGAACATGAAACTTTCTCTAGGACTGTCCTAGGAACACCTCGTACATGCACAAGGTGTTTCTATATACATATATAAGGAAAATGGAATTTGTCCAAGGAAAATGGATTCTTAGATACAATAGACTGATTTTGACCTCCGATTTTTCCTACTAATCTTGTTCCTCGTCTTTCGAATAAGGAGATCCAATTTCGAAATAAGGGAGCAGTTCAGGTACAAATTACTCCCTCATTGTTTAGTCAACCAATCCGTTGACTCTTCGGGTAATGCACCTTTAGCAAAAGCTGTCAAACAACCGTCTTCATCAGGAACAAGAAAACTCGAGAATAACTGCGCCCGTGTTTATTGCTTTCAAACTAACCACCTTTACTTTGGAAAAATTTCCGCCTCGTCTCCATCGTTCCCTACGAACTGGACGACGGTTGCTAAAAAGAATAGATTTTAAAAATCTTTTGACGATGACCTGCTTTTTTTCCGACATCTTTGAAGACACATCAAAATCGCTGAGCCCTCATAAAATATTACTCTACCTCGTGGTACAGTTTTGCTCATCCTGGATATTTATTGGTATAGAGAATTCATCTAATGAGAAAACATGTATCGACATTGTATACCGAGGATTCTTGAGTAACATTCCAGCTCAAGTTCTCGACTGTGCAGTATTGAGTGGGTTCTCGAGAGCGCTGCACTGATGTCAGTCGGGAGCAAAGGTGGGGCTAGAACCCTCAATCTGCACGGAAATGTGTTTAATGTATCATCAATTTTGAAAACTCAAGGCTGCAAACGGCATCAGAAGGGGACAAACTTTAGCAATTCTTTGATGATAGACGCATACAAGCAAACTCAGCTCACCGAGACTTTGCTTGAAGGAGCTTGAGACGCCTGAGCCAGTATGCGCCTGCGATTTTGCACGCAACCAGGACTTTTGTTATGCGGCCACGGAGGATGCTCGTTTGTTTTTTTCTTGTTTTTGTATTGACAACGTGTCCACTGCAGGGGACGGGGCCAAATAGGATTTGTCCTTGTTTTTGTCCTGACATATGTGTCCACTGCAGGGGATGGGGCCGCCTATTCGGCGGGCGACATCGTGGAGGCGCGCATTCCTGACACTAGCCAGTGGTTTCCAGCTGTAGTGTGCTGGGTGGAGAGGGGAAATAATCCACCGTCAATTCAGCTGTTGATTGAGTATGAAAACACCAAGATGGGCACGAGTCTAATAAACACAAAAGACGTACGAATCTGTCACGACTTTGATTGGTACGTACAATCGCTTCTGGCTCAACTTGTGAATGTTTGATTTCATTGGTTGCACCACGGTTTCAACGCGCTCATTACATTTCACATATTTGACTCCTAAAAAGTGTGTGATTCGTACACTTGCTGATGCGCGTTTATTGTTGACCACACGTGCACAACCCCGGCGCACGTTCTCCCCACACTCAGGTGCAAAGACATACAACTGTCGACACTCAAGGTCAGAGTGTCTGTTTTTTTGGCCTACCGTCTTGCGCTACTGTTTATGTGTACCGACAAATATGATACGTATATAGAAAGTCATCAAGGTTCGCAAAACGTCAATGTACCTTTGTGCATGTTTCTGCCTTATGACTCTGAACAAGGGGTTGAATCGGTTAAACGAGCTCTACATTGAATCACGCGAGCAGATTCGCACAAAAGAGCCTCGGCCCCCTTTGTGTCAGAAAAGCATATGTTTTGTCAAACGACCAAGAAAGCCCTATGCAGAATCTCTCCCTGTGTGCAAAAAATCATTACAATTGACGGCGAATATACCAAAAGAGGCCTACAAATTATGAACGAGACTACCGACTTTTGGTGCTACACTCACACAATGTTGATGATTACTTTTTGCATCCCTTTTAGAAAAATGGTGTACACTTTGCCCGAGAGAAATGGTGTGAAATTGATTCTTTCCTTTTTGGCTCTCTTAATTGGTGGTGTAGAGTGCAACAATAAAAATCTTTTGATAGAGCCCTTGTTCGTTCTCCCACTTGTGATTTT
>Ga0105055_10011424_pt1 | contig 10961 bp, 21 predicted proteins | sample BON03_FD_78090 | JGI IMG/M metagenome (GOLD analysis project Ga0105055, IMG submission 78090) | Freshwater microbial communities from Lake Bonney liftoff mats and glacier meltwater in Antarctica - BON-03 | ecosystem: Environmental > Aquatic > Freshwater > Ice > Glacier meltwater | place: Lake... | reverse complement strand
TACTTATCCATCAATACCCTATCACTCACCTTAATCGCACTAAGGGTAGCGATGATATAATTATCTGGTACAATGCGTGTTTTATAATCAAAGTGGGGAATTAACTCCTTCTTCTGTGTAATACCATTATCGTATGTAATCCTATACATCATTACCTAAATCCGTTATAGTATTAATATTTCTTCGTTTAACCCAACAAACACTCTTTTCGATTCAGTCTCACCTTTAATCCTAACCATCAATTCCCAATCAGACTCTGGTTCCCACCTATCCCGATAAACACCCTCAATGATGGCTAAATAGGACTCGAAGTTCTTATGTGGTTGCACACTATATACAAACCCATCACTAGTGCTATAAGGTATCTTGGTTAATACTATTTCAGTACCCACCAACCGTTCGGATATGCGCTCTAATAGTGTCATCCTTCTTTATTTAATTTGACCATCCTCAATAACAGGTTACCTAGGTCTTCAGCTTGGTCATTAGTCATGAAAAAGTCGTAGAATTCTTTATCGGAGTCCATGACACCAACCATGATGTCTGAATCAAATCGTTGGTTCCCAACACTACCCTTACCCGTTACAACTGGGGTACCACTTACTACTACTTCATCTTTAATATTGCTCATCGCCCAAATATACGGGATTAATTCGACAAATCCTAACCTTTCAATAATTTTCTCTTACCCTTCTTTTTAGATGTCACAATGACTTTAAGTAACCAACCCTCTGGGATTCCTTCACCTAGCAATAACTCGTTAGTATTATTTACTAATCGATACCCCCAATTGTATGAATCTTGAAAGTCGATAACCACTACACTGACTACCGTATAAATAACCGACAAATATTCAACTAAATCGCCAATACTATACTTACTCTGGTTAGTTAATCCCCACACCTGTCGCTCCAATTCATTAACCTTATCCACCAACTTGTTATTATCGGATGTTAGTTTAGTTAGTTTAGTTAACTTATCGTAGATATCCTGTTTGGATACCCTGTAATCTTCATACATGACATCGAACTTACATCTATTAGCTGCGAATTCATCAACAATTGTAACTACTTTTGTTTCTACGGCAGCTATTTTATCATTATTAAACATTGTTCCACGTTTTAGTTATTGTAATATGTATTATTAAAAAAGTACACTTGTTTACCTTCATATTCGAAATCTTTACAATCCTTCAGCTTGGTGTCATACTGGGTGAAAGCTGCTAAATGTAATCTTAATTCCTTCACTGGTTTACAATGATGTACTATAATTTCTTTATCGTAATCGTTAAGTTCCATTTAATAATGCTTCACATTCATTTTTCCAGTTAGGGTTACCAAAATTAGTAATTGCCTTTATCGTTGTACTGGACTCCTTAATCTCAGCTATTTCTTGCCAATCGTCATCAAGGTGCCAGATGAAATCACTCTTAGTCCTTACAAAGTATTGAGCTTTACGCTCAATGTTAGTGAAATTGACCTTTGTAAAATCAATCTTACACTTGAAAATCCTATCAAATAGGTCATCATTCCAATTAGGATTACCTTGGAAATTATCCATGCGAGATGTGGTTACCCACACATCAACACCCCTCTTTACTAACTCCTTCGCATAGTCACCTACAACATCAATCACTAAAGTACCATCAAAGTCGAAGCTTACTTTCATTTTCTATTATAAGGATATCATGTTTATCATCCAAAAGGTGCAACTTAAAGACCGTAACCAGAGTCCAACTTCTCAAAAAAGTATCTACGTGCAGTATCACATACTACACCCTTAACATCATTCGGCTCGAAACCGTTCCCAGTAATGGTATCTAAATGCTCTTTAACTACATCACCATAGACCCAATTCACGTAGATACCAGTACTCTTACGTGAGAACTCATTATTATTCTCCCTCAGATGGTCGAACCCTTGTTGAAGTCTACCCTCACTAACAATGGTATCAACCAATGCACTAATAGAGTTAACTCGCTCAATATCAATAGGTACCGTGTTCTTTTGTTTCTCACCTCGCTTACCTTCGTGCTTCTCACCTTTAGTTTTGAACCAAAACTTAGATTCGGTCCATCCTTTGGTAACACCTACCCATACGATACCCTCACCAATCAACGATGGGTTGATTGTAATATCTTCATTTAGATTACCAAGTTTATCGTTGGTATTACCAAACTCACCTAATTTTATTTTATACCCCATTGAAATTATTTTAAGTATTTAATTAAAAACTTTTAAAACCCAACCATTCATTGACGAATATTTCTTTGACTTTCTAGTGTTAGAAACCAACCCATTTTCATCTATTCTATTTGTGGGTATTGTATGGAAAGTCATTTAGAGTGATGTGAATTTAATATAATTTATACCTATAGGTGATATTTCACTAATTTTTTTAAATCGGAGTCTTAATTCGACCATAAGGTCTTCGAGTATGTCACCACCCTTTTCTAACCAAATTTTACCATTCTCTTCGTATGCGACATTATCAGTCGTCATTTCGATTACAAACCCTTTAGCCACAGGACATTCGTTTTCCACTTCATCTACTAGTATGAGAATCTTATCAGCAGCCTCTTTTGGATTATTAAAGTCTATATCGATTTCGAAAGTGGTGAAATCAAGGATATTATGTACCCTTTCATCTTCCAATTTGATTTTTTTTAAGTCTTCGGCAGATAACCAAAATCCAATATCATTAGAAAGTATCTTAACACCAATAATGACGAACATCTTATCTAGTCCGTTAAGACCTGTTCTCTTCTGGATATTACCACCGCACCACTCACCAAAAATTTGAACCACTTTAGGTGGGTATATGAGACCAGTAATTCCTTTAAATATATTTCTAAACAATCTTTTAACATCTACTGAAGAATGAACGAATGTGGCAAAGCCAGCATTGTCACTCAATGGTGTGATGACACGGTTCTTAGATTGTACTTGAATATCATACTCGAAGGTGTCCTTATTGTAGACCCCTATAATACTACCATTAGTACCATGCATCTTCACACTACCTCTGAATTTCAGGGTAGGTAGTTTAGTTTCAGTGTTAAACATAGCATCACCATCCTCGGTTAGACCTACGAAGGTTGCTCTGTAAGTTACTTCATGTATTGTATTACGTAACGCACCAATACTTGGGAATTTATATATTTTCGCCATTTCAATCATTATCTAATCTCACTTCTTTAATCACCGACCCTACCATAATCATATGACAAACATATCACTTATTATTAAGAATGTCAACCACCCAATCACATTAGCGTGGATGAGTAGTTGACAAAATGGTATGTAGTTAAGATATAACCCCTTTAACCATATTCTCAGCCAACATAATATCACCCAACGAATCTGCAATAGTTTTATCATCACGAAGCTCTATAAATCTTGGGTGTAATAATGAGTATTCACCCTCAGAATTATGTGACAACCCATTACATTTACATTCTACAACAGTACCTAACAGATTTTCCTTATTTTCTGTGATATATTTCATCATGTCCTCGTTCAATCCTTGTGGGTTAGTTACAACTTTACCATCAGATGATTCACACACTAGAGATGATACCACACCTTCATTTTTAGTACCCTTGGTTCCATAATTGAATCCAGTGATATACAAATCCACGTCAACTTCCATTTTTAGCTTCACTTGGTAGGATGGTTTACCATCTTTCCAACCATCGGTAGCCGACTTAAGGATAGTACCTTCAAGTCCTCTGGCTAACGCTTCTAGGAAGTGTTCCATAGCTTCTCTAAGGTCTTAATCTCACGAGATTCAACCATCACCACCTTACTAGTCTCCAATAGGTCTATCCAACCAATTAGAATCTTTCTACGTAGGTAGTACGGTTTAGTACTTTTACGTTCGAAATACTCATCTAGTGTGATAATATCCCACACTGTGTAACGAATGTTATTAATAGCCTCTTGGAAGTCTCCATGTCGCACCTCAAAGTTATCGATATGCTTTCTAGTTTCAACCTCAGTACGCTCATCACGCTTCTTCTCGATATCGATGATTGAGGTTATCATACCGTTGGCTACGGCTCTGTTAGGTACACCATCAATGGTTAATTCACCATTCAATACGCAATCACCAAACCTAGCTAACTCCTTTAACAATGGTGCGTTACCAATGTGTGTAGTTTCACCTTGTCGGGATTCCAACTCAACTGTACCATTGTTGATGATAGCGTTAGCGTACCTACCATCCATCTTGATGTCGGAATAAGCAGTTACACTACTGTGGTTAGGTAACGGTTTACCATTGAACAACTTGATTACCAACTCTTTAGAGTATGCCTTAGCTCCTTGGTAGCCAGTTTTCTCAATCAAGTCAGGGAATACCTTGTTGATTTGAGTCGTACCTATACCAATCTTAAGGTCTTTACCAATGATGCGCTCAATGATATAAGCTTCATCTGGTTCAGCGTTACTTAGAACATCACCCAAGTAGTGAATAGCATCGTTACCCGACAACTTTCTGCTTGTTAGATTCTCGACCAATTGCTCGATACTCTCTGCGAAGTTCAATCCTAGAGGGTTACTCTCGTAGGATGGTATCTGCTTGATATAGAACTTGATACGTTTGGACTTAGCCAAGTATAATACTCGTTCTAACAGTGCGTTATTCTTATACTTAGTAAGAATGTTCACCTTCTTGTTCGTGCTACTCTCAGCAGCAATCTCATCAAATATGTCTTTTATAGTCATATGTTATTATTTGTTTTACTTTTAATACCCAAATATTGGGCGAATGAGTCGAAGCAATCTGAAACTTCTCTGTACTCCTGATACCTTTGTTTACTCCTACTTAGTGGTACCCATTTCATCACGAACTTGCCATAACCTATAGGTTTTTTCACCTCTAGCTAGATTAAATCTAACTCGGAATCTACCCACTACACGTCACTTCTTTAATTATTGATGATGACCACTTACTAACTGGTTTACCTTCACAAAGGATGTTAGTCACATATTCTTCAGCAGCTTCTTTAGTTATGAAGGATGTTCGTACCATACTAGTATAATCACCCCAACCACAATCTCGATGTTCAATATATTTCCATCGCTCCCAGTAAAACAAGAATGGTACTCGGTATTTGATGTAATAGTTGGTTGTTTTCAACTCACCATACTCATTATAGTACCGTTGCATTTCTATAAAATATTTCAAGTTCAACATGTAACTGTTTTAATATAAGTTGTTACTATTTCATTGCAGGGTTTACCATCACAAAGAATATTCTTAACGTAATCCTCAGCATCACGTAATGTTGATAGTTTTACTTGCCTCCAAAACTCACCCGCTATACTATAATCCAATTCAGAAACGTATTCCCATCTAACTCTCCAAACGAAGAACCAGTACCTCATTTCATACTTAATCTCGTAATGAGTTTTGGTAGCTCCCCCCCTATTATCGTATTGCACAACCTTTTCTATAACGTATTCCATATCTATAGGTTTTCCCACCATTTGTCCGAATCCATATACCAACAGGTACTAATTCAATGGTTAGTTTCATACTACTATCTCATTCAGTTTAGCTTGAAGCTCATCCCGACACTTCCTAACCAAGTCACCCATGGTAACCTTAAATTCCTCTTGGGTCATCACATCACTATGCGACCCCATAACATCAACAATCATATACTTATGCTCATATCTATCTCGCATGAAGGTAAGTCTAAGCTTAAGTGTGTTATGAAGGTAATTCTCAACCCCATATAAACTGTCAATGAACTTATCATAATGACTATAATGGTAAGAACTTATATCACTCTCATCGTATCTAGCGACTCTAAATCCTATTGAATCTAACCAAATATTGAAGTCGGTGTATAAATCTAGAAACGCTTCTCGTTTCAAAAACTCCACCTCTCGTTTCAATTCTTTTAACTTCTTATCACTCATAGCTTATTCCTTTAGTGAGCGTAATTTACTAACCCGTAAGACACGATAACTTCTTCGGTCACATTACGAATGGCATCAAGCAACGTTGCGTATTTAACTTCAAATGACGCTACTACATCCTTGATTGATGGTAAGTCTGAGAAATCAACAGTATCCTGATTATCAGGTTTTGAGAATCTAAACTCATCATCACTACCATTCAATATGTATAACTGAAAATCCCTAGGTTTTACGCTATACGCTGGTTCAAATAATTCATCTTCATCATAACCATCTAATTCAGTAGTTAGGTCATAGATATTAAAGGGTCTCCCAACTGATACAGTTTCACTATTAACCAAATACTCGACACCAGTGTTAGGGCAGAATTTATCGTTAGTTTTAACTCGTTTATGTGTATCTGGGTGAACATTAAATTTCACATTTTTAAATACCTCTTTTGGTTTAACCAAAATGAAGATACCTACGTATGATGAATTAAATGTTCCCATTTTTTAGTGTCTAAATTTTTCTGGAAATGAACTCTCTGATGTGATTTTACATAAAGAACCATAACCAATCCCCAACGCATCATTAATCACATTAGAAATAGCAAATCCATTAATCTTTGATAGTGCTAACCTCATTTCGTCCAATGTTGGTTCACCTACTAAATCAAGATACGTTCGTTTGATGTCCTCATCACTCATAACCTCATCAATAGTAATGATGATGTTACCATGCCAATAGGATTGACGATTACCACCTTCGGTTTCCACAATGATGTGTTTACCATCTTGGTTTTTCTGCGCTTTATTTCTCATGGTACAAATATGACTAATTTATTTGACACTACCTAATTCACTACCAGAGATTTTGAATGTTGTGCTCCACCAAGTCCCACAATAGTTTATGTGCTCGTTGTTGTTTTGCATTAGACTCCATCAATATTTCATCAACATGGGTATTAATATTCACCAATTCTTCCTTCGTGTAATCCCTCTCCCATACTTGCTTCATTTCGAATAACCCTTCTTCCTTCTTGGTTATAGGATTGTATAAGGTCTCAACTATCGGAACGATTTCATAATCATAGTTACCATATAGTCCAACTACCTTTTCATAATATTCCTCACCATAATCATAGTCACCGTACACCTTATCCATTAGTGCTATGATGGTTCTAATTCTACTAGCGTTATAGTCACTACTAACTGACATTCCGTTAGTTTCCATCAGTTCTGCTTGCTTAAGCAATTGGAACCTAAATACCTCAATAGAATAAGAGTAGTCAAAGTCAAATTGTTTCCAGATGATTGGTAACCATCTGAAAACATTTTTAATCTGACTATATTTACGTATAAAGAAGTAGGTAAAACTATTCCACCAATTATCTACATGGTAGATAATATCGTTCATTGTCGGCTTCGGTCAATTACAACGTAAATGGTATCAATTACTCTCCCAGTAACCGTTGGCTCTGAATCATATTTACCATTAAATGCGTTACCAAAATTCTTTTCAAGCACCTCTACTTTGGTAATGAAATGGCTGGTATTACCTCTATTATTAAACCAATTCCACCCCATAGTTTCATGATACACCAATTTGACCTTCCAACCATTTTGAGCCGCAGAATCTAGTAATGCTATCACTTCTGGTTCAGGTTTATCATTATCAACGGAGAAGTCAAACGGAACGCTACTATTCATTCCAGTTTGTGTCACATTTAGGTGCCCTTCCCAACTTTTCCAAATAATACCCGTTTCCGAAAATTGTGTTACCAAACCTATTCTCTCTCCATTTGAGTAATTCTCTGAACAACCCATTAGCATCATTGTAGTCGATGCAATTACTATTAAGATTAACTTTTTCATGTTTTTACTTGTTATTGATTTTATTTGTTATTGATTTTATTTATTCACAATCGTACTGATATATTCAACCATTTCTTTCGCCTTATCATGAGTTAAGATTAATTCATCATGATAATACTTACCTGTTCGTAAATGACTAAAAGCGTATTTAGTTCTATCCCATATAGATGGTTTAGGTCTATAACTAACTCCGTAACCATACATGGCTAGAAAAATTAGTTTAAGCTCAGAGTCGGAGGTTATTAGTAACCCTTCATTAATACAGTCACATTGTATAAACTTTGAATCTTCTGTTATTACGTCATTTATATTGGTTTTAGGTGTATTCATTTAGTCGCATCATCAAATTCGTTTAATTTTCATAGTACAAATATACACATTTATTTTAACATAAACAAATCTTTTTTATTTAACTCCCCAGTTTGTGTCACATTTAGGTACCCTTCCCAACTTTTCCAAATAATACTATCTTTTTAAAAGGGGGTTGTACCCACTATTTGCACAGCGAGTACAACCTCTTGTTATCCATACTCATCAAGTAATCTTCGATTGACTCGATTTTACCATCCATTAACCCGAAGTACAATCCAGTAAAACCTTTCAGTGACCTTGAATCCGCAACTTCGAATACCTTTTCGGCATATCTCTTACGTTCCTCTGGTGAAAAATGAATCCCTCAGAGAAATTAACCACGCCAAATGGCAAGCAGCTAAATCCTTAGAGGGATACAAATTCATAAGCCTTAAATCTAAGGGTGAGATAAGAAGCTACTTCGAGTTACTTAAGCAACTGGTATAGTCTCTTATTGTCCATGTTTCTAACATAGTCTTCAACACTTTCAACCTTCCCATCCATAAGACCAAAGTATAACCCAGTCATTGAAGAAATACTCATATCGTCAACTACACTAAACACTTTAGTTGCGAACTTTTTACGTTCGGCTGGCGTAATGTTCTTTGGTTTATGTTCTACCAAAACATTCCACCCTGCAACTAGAGTCGTTAGTAACGCCTTGTAGTTCTTATCCAGCATTAGGATTTCCTCCTTACGTTCCACAAACGTTGCGATAAATTCATCTATTTCATTACTCTTAACAATGTCTAATATATGATGAGACTCGCTACGACCCTTAAGATAATGTGCGGCAACGTAGGCTGGGTTCTTTATCTTAATACGGTTAAAATTAGTATCCACAACAACATACCCTTCTTCACTGAAAACCATATTAACAAACGTTTTCATGATATGCTCAACACCACCTTCATTCAGGTCGTATTCTTCAACAATTGGAACCCCAAAATCATTCGCAATTAATTCACAAGTTTCACGATTACACTCCTTTAAAGTTGTTAAGTCCCTAACTGTCAACAATTTAACGCTTGACTCACCATGAGGTGCCACAACAATGTTGTATGGTGTGGTTAATTCAAATACGTAAGTAGTATCTACTACTAACCTTCGTCTGAATTCACTAACGTCATACTTATTCGTAATGGTTTCCCAGAACAAATCGTTGAATGATGTATTCTCACGGTTATTGATTTCCCCCTCACCTTCTCCCATACCTGTTGTAGCAGCGAACCACTCGTTCTTATGCCAGTCATAGTGCAAGTTAATACAAGAATTATGTACTAATATCTTATTACCGAAGAAATTATGAGTACTATTCGTCTCAATATCATATCTCTTAGAGTCGGACTCTAACTTATTAATTGATTTCACTTTAACTACTCTCATGTTATATGCTATGTGTCAATATTAAACAAAGATACGGAATTATTTTGACTAAAACAAATCTATTATAATAATGTTATAGAATTAAACGTTGTTACGATATGGTTGTGAACTACCCACCTTCGGATGAATGGGTTTTACGCTCCAAAGTATAAATCGTACTACGGGAGCACTTCGTATAAATCATACACCAATTCAACAGAATCTTCATTTCTACTCAATACTGGAAAACAATGTTTTAAAGTGCCACGTTCGGTTACTTTTATAAAATCAACATTTTCTATATAATCTTTTTTATATGCACCATTTTTGGATTTATCTTGCCACTTTTTAAAAAATAGTTTATCAAAGTCATCGTCTAACGGTATAATCAATTTACCATTTTCGTTGTATCTTCCAATGAAAATTTTATTATTTAATTTTAGTTTGTGAATAAAAACGGCTTATAACAGAGTATCTTATATATACGCAAAACGTTATAAAAGATTTTTGTCCCACTTATCATATTTGAGATTGATAGTTATCTCATTTATATCAGTTATATCCTGATGTTCCTCTGAAACTATTTTTAACCCTTTAAATCTACCCAGTCCTTCAATCTCAATCCATTCATCACTTTTTCCATTAAACAAGTTTTCATGCTTAACTTGTAATGTTCTATCTACCCAGTCTTGCATCCATTTTTTAATCGCATCTTCCATAAATTAAACGTTTTATATTTGTTGTAAATTTCAGCAAGTTCTGTATTTATATAGTGAGCGAGAATTTAGGTACATTTCATACCTTTTATTAAATTCTCGCTCACAATCAAAATCCATTTCTCTATCAGCACCAATTTCAGCAAGTTCTGTATTTATTTCATATTCAAATTTAGTGTACCATTCTTCATATTCTAAAAAACGCTCACTAATACTATGTATAGGTAATTTCCGCACTTTATTTATTTTATCTTCCAACCAATCAATATATTTTTGGTTACTTGTTTCGAACATTAGGTTTATTCCATTAGTTTTGGTTTTAACCTCAATCTCAAATTCTTCTTTTAGAGTCATAATATTTTTTATTAAAACAGGAAAAAACTACCATACAATAGTCCGTTGTGTGTAATACTAAATTAGTATATTTTCAAGTTGTTTTATGATGTCTAAGGTATTGTTGTACTTATGAACCAATACTGTGTGTGCGTATTCGCTACACTCACCATCATTCATAGCAACACTTCTATCGTTGTTCTCGCTACTTAATTTTGTTATCAATACTTTTATTTTACTTTCCATTTCTGTGAACTACCCACCCACAGCAGAGCTGATGATTGGGTTTCCTAACGCTAGTTAGGAACTTTAAACGTTTCATAGCAAATTGCTTACTACTTCCTTCGGAAGTTAGAAGTCTTATTTATCGCTCCGCGCTTGTAATCGTTTGTCCCAAACGATATAACCAT
>Ga0105055_10011423_pt1 | contig 10962 bp, 8 predicted proteins | sample BON03_FD_78090 | JGI IMG/M metagenome (GOLD analysis project Ga0105055, IMG submission 78090) | Freshwater microbial communities from Lake Bonney liftoff mats and glacier meltwater in Antarctica - BON-03 | ecosystem: Environmental > Aquatic > Freshwater > Ice > Glacier meltwater | place: Lake... | reverse complement strand
GACGATCATCCGATATATGCCACTTCACTATGCAACATTGCCAATGTCTGTCAAGAAATAGCAGAGCAGGCATTCATTTCAAGAGATGACCAATTGGAAAATGAGATGACGAGTAAAGCAGAGGAACACTATACGAAGGCGATTCTTATATACAAGGTGAAACTAGGAGATGCTAGTATCGAGTTGGCTACCACCACTTACAATTACGCTTCGTTTCTCTATGACATTTTCAACAGAGACCATGAGAAAAATACACTGCAATCAGCTTGCAATCATTTTAAGCAGGCTTACGAGATGCGACTGAACATATTTGGTGCAGAAAGCGAAACTGCGGTTTCCTCGCGAGATGCATGGGAGCAATGCGAGACAATGAATTCAAACTTTAATAAAGAAAACGGGTTTCAGGATCCGTTGGTGGCAGCATCCACGAATGCCGCCGTGTTGGAGGCAATGATCCCAAATTTTCCAAATCCGCTCTCACACCCAGGCCACGAATTCGATGCGGTTTTAACATCAGTTGCGGATTCATTGCAAATTGATTTACCATCAGAACATGAGGTTCGATCATCATTGAGCAAATTAGGAATTGATTCATCCTTGATAAACTTGGGGCAATTTGTAGCCATGTATCAAGATATTTTGATGAGTCACTATGTCATCATAAACAGTAAACTTGTTTGATTTGATTATCTAGGCATATGATTCAACTTGTGTTGAATTACTGGCATTTTATTGACTGATTCAAAAAGGGATTTCAATCAGTCGTTCACAGACTTATAGTTTGATTTATTTCCATGTCACAGCGTTCCCCTTTTTGATTAAAACTGATGTATTCCGAATAGATGAAAAGATGGAAACTAAAATCGCCAGAAAACCTGTGCTTTTGCATTCTTGGAGATTTTGAATCTTAGCATGGATCGTTCTATCGAAGATTCTCCTAATTCAAACAAAAATCCAAATGCGAATTTATGTTCTTTATTTAAAACGATACGAATCGCCTGACCGAGAATTCCATCCCGCCAAAGGAATTATATGAAATATGATGCAACGAATCAATAAATTATTTTTACCTGCGTATATAATGTGGTTTAACGAGTCACCTTAAAGCTCCTTCATTCTTCTGACTGGATTTAACAATGGTGGATGTTGATGTTGACTCATCAGTATTGTTGCCCTGAGAGCAAGAATCCTTTATCAACTTCTTCCCAGCAACAGATGATGCTGGACCATTTAGCGAGGAGGAGGGAGGTTGCAGTGCATACACCTGAGCAAACCTAGAAAACAATAAAGTATTAATTCAAATTCAAAATGCTATTCGTGAAATCACTCAATGTCCACTTACACTATTCCCTAAGTTTCAAAAGCTTTTTGAGTACCTACGAGTACATTTAAAATACATACTTACCAGTTGACCATATGCATTAGTGGCAAGAGTCCAAACCCATATTTCTGGTGAGCCTGTGTACTCACCTGTACCATAAAACATGAAAACCAGGAAGAAGGAGGCCATTTTGATAGATGCAAAGACCATCGATAGAGCAAATCCATTTACTAGTCTTGCTTTCGTTCTCCTTTGTGCATTTTGGAAATTAGAATTCAAACCTGAAGATGATATTTCGCTTGAAGATTTCAAAAAAGCAAAAACCCTGTAGCAAATTTTGAATTCGTACACTAAGATCACTACCTGGATAACCACTGGTACTAAACATAACAGCTGGACAAGTTTAGAAACATTCTGAGGACTTAAATAAAGAAGGATCACAACCAAATCCAAAACTGGAAGGAACTGTGAGATTCTCCTGACCCAGAGGTTGCCCTGTCTACCATCTTGCTGAGCGGTGAGAGAAATGGATTGGCATTTTTGGATGAAATCCTGCCAATGTAAATAAAGGGCTAGTTGCATCGCCACACTGGACATGAAAAAACCCCAATTTACAATCATCATGTATTTGACATCAAGTAGCCCAACTGTTCCCTGTCCATCTATTAAACTACCAAATCCCAATAAAATACTCTCGACACCATTGATGAACAGAATTCGTTGAATGGTAGCTGGGTTTTTTCGAATTGTTTTTCTGATCCACATATACCGGAAACAGTATACACCAGCTACAATGAACCCAACCCCGCACAACCATCGTAAAAACATCCGAATCGTCGTACTTTCAAAATGGGCCTTATACTCATTGGGCGACACATGCAATACACCATTTACCTCCGCAATGTCATTATTCATCAATAATGCAATTAATCGAGTGCTAAATTCTGTTTCCTCTGCGCTCAGGAAAATTGAATCGCGAAACGCTTCATCTTGCTCAAAATAATCTTCAAAAGTATTCCCATCGTGCCAAAATGAGACTACACCTGGACTGGTACCAGAATATACCAGAATAAAAATGGAACTTGGAAATTGTTTGGCTACATAGGCTAGACACCGGCCTGGTTTGCGACCCAAACAAATTTGATGGAATCGAGTTGACATTTGAGATTCAATTAAAAGTACCATTTTATTCTCATACTTGTCAGCCATGGAGGTATCAATAATGATATCTCCAGTATCTATTGCTCTTTTTAAGTGTGACTTGAATATATCGAATTCAGCAGAAGACACTGCTGCAACTGGACCGGTGAAAGTATACGGATCTTGGACTCCCCAAAATGAATAATGTGGGGTAACCAGCTCCAGTCCGGTCACTGTTCCATCACTAACAACAAGATCACGAGCTGAACCTTGATAAACCAGAATACTGGCACAAAGTGCAAATAGAGACATTCTCTGGACGAGATCGTTTAACAAAATATATCCGTTCCGTTAATGGTCTACTCACATTTTAAGGTGTAAGACTAATCTCATGTCTTCGTATTCACTTGTAATAGTTAAGGAAGGAAGCCCTTGATATATTGGCGAAAAGAGAAATATCCTGGAGCTCGATTGAACCAACCAATGTAGCCACTAACCGTTACCATCAGTTCCGAAACCTAGAGATGTGATGCGGGGACTTTCCAAGTCTAGTCACCCGTTACAGTAACAACAAATTGACTGGCGAATCAATCATCCTGCGAAGCTTTAACAAAGAAGGGAAATCAGCAACGAAGTATCTATGCATATAATCCTTCGGTAGAGTTCGCTTCACCACGCACGTTGGAGAGGATGTCCTGGCAATCACATATTTGGTAAATATCTGGATTTTCATGGTTTGCCTTTGAGTGCGATAGATGACACGAAAAAATGATTGTGCAACTTGAACTCTTTTCTCAAAGAAGGCAATCGCACTGCGACGGTACATTGTCCCCCCATTCTACGAAGTTCTTTGTTCTTGAAAGTACGCCTTGAGATGACTCATTGAAGCAGGCAGTAGAGTTCCTATAGTTGTCCAATAATGGGTACCCAATGCCACCATGTTTAATAATCAGTTCTCTAAATCTCGGCAAAAACGAAAAATAAATTGAATGAGTCAAAATATGTTCCTTTCCGTGAATGATCATGACACATTATTACCCTTGTTGGACAACTATTAACCTCGTTGGATACCTAGTTTTGAAAATAGACATTTTGTTGGTTATTAGATAACACAATGGGTGTTTACGACCAATGACGACATGACATATCGAAAAATGAACCGTTTTCGAGTGCTACTGTACTCCTATTTAAAATGTTAACTAGGCTTTCTTCATAATTTGATATTTTTCAGTCGCACCTTGAAGAAAAAGAGCAAAACAACCATATTCAAAATCGATGTTTGCACTACGAGTATTTGGAATAAGATTATCGATTGCCGCAGATGATCTATCATTGCCATGCGCATTCGGCTCAGTTCTGAGATTCATATACTCCATCATTCTTGGGGTGACATCCTTCCTTGTGTTGGACAACAGCGACTGCGTTGACGATGCTGCAAAGTATACTTCATTTAGTGCCTTTGGTATTGCAGCATTCACATTCCTCTTATATTGCTTTATGTACATGGTTTCAAACCATGGAGGTATATTGCAACCAGAGAAGCGAATAGTAATGTCTCCGCTGCTTCACATTCTCCTTATCTTTTATTTTATAGAATTCGGAGCTGTCTGTTTCGGTACTTACTTGATTGCTGACTGGCAATCTCAATATAAATCCGAATGCGCTTCTTCGAATAGTGTCGTTCATTCGCTACTTACCTTCACGGTGATTTCTGTTTGGTTGGATTTATCGTTGTTTGGGTTGGTATCCTATTTGGTAACGAACAGGAACAAAAATGACAAGTATGGAGCCATGAGTACGTTTGAAGCCGAAGCTATACGCTGGGATGCACGCTGTCATTCGTGGTGCAGTTACTTTTATTGTATGACCTGCGGGTGTTTCGGGAACCGAGCAAATCAAGGAAAAGACTCGGATTTTGCCTTCAATCAAGTAGGTCAAGTATTTGCAACCTTTTTCGGTGGTTTCAAACTGACTCCTACCGAATGGTTGGCAGGCATTTTAATGATCAAAGCAGCCCACAAAGAAAATCGAGCTCAAGCTGTAAGAGAAATAGTCATCGATTCTCAACCTCAGCATTCTCCAAGTCCTGGGCAACGGTTGGAAGTCAAATCAGAACGACTGGGAAGTCACAGAAATATGGGCGCAGATATTGCAAGTGAACTTCAAGTATATCACGATATTCTTCCATACACAGAGGCGATCAACACGTGGAAGTTAATGCTCCTTCAAGCATGGATTGCTGGGAACCCTATTGCATCTGCATCCAAATTGGTTCGTGATTCATTGAAGCATTCATATCACAGAATCACTCGTGGAAATCATGCTGGTGATAACTGTTGTTCCTGGAACCATACCGCGTTCGTGCATGTGTCTGGCATTTCAAGTGATGATATTGTATTTTCAAGTTTCACGTCGTATGCAGCTGAATTGGTAGCTTTTGCGGTTGCAGTGGATCACCAGAAGAAGAACGTAGTAGTTGCATTTAGGGGAAGTCTCGCGTTGGCCGATTTTCTTACTGATGGAGCGCTGCAGCCTACATCGTTAGAAGATGCTGGAAAGGAATGGGGGTTTGATGGTAGAGGCCATTATGCGCACGGCGCTATGCTTAAAGTCGCGTTAAAAATCCGTGGAATCCTCGAAGAATCTGAAATTTTAGCGAAGTTGTTTAACAAACCGGTTGTGAAAAAGTACTATTCCCAGCAAATATCGGATCTTGAAAGAAGCTCGATGGCGTCTTCTAGTCGACAACTTCCCAATTGCACCGGTTACAAGCTATTGGTTCTAGGGGAAAGTCTGGGAGCAGGAATTGCATCGATTGAAACGTTGCTTTTGAGATCTGCTTTTCCTCAAGTGCATGGATATGGTATCAGTACTCCTGGTTGTATGTTTTCCAGAGAGCTTGCTGAAGAATGCTCTAGTTATTTTACCACTGTGTTTGCAGGTAAGGATTTGGTCCCTCGCGCTAATTGGCAGTCGCTGCAGAAAATCAGACTTGAGAGCTTGCAGAATCTACGCAGATGCAAAGTGAACAAGAATGTATGTCTTCGTTCGGCGTATAAAAATACAAGATTTGATGATATGGCCTATGCAGAAGACCAAGTTCCAGATAACAAACATACTAGACGCCTCCAGAAAATGATGGATCATGCAGTCTGCCAAATTACGGATCATGTCCACACAGAACTCTATAAAATTCCAATGTTTTGCCCAGGAAAGTTGATACACATGATCAAGACCCAAACCGTCGTAGAGAACGGGTGGTTTAGGAACAAGAGAAAACGAGCATACGAGGCAGTATTGATTCACGACCGCAGTGACTTGTGTCATTTCGAATTAAGTCGGCGAATGATTGAAGACCATATGCCCACTGTTGTTCGAGAAGCAATCGAGTACGCTATCGAATCTAATTTATACACGGTGCCTCTTGTCACTGGGCCCTTCCTTCTCTGAGACAAGCAGTTCATTAGAATACATAAATTTTAAACAAGTAGGTACAGTTGTACAGTAGATTTTTTAATAAAGAATTTAGAATTCGAGATTCAATTTTGAAAGTCGAGACGCTAGTCGGGTCCCCGCAACATTGTTTGTGTTTGAGCCCTCATGTTGTCAGCGAGAGTTGGACGTGGCCAGTCAATATCTCGCCACAATGCTGTTATAATTGCATTATGCCTTTTAGTAGGTGTGCTAGTGTATCGCTTGATGTCGCTCGATATTTCTTCAGAACAAATGAAGCTCTTGGAAACGTCCATGAAAACCGACATGGAACATCATCTGGAAACACAGGTGAAATACATCAAGAAGCAAATTGAGAAAACCACCCAACAAAAGGTGAACATATTTCCAATGGTCAAGACTTTATTCACTGTCGATCAAAAGCGAATTCTAGTTACAGGGGGTGCTGGGTTTGTGGGCAGCCATTTGGTGGACAAACTCATGAAGCAAGGGCACAAGGTATATGTCATAGACAACTTCTTCACAGGGCGTCGTGAGAATGTAGAACATTGGATAGGACATGCTAATTTTGAACTGATCCATCATGGTAAGTAGGAAAAAGACACGATTGGTTTTTCACTTAACATATTCAGATATCGTCGAATCTTATTTACTAGAATGCGATCAAATATACCATCTTGCATGTCCAGCTAGTCCTCCTCATTATCAGTTTAATCCTATAAAGACCATCAAAACCTCTGTCATGGGGACGATTAATATGTTGGGATTGGCCAGGCGGGTTAGAGCTCGCATACTGATTTCATCGACAAGCGAGGTTTATGGGGATCCACTTCAGCATCCTCAGAAAGAGAGTTACTTTGGAAATGTTAATCCAATAGGACCTCGTGCTTGTTACGATGAGGGTAAACGTGTTGCTGAAACCATGATGTACGCGTATCAAAAGCAGGAGAATGTTGACGTCCGAGTGGCTAGAATTTTCAACACATTTGGGGAAAGAATGCATCCCAATGACGGTAGAGTTGTTAGCAATTTTATTATTCAAGCTCTGCAAGGGAAAGACATCACCGTTTATGGAGATGGATCCCAAACAAGATCTTTTCAGTATGTTTCGGATCTTGTTGATGGCTTGGAAAAACTAATGAATAGCGATTATTCTCTGCCTATAAATCTTGGAAATCCACAGGAGTTTTCAATTCAAGATTTCGCAAAAATGATTAGAGATCTAATTAATCCTGGTTTGAAAATTGTCAACTTACCCAAAACAAAAGACGATCCTTCCAAACGCAAACCTGATATTACGCTAGCTCGAAAAGTGTTAGATTGGTCTCCTAAAGTAAACGTTAATGACGGTATCGAAAGGACTATTAATTATTTCAAAAAGGAACTTGAAAAAACAGGGAGCTTCAACCCAATAATGCCTAAAGAACTAAAAATAGGATAGCCCCTCACGATCGGACCGACCAATTTATTTTAAATAATTCAAATCTATATCATGGAGTTGAAACCATCTGATAAACCGTCATGGATTAGTGGAGGCACTGCACATCTGTTACCTTTAGAGAGGGAGAAAGCAACTTTCGATGTGGACAGAATGAGTGAAGCTATCTATGGTGGCCCGTCGGGGGTCAAGAGGCGAAAGTTCATTCTATTGCCTGCGGCAAAGATGGTCTACCCTGAGAAATACGAGTGGAGCCGAGAGAAAATGATGAGCAAATCTATCGAGGATTTTATTGCGATTCATAAAGATTTCGTTCAAGAGGGCTACCGACCTCAACGGGATGAGGTTGGTTGGATGGGCGAGATGGCTCAACAAACAGGATCTATGATGCCACATTTTGGGCTTTTTTTACCGACTATTATGGGCCAAGGATCATTAGATCAGATAATGATATGGTTGCCAAAAGCATTGAACTTTGAAATCATTGGTTGCTACGCGCAAACGGAACTTTCCCATGGAAGCAACATTCGAGGGCTACAAACGGTAGCGCATTACGACAGTACTTGCCAGGAGTTCATCCTGAATACCCCAACTTTGGGCTCAATGAAATGGTGGAACTCCAATATTGGATTAGTGGCGACTCATGCTGCCGTCTACGCTAATTTAATCCTTGACGGCAAGGAATACGGTTTACACGTTTTCATGTTGCAAGTCAGAGACGAAAATCATGAAACCCTCCCTGGCATTGAGTTGGGAGATTGTGGTATCAAACTTGGAGATAATGCCATTGATACTGGTTACATGCGGCTTCAGAATGTTCGGGTGCCTCGACAGCATCTTATGAGTAAACGTCAGCATGTAGAAGCTGATGGCACGTATGTGAAACATATCAGCCCCGACAAGAAAGGTAGCGCATTAGCTTCTCGCGCAAGCTATGTGACAATGATGCAAGCGAGAGCAGGAATGATAAGTTTAGCAGCGGGAAGACTCTCGATTGCTGCAACTATTGCTGTTCGGTACAGTTGCGTGCGGCACCAAGGATTCACGGATACCAAAGAAGGTCAATCTTTCCAGGCTAGCGAGCGAGCGGTCATTGATTATCAAGTGCAAAGCTACCGACTGTTTAAGCAGGTAGCGATCGCCTATTGTATACGTGCATGTGGAAATTGGATGAACCTTGCAATTGAAGAACTGGCCCAGGCTGCAAACAGCACAGGATTGAGCGAAAAAACTGAAGAGCTTGTCAAAGCAATGCCAGAAGCACATGCAAGTTCAGCTGGGCTTAAAGGTTTGTGCACGAGGTTAACTGCTGACGGTATCGAAGACCTTCGAAAGTGCTGCGGAGGACATGGATTCCTGTTGAATAGTGGGATAGCTGCTTTGTTTGGGGATTATGTGTGGCAAGTCAGCGCAGAAGGCGATGCGTACGTATTGCTTCTTTCGTCTGCTAGGTTTCTATTGAAGTCTCGTTCTGATGCTATACAAGGCAAACCGCTCTCCGGACTTGCTTCTTGCTTGAAACCTCTTTCCCGTCCCGACTTCAACTTGGCCTCATTACTTCCGCGAATGCCTAGTTCGATCGATGGAGTTAGCAGTATTCAGTTTTTGTTGGAAATATTTGAATACCGGACAGTGGCTATGATTTGTAAGGCAGGAGTGAAAATGGAGAACAAAATGAAAAAAGTATCCTTCGATCAAGCTTGGAACGAATGCGCAATTCTTCTCAAAGATGCTGCTGAGTGTCACATCTATTATTTTATGATGAAAAAGTTTATTGAGACGATTCGTTTAGAGAAGGACCCTCATGTTTTACGGGTGCTAGAACAATTATGTGCACTTTTCGGATTGCAGAACATGAAAGATGGTCAAAATTGGGTAGGTATTATTCCCGCCGATGTCAGTGAGTTGGTAGATACGAGTATTGAGCAACTTCTTGTTCAAATTCGTCCTAATGCTGTGGTCTTGGTTGATGCTTTTGACATTCCTGATAGGGTACTTAACAGTACCATTGGCAGAAGAGATGGAAATGTATATGAAGCGCTTTACGAAGGCGCGAAGAAATCGGCTATCAATAAAGGAGCGCCATTTGATGGATACGAAGAAGTTCTTAAACCTCATTTAGATCTTGAATTCCTTTCGCTTCGAGGTAAAGTTGTGCCAGAATTACAAGACTCTAAATTATAATAAACTAGTTTCTATTCAAACCAAAAGTTGGTACTAAGTGATGGAGTGAGTGAGCGCATATAATGCCAAGTGCCTCTGGGCATGAAAAGAACGTCGCCAGGTTTAAGTAGTACCAATTGGCCTACTGCATCGCGATACTTTGGAAACGCAGAATAATCAGGTGAAGCTACATCGATAGAACTGATATTCCCTTGGGATGCAGTGGCTATTTCAGTTGAGGATTCAATTGTGTACAAGTTAGGGGTCTCAGTTGCAGCAAATAAAACTGCCAGTTTCAGCCCTGCAACTTGAACTAAAAAGTTATCGAAAGAATCGAAATGGAGTGGAGTTACCGTAGACGCTGTTCCCATCCAAATAGATCGACTCTTTAGTTGACGACCATTGTGGGTACAGAACAGCGGTGTGACTATATCCTTATTCAGACCCATAATCTGATCGAATATTGGATGCTGGGCTAGATAGGCCACTGATGAGCCTCCCAAGGAATCTATGAACTGCTCCAACGGCATCATCTCTTCTTTCCAGTTTGCAATACTATCAGTAGCTCCACCACCCAATTCCACTGGTACAATGCGATTACCAAACATCGTTTTCCAATAGTTTAAGTCCCGCCATTTATTCATTGCAGCCCACGATCCAGCACCGTTAGTCATCACACAAGGGACATTCTCCACTCGAAATAGTTCCAACTCTTCGCTATTCAAAAAACCAGGAAAGACTTTGATAGAAGTAGAAGAAGGAAGAGGCACTAGTTGAGAAAGTACAGCGTCATTCCATTGTGTCGCAACTAATTCATGAACCTCCTGCAACCCGAGTAGCTGTCCAGTCTCTGTTGACGCCCTGGACCCTTCCAGTATTGGGGCAACAAGTCTAAAAACAAGATTGGTTTCTTCCTTTGGAGCGCCAAGAATAAATGCATAATCAGCCTCCAAAACGGCCGTTTCAAAATCATTCTTCCGAAGCTCAATCCCGACCAGAATCAACTTTGAAATGACGAATAATTCTCTCCAACAAACATGCTCCCATTTGCCTTTGGACTTAAGATTGCAGAGAGCAGCTTCGCATCCTCTTCGTGCCAGTGATTCACAAGTAACGTCTAGTTGATTTTGAAACTGAACGAACGACTCAGCTAGTTCAGTGGACAGAGGCTCTTGATGTAGCTGATTCAGATCATGACAAGTTTGCTTTATGAGTCTGTCTATATAGTTTCGAATACGAGGAATGATACTTTGAATTATCGCAGAAGAATTTACTATAGTCTCGTCGTCTGAGTCGGAACCAAACAAATCCATAAAAAAATCGATTTTTGTTGTTGTTTAAAAACGATTTTTGTTGCTAAAAAAAAAAAAAAAAAAAATAAAGTCTAAAAATTTTGTTAATTTAAAAATTAAAAATATAAAAACAAAAAAAAATAAATAAAATTTTC
>Ga0105055_10011420_pt1 | contig 10964 bp, 10 predicted proteins | sample BON03_FD_78090 | JGI IMG/M metagenome (GOLD analysis project Ga0105055, IMG submission 78090) | Freshwater microbial communities from Lake Bonney liftoff mats and glacier meltwater in Antarctica - BON-03 | ecosystem: Environmental > Aquatic > Freshwater > Ice > Glacier meltwater | place: Lake... | reverse complement strand
TTTTGCGCCAGAGCAATGGTCTACTAACCATCAGTAACCATTGCTCTCCCGTCCAAAGCGGTCGCGGGCCAAAAGCGGTCGGGTTCTAAAAAAGAAACTGACCAGAATTGAAATGTTTTCAGGAACAAGTGTCTTGGAGATTCGAAGAAGAATCGAGTTACAACCATGGGCTCAGTTCTATCAAGGAACTCCAACAAGTCGTCTGCGTCTGTGCCCATGTCGCAAGATGTTCTGCAGGATTCTGTGCTGGGTCCTGAGGTGCTGGAGGAAGCATCCAGGCACCAAGGTCTGGACTGGATACGCGCGCCCGAATTTGTCAACAGCAGGCTTCAGCGCCTCGAGCTCGAGCATGCCTTGCAGCGCAATAGCCATAGGTGCGAGGCCATTGTCTTTCAACGCACTCGCCCTGTGGCTACCAGGCCCGCCACCAGTCCAGACACGTTAGGACAGTTGAGCCAGGCTGATACGAACCGTTCCGCCAAGTCGCCGCTGTCGGTTCTCGGAGAAGATAGAGTGAAACAGCTAGAAGCGACCAAGACGCTGAAAAGCTACAGTCTTGCCAACACAGGTGCCGACATGGGAGCCTTTGCCCTCACAGCAGCCTTTGCCGTCATTGACGCGCTTGCTAGTAACCTGGAGCGCGAAACGCAACACACCAACGGGCAGCAAGAAACCGAACAGCAAGAGGCCGCAGCGGTGCAAGGCTCGGCCGATCTGCGGCTGTGGCACCAAGAGAAGACGTTGCAAATAGACACGTTGCTCGCCCTCCAGAGCGCTGCGCACCTCACAGAATCCAAACTCGATAGCGTCACAGACCTTTGGAAGGCGGGTACCTGTGACGACTGCAGCGTTGACGAGGAGGCGCTGGGTGCATTTACGCGGCTAGAGTGTATCACGCAACTTGTCGAATGGGCGCGTGGCCTGGTGCCCAGCGAGAAATCCTTGGGCTACTCTTCAAAATCAATCACTGACTCTGAACAGTCAAGCGGAGCGCTGGAGCTCGGGATCTTGAGGGGCTACACTGGCAGTGGACTGAGCAGCACGTGTGCGATGCTGCTTAAGCAGCTGCAACGTGACATTGGCGACGACGAAAGAGTGCTGTACTACTTTAGGCAATCACGCCGGAACAATCTGGGTCCTGATTCTTTTCTTTTGTCGGAAATGAGGGGCCAGGCGCCCTTTACAGCAGGGAACGCGTGCCAGGTAGGACTGACCAATCTGCCTGACCTATTGCTGCAACACGCACATGAGGCTGGCAAGGTGTACGCAGTGGTGATTGATGGTCTCACAGTCGACGAGGTGGCCACGGTGGTTTTTGGGTGTGGTCGACTCAAACATGCTGCATCGCCAGCCTCTACAGGTGGGGCAGTGAGGATAATTGTCTCGCTAAGTCAGCCACACGGCAAACAGTATGAAGAGGCAGGTGTATTGCCGCAAGCAATCCGACGTGCGATTTCGCGAGTCGCACCAGCGACAGTGATGACAGTGAAATGTTTCGAGGGGTTGGGTGAGCGGCAGCGATGTGCAATGTTGCACACGCATCTTGGGTCTCTGGCAAGCGAGCTCAGCGCCCCGAAGGCTCTGGCTGTGTGCCGCTTGCAGGGTGCTTCACTGCCCGAGTTTGTGTGTGTGGCAGCTGCATACTTGAAGGACCTGTCGTGCGTGTTACTCATGGATGATGCAACTCTTGCGCTCGAGAGGACGCTCGAAGACTTGTATGAGTTCAATGTCATTCCCTGGCTTGAGTTAATACACGGCTCTTCGTCCGTTCAGAATGCTGCTGAGGTGTTGTTACAGACCCGCGTCTTCGACGTGAGCATGGTGCAGCTGGGCGCCCTGCTGCCCACGCGCTCGAAGCCACGGCTGCTAGACGCCGAAACAGTTGACCATCTTGCAAGCAGCCTGCGTCCCTACTGCCATCTTGAGCCAGCACAACCCACGCAGGCGCTGATGCTCAAATCGCGCACGTTTCGCAGGGCTCTAGCACGCAGGTACAGGCTGAAACATCACCTTGACTCTGACGAGCAGGAGCTGAGCAGTCAACCAGAACCAAACGCCCGCTCTAGTGCACGCAAATCTGCCAGCACCAGCGCAAGCCAAAAGTCAGTGAGCAGCGACACCTTGCACACCACAGCAACACTTTCGAGTTCGTCGCATCAATCACTTCCAAGCGTCACGGGGGGCACTTCTGAGATGTCAAGAGTCAAAGACTGTGACATGGATGCCGTGCGATCAGCCATGCAAGCGCTTCTAAAGCAGAAGCTTGCAGAACAGGTGCAGACTCGTAAAGACAGCAAAGCAGTGATAATGCCGCGAACTCCTGCCCAGCAAGCGCTTGAAGTATCGCCCCCACCCGAGGAGCCCACTGAAAAGAAAGAGGAGGCCTTGATGTCGCCAGCGCTTACTGATACGCTCCCGGAGCCGGAGTGCAGCGTTGAGGACAAGCAGCTGACCACGTTGTTCGCATCCAGGCCCCGCAATGGCCTGTTGGCGGCGCCCTATGACCACCTCCGACTCTACCAACTGGGCTTGACAGCGGAAATTGGTGGCACAAGCATGCGCCAAAAGATGTCAGTCGAGCCCACCCTGTACGCAATTGAAAAAGAGGATGCCAATCAAATGATACGGTCCTGCTCGAGCGCCGGCGAGGAGGAAGATAGTTTGCTGTCGGAGGTGCAGCGCATGGCCATGCAAGAGGAGGTACTGCACCAAACACTCGAAATACTCTCAGGCGTGACGCATGGCATTGCGCTCAACAAGGCGCACATGTGGCAGCCGCTCCAAGCCTCCTCACGTATGGCTGGTTTGGACCGCGAAATCGCAGCTGCCGAGACTGCGGGCATTGGCGAGCCTGTGGCCGACATGATGCTAATGAAACACCGTGCGCACATAGCCAGCATGAAGGCGACGAAAGAACAACTCATCAAACTCTGGGCTGGCGCAACAATGGACGTGCTCTGGAGAGCAGTCTCAGTGTGCAGCCTAGATGTGTCTTGCCGTCTTCAGGCAGTTCCACCTGGTGTCTACAAAGCATGCTGGCATCTCAAATTCAGCGCCGGTATCTCTGACTTTCCTGATATCAACTGCACTCTGTACGGCGAGCGTATTGTAGCTGAGCAAGGTGCAGCGCGCGCTGGTCCTGCTGTGCAGCGTGTCTTGACCATCGAACAGCAGCATGCTGTCAAAACAGACTGCTGGTGCTGTGTCGTTGTGTGTGACTTCTTCTACGTTGCCGAGGCCAGCTATGTGGTTGCAGGCCTGGAGTGCGAAGGCAAATGGCTATCGGGCCTTGTCATTGACGCCTTTGCGCTTGTGCCCGTTCGCAACGTGCTGCAATCAAGCCCAGTGGGAAGTAGCCTGCCCACAAGCGCATAGGCGTCTATGAAACCTACTACCCGCCACAAGCTTCCTTTCGTCCCGCAGAGCTACAAGTGTGCCTTTGTGTGTCACGACGCTTTTATTGCCCAGGTACTACGTGTGATCGAATCTCAAGATGGATAAAACACCTACGGCTTTGAACCCATAAATAATTGTCGTTCTGCATTGTTCAAAAATATGGTCAAATCTCGCATCGACTCCGTTTTCTGTCTTTTGTGTGTGTCCACAAACCCGACTTAGTTGCTTAAACCCCTATGGGATGGCTACAATTAGTAGGCTCCTTCAAATTATAGGTCTCTTTTGCAGAATATCATCTCTTTTATAGGGCTCTTTTGTAAAAGAGACCTATAATTGTAAGGAGCCTACTAACCGTAGCCACCCCATACCAAGTTTGAGAGCCCGCTTGCGGCTTTCATTACTGCACACGTTTATGGGCTGGTCTTAATTCTTGGGCCGCAGCTATGGGGTGGCTACCATTAGTGGGCTCCTTAAAATTGTAGGTCTCTTTTGCAACAGATCCTATGAAAGAGACGATACTCTGCAAAAGAGACCTATAATTTTAAGGAGCCTACTAATCGTAGCCACCCCATATCAGATCTCCATCATCAAGATTCCGTAGTTCGTTGCAACCCTTTCATGGAAGCCCCCCTCCATTGTTGAAAGGCACCTCTCTCTCTCTCTCTCTCTCTCTCTCCCACTTCCCCCCTCTCTTTCTCTCTGTCTTCTTTTCTGGGTCTCTCTCTCTCTCTCTCTGGGTCTCCCTCAAAACAATTTATATGTAACCGCCGGGTATGTCAACAGTTGCCACAGCAAGAGAGACAAAGAGCGAGAGAGAGAGAGCGAGAGCGAGAGTGAGAGAGAGATCGAGAGAGAGCGAGAGAGAGCGAGAGAGAGATAGAGAGCGAGCGTGAGGGAGAGAGGGAGGGAGAGATACCGAGCGAGGGAGAGAGTGTGGGAGGGATAGAGAGAGCGAGAGAGAAAGCGGGAAATTGCGCGAGCAAGAGAGAGAGAGAGACCCACTCGGGGAGTGGGTGCTGTAGCAGGTAGGTAGAAGAGAGCGAGAGGCTCTTTTTATAATACAATCGTACAGACTTACGTGGGACTGCACTTTAGGACTGACGCTCAGGGGGAAGACTTTGATAGGGAGTGAGACCTTGCATGTCCATGCCTCTCGCCGGGACACCTGATGACGACGGTGACAAGACTGGGGGTTTCTTGTCACAGTCGTCATGTGACTCCAGTTTCCCCTTCTCTTTCTCTCGCTCTTTCTCTCTGCTGTGGCAGGTAGGGACTCGGAGGAGACTTTGAATATGGGGTGGCTACGATGTGTAGGCTCCTTCAAATAATAGGTCCCTTTTGCAAAAGAGCCCTATAAAAGAGACAATATTCTGCAAAAGAGACGAATAATTTTATGAGCCTACTAATCGAAGCCACCCCATTTCTCCGCTCCTGAAAGGCCTTGAAGTTTAAGAGTAGAGTTTTTGTCTGATAGTAAAGTTTTTAAAAACCGATTGCGGGTATTTCAAGGATGCAGAATTACTTTTTTCATTGACCCTGGCATTTGTGTTTGCTTGTTTGTTGAGTTGATTCCGAGTCAGGTGGACTTCTTTCTTGCTTCCTTCTTGCTTTTTCGTAAGACTACTGGAGGTTTTATGGCACCCTGGGATGAGAAAATCTACCACTGTCAGTTTTCCGAGTCTTTGCTGGCCTCTATTTCTCATCCGCCCTCTTACTCTTCTGTATTGCGCGTTATCCAGCCTGCAAAGTTTATGTTTCCATTTTCCGGGATTTTACACGACGTGTCCGCATTGAGGTGTTATGGATGAACGAATCAAGGGTTGGTTCGGCGTGCCAGTGCCTGTTTTGAGTGCTGCCAGGGTGGGTTTCTGCGATGAAATCTGCAGACAGCAGGGAGGGTGCGTGGAGTAGCGATAAAGCGCCCACGAACAAGATCTGCCGCCACGCGTCAAGTGAGCAACGCCCACGAACGAGATCTTGTCACGAATCAGAACGTTTAGTTTAGGCCCTTTTTAAAAAAGGTCGAACGTACCTTTTGGAAAATCTTTTTTTCCGATCCAGTTCGCGAGCAGCTGGGGATTTCAGCCAGCGGCGATCGGCCGCCCGACCCAATCAATCATTTGTGTTCCCTTACAAGTAAATATATTTCAGAACATTATTTTACTTATCGTTCAGTACACATATTCCAAATCCTGTTCCAAGGATTTAATTCTCCAGAATCTGATCCTCCGCACAAGATTATGCGGTACTGAGTTTATTACCCAACCCAGTCGTGTTTTTGATTTCCGTCTGACAGAAATCTGTCAGTCGGAAATGATTTGTATTTGCAGTATTCCAGGTTTGAAAAGGCATTTCGGCGGGGCCGGCCCTTAAATATTTTACAGGGGCGGGCGGAGAATTCATTGTCGGGTTAAGAAGCATTAAGAGAGTGTTTATACTTTTTTTGATGTGTGTTTCCGGACCCGCAATTGAGGGTGAGGATGTGCATTTCCGGACCCAGCTGGACTCGTACCCATGGTCCGGTATTCAAATTCGGGGCGAGGGGGGGAGGAAGTGATTGGTGCTATCCAGTAGAAGTAGGAAAGAAATAGGCGTTCCGAAATGGGCATTCCGCCATTTCTTTCTAGATTATTCTGACTCTAGCCGGACACTGGTCAGGAGGCACACAGGTGCTCATTGTCAATTGTCTCAGAAAGTCAAACGAATTGACAGATTTCTTTCCAATATTGTGTCACGGAATATAATGGCACTGGGGAGAAAGGATGGCGGAGGGGTGGGAGCTAGCGAGGGAACACCTTTAGACTAGTGAAAAGGCGTCCGCACTGTTCTCAGTAGATTGCGAGATCGATACACAGCACACCCCGTCGACATCTCTTTTTCAAATTACTTACGGTTTTTGGGATTCCGTGGTTTTTGGTATTCCCAGGAGTGCCCAGACCTACGGGTTAGGTCCGGCAGGGTCCGGATTGCACATCCTCGTCCCTAATTGCGGGCCCGGAACGACACATGCTACTTGAAATATGCTTTCTCTCAAAGTGTCACATGTACTCTTGTGTCTCTAGCTTGTCCCTTCTCATCTAACGTGTCTTTTGTGAACACAGAATAGATGAATCGCTGGTTATAGCCCACCGTCGCGAACGGCTTGCACTCCCGATTTGCATCTTTGCTGGCTGCACAACTCCTTCAGCTGCTTCGCCGGCTGAACCAGCCATTACACCAGACGTGATCGTCTGGTACATTCTCGCATCGCTGAATAGGCGACAGCGGTTCAACCGCGCTGCTTTGCCAGCTGCACAAACCTTCAGCTGCGTTGCCGGCTGGACCAGACGTGATCGTCTGGTACATTCTGGATCATAGGCGACAGCGTTTACCAACTGTGCTGCTTTGCCGGCTGCACAAACCTTCAGCTACTTTGCCAGCTGGACGAACACCAGACGTGCTTGTCTGGTACCTGCTCGCATCTTCACAGAGGCGACAGCGTTTACAATCCACGCTGCTGTATTCAGTGTGCGCTCCTGCAGCTGCATCGCCAGCTGCACGACATGTCTGCTCACAGACGGTCAATTGATCGAAACAGTGCTGAAGACAGCAGGTCCGAGGCTGCAGTTTGCAGTGAAATAATGTGCTACTCTTGTGACAGCACTGAGTACTTGGCAAATGACCTGGCGTGTCCAAACATGGCCCCTCGATCCCGGGCAGCGATGCAGCAGCGCGCAGACCCATTGGATGATGCTCAGATACGTGAGCTTCTCGAATTACATTCTGGGAGAGCACATCTCCGCAAGATCAGTGGACATGCCAAGACGGAGGAGCAGTGCGATGGTGGGGGCGAGGAGCATGGAGTTGCTACTTTGGCAGTAAAAGTCAACAGGTGTTCTGGAGACAAACTTGCCACCACTTATGCCTGCATTGCCGCTTCTTCTCTTACCTCACATCCTTCTTCAGCAGTATTAAATCCCGTGTGCATTTTGCGCACCAACAAAACTGTTTTTCCACAACATGCACTTGTAGTCTCGCCTATTTTGAGTTGAGTCAAGCCTACGAGGCGCATGAACGTGCGTTGTCATTGGAGACATCCCCACGTGCGTGGTCAGTCAACGTGCGTGCAATTGAAATGGTCTGATACCTGTGCCTAAATCTTCGGATATGCCTGTTGATGGTTTGCGTGGTGCTCGGTCAAACGATTTACTTCAATTGCGTGCTGAAAAGAAAATTTTATCTTTAAATATCTCTGTCACAACCCCACTTCAGGGTTCCAGTGATGATGGCATAAGCAATATTCTCCACCAGCCTTTGTCGATTCATTTAATTTCGGCCGTCACCGCACTTGTCGACTCACCTTTAGGACTAGGCGTCCGCTCTCCACCACACAATGACTCAGTAGCATATGTTCGCACTGGCCGCTGTCTGATTGAACCTGCGGCTACTGATAATTTAAGCTCTCGAAATCCGAAAATCTATGCCATTTTGAAAAAAATGTCAGATAGATCTCTGGGGGGAGTACTCGATAGTGGTGCACAACGGGGAGTTACTGGGCGGAAGTCAGAAATTCTCAAACACACGGGTACGTCATTGCTCATGTAGCCGGCCGTGGGCCTTGTAAAGCAAATGACTGGCATTCTGATGGGTGCTGAAACGCAAAATAGTCACGGAAAGCCTTTTGTGTTAGTTAGTCGTACCAGACGTATCTGTGTACGACCCAGCCATGTCCGATAGCCTTATCCCAGTGGGTCGTCTTATCGAAGCACGCTTCATGGTCAACCACAGGATTCCATCTCAGGCCAACGAAGATGGATTCTCCCTCAAAGCCTTTCCGCTCTACGGTGGCACCATCACGACGCCTGACGGCAAGACAGTAAATTGTCATGGAATACGCCCAGCACACATGGCGTCTTGCCCTGTCATCTAACAAGCACGTCTCAAAACCAGACTTGTCGCCACGCGCTACGTCTGAAAAATTTGTTGACTTGCGCTCTGCTGGCAGCTCATTTAGTGATCCTAGCAATTTATTCCACATGTTAGATGAGATCGACGATGTGGATGCTGAGGGCTACGTACCTACTTACATCACTCAGGATCGGATTGAGGGACTTTTTCAGCAACGCTATGAGCTCATGTTGAAACGACGAGAGATGGCTGGAATTTACTACACTTTTCACGGACACTGCAACAATCGCTAGACTGTATTGAATTTACAAGCCAAGAGTATTGAGTGCAACCATTTGAAGCGCTGCTTTCTAGCCCACAGGTGCGATGCTTGCGACGCAGCACCGGGTCGTCGCCACCATAAAGTGAAAGCTACAAAGAAAGCCAAACGCAAGGCTCAGTCAATTTCAAAGACAGCAGCGCCAGTAGCGACGGTCATCGCTCCAGCATTCGAATCGCAGAATCCACTTGCAGAACAGCTCGATTTGGAATTCAGCACAATCACAGATGCAGTTGATCCCACTGTTACGATCACTGAATCCCTGGCACGTCTATTTCAGCACACGTCAAAGAACCCTTCTGACTATCCTGACATTACTCAGATGCGTAATATGTCAGATACTGCAAAAGACACGGCCAATTCTGGCATTCATGAAGGCGCTATAGCAAGCCTTGGTTACGAAGGCGCTACAGCACATGCCAATACTACAATACCACTTTTCTCACCACCCAGCACTGATTTGCGCATGGATTGAGGGGATGCCTGCAGTCTAGGTTGTCTCCCCGATCTTAAACGGTATTTGCTATTGATCATGGATAAAGGCACCGAGTATTTTGTGTCTTTTCCTACCCAAACTCGTGCGTCCGAGTCTTAATTTGCACTTCTGAAGCAATTTGTCACCTTCACTGGCAGAAAGATCCGCTATTTGCGAATAGACGGTGCTAAATTTTTTCAATCTGACGAATTCAAAGAATACTGCGCTGACAACGATGTAGTGCTCCAACTGGTGGTAGCATACAATCATACCATGCAAGCCCGCGTGGAGGGTGCAATTGGCTACGTCAAACAGCACAGCCGAACGTCTTTGTTACACGCAAATAAGCCAACGCGTTTCTGGGATGACGCGACCAAAGATTTCAGCATAAAGAAAGAAAGTCTACCTTTGGGCTTCAACAGATACTCGCGTCAAACTTCAGACAACCCACGATCGCATGCAGCCGGCTTTCTTCGGCACCTACCCAGTTGCTGTACCTTTTGGCAGCCGAGTCATTGCACAATTGCCTCGAGAGCACCGCCTGGTCAAGAACGGATCATTTGGTAATTGTTTCGTTGAAGGTACGTATCTCTATAGTGACTCTGCCACACCTTGCATCTGGATGTTCAGCATCGCCCTCCAACTCAAGATTAAGGTACAAGATTTCAAGTCCTATCCTCTCCAATTCCCTTTCAAAGACCCGTCATGTCTTACGCGCAATACGCCAACAATTATGAAAGAAATGTTTAAAATACACGGAGAGGATGCACATGACGACAATTTGATCACCATGGAGACATCCAATCAGATACACACTTGCGCTCAGATGCATGCAGCTGAGAATGCTGCTAACTCGCATATCTTGGAGCCTACTGATGTGGACAGGGATACCAACTCGCCATTACTTGTACGCAACCCAGCTGTGACTGCTACTAACAAACGCGACAACGTCCCACTTCTGCCATCCATTTTGCCGCGCCGCGCCACTTCTTGCCACGATTCAGCCGCTGCGCGCGCTTCCGTTCAACACGATGAAGCTGGCATCGATCTACATGCTAACCTTGTTCATTACAGCGAACTCGAGATCGCAAAAGCACTTGCACGTCATTCTGTCGAGATAGGCCTGGCAAAGCACCACGCCCCGAATCACGTGGTGCCAGAGGGCAAGATGCACGTCGTTGGAATCAAGGCCAAGAAAATCTCATCGACAAAAGCTGTCTTGATTGTGAAATTTGTTTCACCGTCATCCTTGAAAAATGTGCAGATGCAGATGTTCTGTACAAGCCTCGAACCAAACACTAAGAAAGGGGAAGGCGCTGACTTGTGCATCATGACAGCTCTTACATTGACCAACCCAGGTGCGAAATCACTTTTTGGCCTTGGCGTTCGCTGCAAGCCACGCTCAGAGAGTACACGTGGCATGATCGCAGCCTTCGATAGCATGCTGGACGGCACAATTTTTGATGCATCGCAAGCGTCATCTGATGACTTTGAGACATCAGATCAAAATCTTTTCGGTGATGAGTGCCACTTGCGATTATCTCGGGATCCAGTCGGCTATTCCGAAGGCGCACCTTACCCCAACACGGCCAGGCGATGCGAAGTGCCATGAAAGTAGAATGGATTAAGAGTCAGACAAGCGAAATGGACGGCCTACGGCGTCGCGGCGTCTTTCAGAAAGTTCTCCGTTCATCGCTGACCCCACAAAACCGTGTTTTCACGAGCCGTTTCCATTACAAGATAAAACGAAAAGGGGGGGGATTCGATAAGTGTAAAGTACGCCTAGTTGTGCAAGGGCAACACATGCGCCGAAAAGGTGAAGACGGTGTCGGCGATTACGATGACGCTTTCAGCCCTGTACCGGCTGCTAGCGGATTCCGCACCATT
>Ga0105055_10011409_pt1 | contig 10971 bp, 6 predicted proteins | sample BON03_FD_78090 | JGI IMG/M metagenome (GOLD analysis project Ga0105055, IMG submission 78090) | Freshwater microbial communities from Lake Bonney liftoff mats and glacier meltwater in Antarctica - BON-03 | ecosystem: Environmental > Aquatic > Freshwater > Ice > Glacier meltwater | place: Lake... | reverse complement strand
TCATAATTGTAGGTTCTGGAGCAGGTGGAGGCATGGCTTCCAAAATTCTTTCAGAAGGGGGATTGACCGTAGCAGTGATAGAAGCAGGTGGAGATTTTGATCCTGCAAAAGATGAGGATCGTACCCAACTTCGCCCACCCTGGGAATCACCAAGAAGAGGTGCTGGCACCAGAATTAGACCGTTCGGAGATTTCGATGCGGCCATTGGCGGATGGGACATTGAAGGTGAACCTTATACACGCAAGGACGGAACCCAATTTGATTGGTTTCGATCCCGAATGGTGGGTGGTCGCACCAATCACTGGGGTAGGATATCCCTGCGTTTTGGGCCAAATGATTTCAAACGAGCTAGTATAGACGGATTGGGAGATGACTGGTCGATTGGTTATGAGGATGTCTAGCCTTATTACGACAAGGTTGATAAGCTGATTGGTGTTTTTGGCACCAAGGAGGGGATTTGTAATGAGCCGGATGGTTTTTTTCTCCCTCCACCAAAGCCACGTCTGCATGAATTATATCTGAAGAAAGGAGCTGATTCAGCAAATGTGCCCATGATTCCTGCCAGACTATCCATGTTGACGCATCCTATTAATAATGAACGAGGTGTATGCTTTTTCTGTAGCCAATGCAATAGAGCATGTCAGGTATATGCGGATTTCTCCGCAGGAACTTGTCTCCTTAATCCTGCAATGAAAAAAGGAAAGGTGGATCTATTTACAAATTCCATGGTCAGAAAAGTAACTACCAATGATCAGGGAAAAGCTACTGGAGTTTCTTTCGTAAGCAAAGTGGACATGAAGGAATATAAGCTCAATTCCCGGGTAGTTGTCCTTGGAGCGTCATCCTGCGAGACGAGTAGGATTATGCTCAACTCCAAATCTAAAACTCATCCAAACGGAATCGGTAACAGTTCGGGAGTACTGGGTCATTATCTACATGATTCTACTGGAGCGAGTCGATCTGGAATTGTCCCGTCTATGATGGGTAGGGAGCGATACAATGAAGATGGAGTTGGGGAAATGCAGATGTACACCCCTTGGTGGGGAGATAACAAAAAGCTTGATTTTGCACGTGGGTGTCATATAGAATATGGAGGTGGAATGGGGCAGCCAGGTTATGGTGCTGGCTCGGGAATGGAATCTATGAGAAAATACATAGTGGATGAATTCGGAAAGCCGAGTCCCAATGGAGGCTATGGAGAAGGGTTGAAGAAAGATGTTCGTCAACTTTACGGAGCTTCTATAGGCAGGGCTGGAAGAGGTGAGAGTGTTCCGCGCTTTGATAATTACTGTGAGATTGATCCAAGCATGGTAGATAAATTTGGCATTCCTGTGCTACGGTTTCACTACAACTGGACAGATCAAATGATTCTTCAGGCTAAACACATGCAAGATACTTTTGAAGAAATCCTGACCAATGCCGGTGCAATTCTTTTAGGGAAAAAGCAAGGCTTTGAAACCAATTATGGACTTGCTGCTCCTGGAAGAATCATCCACGAAGTGGGTACCGCAAGAATGGGTAACGATCCGAAGACTTCGGTTCTGAATTCCAATTGTCAAGCGCATGCCTACGACAATCTATTTGTTGTCGATGCTGGATCCTTTGTCTCTCAGGCAGACAAAAACCCCACTTGGACCATTTTGGCGCTGAGCTGGAGAACATCAGATTACATAATTGAACAGCTAAAAAAAAAGAATATCTAGTCCATGCACAGAAGAGAAAATCTCAAATTACTTTTTGCAGGATCGCTGGGGACAGGTTTATTCATGACTGGTTGCGCTCCTGAGGATAAGGCTACACCGCAACTCAATTTGCTGGATGGAGGTACAAAAGGAGGACGGATTGAAGAAGAGATCCGTAGAGATCAAGCATCACTTTCGGACGAGTTTTTCTCTGAGGAGGAGATGAAAAAGATCAAGATTCTGGTAGATACCATCATGCCAAAGGATGCAACTTCTCCAGCTGCCAGTGAAATTGGCGTTCCTGATTTCATTGAATTTATCATGAAAGATCAACCTGCTCACCAAACGCCTATGAGAGGCGGGCTGATGTGGTTGGATTTCGAGTCCGAAGAGAAGTTTGGGAAATCATTCCTTGCACTAGTTCATGAAGAGCTGATAGCGATAGTCGACCTCGTAGCGTGGCCTGAGTCTGCCACACCAGAATATGAAGGAGGCGTTCGCTGGTTCAACATGCTGCGCAACTTGACATGTTCAGGTTATTTCTCCACGGAAGCAGGATGGAAATACATGGATTATAAAGGAAACCAACCTAATGTCTGGGATGGTGTGCCACAGGAGGTGATGGACAAACACGGATTTAAACTCGAAGAAAAATACATCGCATTATATCTGAAGCCGGAGCAAAGAGGCAAAGTAGCTAAATGGGATAAAGAAGGTAATTTAATTGGGTAACAACTTGATATGGATTTATTTTTCATATCGGGTTTATTTACAGAAATCGACAGGTTATTGACCTGTCGATTTTTTCACATATCTCTCACGGTAATTCCCCTTAAAAGGTTAGGTTGAAGCATCACTCTTATGAAAGCCTAAAATTGTAATATGTATATCCGCAATTGCACAAGCAACGATATAAAGTAACTATAGAACAAGCTCCACTCTTGGATTTAGGCTACTTCCGGCAGGCGTCTTCCAGCCTTTAAACCAAAGAGAATATGGCTACAGGCATCATCCGGTAGCTACCGGATACGGATAATCAGAAATTATAATTATTTACACACAGAAGAACAGTTCTAAGCAGATCAATTTGAAGAAGTAGTATTCCGTAGTGGAGGGCTGCTATTTTGATTTTTAGAACTATTTGAAGAAGGTGATTTGGGATACTTAGATTTTCTTGGGGAGCTTTATTGAAAAATATTGACGTATTTAAAAACACGTTGTTTTAATTCTCCTCTAACTTTCATTCATATGATTAAACATGCGCTACTATCATTGTGGGTCTTTTTTTTACTCGTTGTTTCTACCTCCCTATTTGCTGAATCATTGCTTGAATTCAGGGTGAATCTAGCTGGCTATACAACTCAGTTACCTAAAAAAGCCCTTGTTTTAAGTCAGCAGAAGTTGAATGATAACGTGTTTTTGAAAAAAGCGAATGGCGAAGAGTTGGCTACCTTTAAATTGACAGAACTAGAATCATCTTGGCATCCATTTTCCCATACCTATTCAATTGATTTTTCTAACATCACCCAACAAGGAGAATATTTTTTTGAAATAGCTGGTAAACAACTTAAAAGTGAGGTTTTCTCTATTGGAGCATATCCAGCTTGGCAGGAAGATGTGGTAAGTTTTATCAGGACACAACGATGCGGTTTCAACCCATACACGGGAGAATTTTGTCACCAGCAAGATGGATTGAGCTTTTTTGGAATCAGGGAAGACTCTACCAGAATAGATGCTGCCGGAGGATGGCATGACGCGGGTGACCAATTGAAGTATCTGATAACAAGCAGCAACACAACCGCTAGATTATTGATGGCTTATCAAATGAATCCAGATTCCTTTGTCGATGAGGTAAATGAACGTGGGCTAACAGGTGGAAATGCACTTGCCGATGTCTTAGATGAAGCCAAATGGGGTTTGGAATGGATTCTTAAGTTACATCCAAGTCCAAAAGAACTCTATCACCAAGTAGCAGATGATCGGGATCATCGTGGATTTAAGTTACCCCATGAAGATAATGCTGATTATGGTTGGGGACCAAATAGTTTGAGGCCAGTATATTTTGCTGATGGACAGCCGCAGGGTTTGTCAAAATATAAGAGTGAAGCCACAGGAATAGCGAATCTTGCTGGACGATCTGCAGCAACTTTAGCACTGGGATATCAGGTATTTAGCAAAATAGATAAACATCAGGTCTTTGCTGAGACCTGTTTGCAGGCTGCATTTGATCTGTATGAAATGGGTCAAAATCAAGAAGGATATCAGCAGGGAAATAGTTTTTCTGCGCCATATCGCTACGAAGAAAATACCTGGGCAGATGATATGGAGTGGGCTGCCGCAGAACTTTATAAGATTACAGCTCGAGATGACTTACTTGATGATGCGCAAAAGTATGCTGAAATCATCAATACATGGTCATGGATGGAGCGGGACTCTGCCAGTCATTATGAGATGTATCCCTATGTGAATATGGGGCACTATGCACTTTGGCAAGTGGGCACGGCAGCAGACAAAGAGAAAATGGCGCGTTATTATGAGCATAATCTTGTGCAGATCCAGAATAAAGCAGCTAAAAACCCCTATGGAGTCGGACATCTTTTTATCTGGTGCTCCAATAATCTGGCAGCCGCGGTTGCTACTCAAGCTATGTTATATGAAGAAATGACAGGTTCTCAAAAGTTTAGACCCCTAATGCAAGACCACATCAATTGGCTTTTGGGTTTGAATCCATGGGGAAGTAGTATGATTACCGGGTTACCGGACGGAGCTGATTTTCCAGTAGATGTGCATATGCCATTTTGGAAAATATTAAATAAATCAGTCAAAGGAAGTCTGGTAGATGGGCCACTTTGGGCTACCATTCATGATCAAATGCTGGGTATAGAACTAGAAGATGCAGATGAATATAGTCACCTCCAACCGCAGCATGTGAAATATATGGATGATTGGATGGACTACAGCACCAATGAGCCTACGTTAGATGGATCGGCCGAATTGCTTATGATTCTGACTTATCTGAACCGTGAGTAAGCATTATTTTTTTATCCTTCTCTTTACGCTAATGGGAACACTTCAGGCTCAGGTAGTAACTGATACTTATGGAGCATTAGTGAGATCGGATTCCAGTCAAAAGACTATTTACTTGTGTTTTACAGGGCATGACTATTTTGAAGGTTTTGATCATGTGCTGGATGTGATGAAGGAAACAAAGATCAAAGGCAGCTTTTTTTTAACCGGGGATTTTATTCGAAATCATCCCAAATTAGTTGATGAAATAGCTAAAGCAGGGCATTTTGTCGGAGCTCATTCTGACAAGCATTTGTTGTACAATGACTGGGAGAAAAGAGACAGTTTATTACTTAAACCAAAAATAATTCATAAAGATATTTTGGAGAATGTGAGAGAGTTGGAGACACTTGGAATATTTCCCAAAATATTCATGCCTCCATATGAGTGGTATAATGAAGAAGTAGTTGAAATAGCGAAAAATGTGGGGCAAACAACTGTAAACTTCACTCCGGGCACGCGTTCCAATGCGGATTACACTACGCCTGATATGGGGAACTATATTTCCAGCGAAGATATTTTGACCAGTATTTTACACTATGAATCCAGTCATGGCATGAATGGATTTCACTTGCTTATTCACCCTGGTACAAACCCCAATCGTAAGGATAAATTGTATAAAAAGTTAGAAAATATAATTCTGGAATTGCAGCAAAAAGGGTATGAATTTGATAGATTTTAAATGATAATATCCACAAAATTAGGACTCAGCCTAGTAAAAAGGATTTTTTGATCTGAAACTTGCAACCTATACTCTTGACGAATACACATTTCTAAGCACTAAGTACAGCACAGTCTCAGTTTACTCTTCCTTACACTTAATACAATAGCTTAATTTGTAGTCAATTTGCCGCTATTAATAGTAGATAGAGCTATTTTTTAAAGAATAGAGTTGATTATATTTTGCTCAAGTAGTCAAAAGCTCATCTAAAGATAAGTCTTGGGAAGCTTTTACTTCTCAAGACTTATCTCAAATTATATAACTACATATCTACAACAGCTTAGAAAAGCTAGCTTATTTTTCCCACCAAACTTTGCTATTAATATTGTCACCACCCATTCTGGCAGCAGCATCTTGATAGTTTGAATTGTTCACCGCTTGCTCTGATTCTGGATAAAGATACCGAACTGGATACCTGTCAGCGTTGAAGTTGTCCGGTCCGGGAGTTAGCTTGGGGATGCCGGTTCTTCTAATATTAAACCATGCTTCGTGGCCATTGGTAATTAGAGAAAGCCATTTTTGGGTAAGAATTTTTGTCAAATTATCTGATCCGTCGAATGCGACATTAACTCTGGAAAAATAGTCTGCTGGAAGTGTCGTTTTAAAATATAAAAAGGATGCAGCAATACCTTTTTCATAGTAGCCTTTTGCGTTGCCTGTGATGTAGCCACGGGTTACAGCCTCTGCCAAGGCAAACTGCAATTCAGCATACTGCATAAACTGCCCGTCAATTCCATTAGGAACATCCCTGAATATTGCTCCGAGCAAGGACACATCATTCAAGTTTATTTCTCTTTCCGTGATGGTTTCCCTATTCAATCCACTTTGAAGACCTTTAAACGTTGGGTTACCCTCAGTTACACTCTGCGCGGTTGGCTTATAAAAAACCGCTTGTCTAGGATCGTTCCAAGCTTTCAAGACAGAGTCTATCGTAAATGTCATTCGATGTTCCTGATATACCCCAAGTGCAGCTTGAGAAAGCGGCCATTGATTAGGTGCAGAGGAGAGGTAAGGGACCACAGCATTATCAGCATTTCCTGTCATCAACTCATTTTGATCAACCAATTCCTGTAATTCTGTGAAGTCCGTTAATCGCTTGCTGATTCTAAGTAGGTAGCGGACTCTTAGTGAGTTGGCAAACTTCACCCACTTGCTCAAGTCATTAGTGTACATCATATCTCCTTGAATGCTGGATGAAGTGTTTTTAAGAACTACCGCTGACCGCGCTAACACAGCCAAAATCCCAGTTTCTGGGTCAGTATAAATTGATTCTTGAATATCGTAAGTGGGGTTGTAAACACCAGCTTTTGCGCCAAGTGCCTCTGTGTAGGGAACATCGCCCCACATGTCGGTAAGTTGGGAGAATAAATAGGATTTCATGATATCCGAAACCGCAATATATGCCTCATTCGTATTTGGTAAAGTCTGGATGGATTCTATGTCATTTAAAAGCCCATATATTCTATTCCAATACTGTCCATTGCTTCCAAGTTCATAGCGATCTATTCGTTCGAATTCTACACTGGCTGTAAATTGGCACAAGTAGCTTGAAAGCTGCATGCCTTGACTGTACGTATTTTGGTCCGCCGCAACGGATATAACGTTTGAAAGTAAAAACTGAGGCCCGATAGATTCCGGGGAATTTGGGTTTGAATTGATTTGTTCAAACCCTTCTGTACAGGAGGTAATCAGAAGCGTCATGGATATCATGACGGTTGCCAATTTTATTGATAGAATATTTTTCATGATTAAAATTCAGTTTTGATGCTGAAGCCAAAGCTTCTGGTAGAAGGATAGGACATGTCTTCTACACCATAGGTGATATTTTTTCCTTGAATGGCGTTAAGTTCCGGATCGAAGTGAGGGTTCTCTGTGAACAGCAATAAGTTGCTTCCAACAAAGCCAACTCGAAGCATTTGAAAACCAATTCTACTTACCAGATTCTGGGGCAAGTTATAATACAGACTTAGTTGTCTCAACTTCAGGTAGGAGGCATCATAGACAGCACTAGCTTCATTACCTCTGTCATAGAAGGTGTTATTGAAAGTACTTGCGGCTACAGAAGTAGTATTGGGTACATATTGTGGGTTCTCTACCGTGCCAGCATTCACTACGCCTTCACCTATTACCCCATTTTCACGTCCTTCAAGTGTTTCTGTCAGAACTCCTGATGTGCTGCCCAAAGCTTTTGTGCGCGACACCACACTACCACCTTGTCTCCAGTCAAAAACAAAACCCAACTCAAGTCCTTTGTATCGAAATTTATTAGTAAGACCGATAAAGAAATCTGGGTTGTAATTTCCCAGTAACCTCAGGGTCCCATCTTGAATAGGTAATCCATTAGCACCATAGATAGTCTGGCCTTCAAATTCCATGAAGCCAGACCCATACATATCTCCAATTCTTCCGTCTTTTCGTGCGATGTAGATTACAGAGTTTGATCCTCCGGAACCACTGAATACGCTGGCATCTCCTGTTACGTACTGATCTACACCCTCAGGAAGTCCAGTTACTACACTTCTATACGTGGTAAAATTTACTCCCGTAGTCCAGCTGAAATATCCTTTTTCCATCATTAGTCCATTCAGACTAGCCTCCAAACCTCGCGTTCTTACCTCACCACCATTTTCTATGATGTTGGTAAAACCTGATGTAGTAGAAATTGGTCTTCCGATAATTTGATTAATACTGGTGTTTTGGTAGGTTGAGAAATCTAATAGAATTCGCTCTTTCCAAAGTCCGAGTTGCAATCCTGCTTCTAACGAATTCAGTCGCTCAGATTTAAGATTGGGATTGTTAAGCACAGTCCCGTTGGTGACACGCGTGAAGGATCCATAGTTTTGATTAAACTGATAGGTATTATTCAGCTGATACGGATCGGTGTCATTTCCAACACTAGCGACATTGAACCTTATGAGCGAGCTTGAGATTGGAGTTGGAAGATTAAATACTTCAGAGAAGGCATAGCTAAATCCGCCTGAATAATAGGCAAAGGAATTGTTTCCGTCAGGGAGCGTGCTGCTCCAGTCATTTCTCAGCGTAAGATCCAAGTATAGCGCTGATCCAAGACTCACATTACCAAAGGCATAAACACTATTAATGCGCTTGTCGAATAGTTGATTGCTGCCTCTTAGTGGTACCCTTGAATTCTCCAACGTGTAGATTCCCGGAATTGCAAGTTGAAAAGCTTCGGAGGAAGAATAATCTATCTCCTGATCCATCCGGTTTGCGCCAGCAGATACTGAAAAACTTACTTTAGAATTTACTAGCTCGGAGTAGGTGAACAAAATGTCAGAATTCCGCTCGGTGAATTTCACATGATCTTCTCTGTAGCCACCAAACCTTCTCATATTTGTGCTGAAGGCTCTTTTAAATTTCCTTTCGTCACTGTATGAGTCTAGCCCCGTTCTCGCTCTGATGCTGAATTTGTCTGTGATATCATAATTCGCAGACAGATTGCCAAGCAAACGGTTTTTATCAAAACTGTTGGTGTTTTTATACAAGGTCAAATAAGGATTGGTCAACCATAAATAATTGAAATCGAAGTGTTGAGTTCCTTCTTGACCCACTTGCCAATAGTCTTTAAGTGCTGCTATGTCGGTTTGCCTGCCTGTCCAATTAAATCCATACATCACGTTTTCATAGCCATAACCGAGGTTTGGTCTATTGTCACTTCGAGAATTGACATAGTTTGCAAACAAATCAATTCGCAGCTTATCAGTTAATTGCTGATTGATACTCATAGAAAGCCCATCACGGTTGAGATCTGTATTTGGCAATACACCTTCATTTCTCAGATTGCTGTAGGATAGTCTAATTCCTCCGTTTTCATTTCCAGCATTGATCGCAATATTGTTTTGGGAAGTAACACCAGTTCTAAAAAAATCCCGAATGTTATCAGGTCTTGCAACCCACGGTGTGGGAGTGATGGGCGTAAAACTACCATCAGGATTTGTTCTGCTGATGACATCACCACCTCGAACTTGGTTCCCTTCTACATCTAGAGAGGGACTGTCAAATTGAGCAATCAACTGACCTTCACCCAGCTTTGGGCCATAACTGGATATTCCACCGTCATTAACTCCTGCCCCAATTCCATTCTGGAAACTATATTTTCCATTTGATCCGCCACCATAGACATTCTGATAATCTGGCAGAGTCAACAAACCATCAAAGGTTAGCAAGCTACTTGTGCTCACTCCTACACCTTCCTTTTTTCTTCCTTTTTTAGTAGTAATTAACACTACTCCATTTGCGCCTCGGGTGCCATATAATGCAGCAGAACCTGGACCTTTGAGAATTGTCAACGATTCAATGTCATCAGGATTTATGTCAGCAGCTCCATTGCCGAAATCCACTTCCTGAATATTTGCGCCGTCATTGAAGAGGGTGCTTGTAATCTGCTCATTACTTATCGGAACTCCATCCACTACAATGAGTGCTTGGTTATTGCCACTGAGAGAATTTTCTCCTCGAATGATGATCCGTGAAGATGAACCCACACCAGAGGAACCGTTGGTGATCTGAACGCCGGCCACCTGTCCAGAAAGAGCATTGATCAGGTTGGTCTGAGGGACGTCGCTCAGTTCTGTTTTGCCCATGGTAGATACAGAAGCAGAAAGTGATTGCCTTTGTCTTTCGACACCGAGCGCCGTTACTACTACTTCGTTAAGATTTTCGGTAGATTCCTCGAGCTTGATTTCACTTATGAAAATTCCGTTATTTACCTGAATGTCTTGCGTTTGAAAGCCTATGAAACTGATTCTTAAAATCAGATCACTCTGTTTGGAAAAAATGAGAAATGAGCCATCTTTATCAGAAATCGAAATGTTTTTAGTCCCTAATTCCCGTATAGTTGCTCCAGGAATTGGCAATCCGTCTACGTCTTTGATTCGTCCTTCATAGACTTGGTTTTGGGCAAAAGAGTAACTCATGCAGAACATGAGCAAAAGTGTAAAGGTCCATTTCATAAAGCTGTTAACAAGTCAATTATTAGTATGATAAACTTAATGTCACTTATTCGACTTTAAGAAAAATTAACATTTAATTTTATCTAGTTACGAAGTAAAATCCAACTTGGCTTTTGCCTACATAAAAAAAAACAATATTTTTTTATGAACTTTTCAAAAACTATTTCATGTCGTGGATAAATCAGTGATTTTCCTGCTAAAAAATGTGCTACTATAGCTTCTGATGGTAATCATCCTTCTGCTATCTATTTTTCAAGTATCTAGGCTGAGGTATTCATTCATCGTATATCAAAACTACTAGAAATTAGGGATGGTAAAGAAAAAAATTGGACTCTAACGAAATATGCAATATGAATCGTGGTTATTAAGCACCGTAGAAACTAAGCTTGCTGCAAGTAGTGACTTCTTATCAAGAAGTAGTGATGGAGAATGATTATTCTTTCTTGGCAATACGATATGTCAACTATTAAAATATACGCATATTAAGGTTTGAAATACATATTGATATATTACAAATACAATTAATTAGGAT
>Ga0105055_10011408_pt1 | contig 10971 bp, 10 predicted proteins | sample BON03_FD_78090 | JGI IMG/M metagenome (GOLD analysis project Ga0105055, IMG submission 78090) | Freshwater microbial communities from Lake Bonney liftoff mats and glacier meltwater in Antarctica - BON-03 | ecosystem: Environmental > Aquatic > Freshwater > Ice > Glacier meltwater | place: Lake... | reverse complement strand
TTTTTCCAAAATAGGCGGTAACATCAGGGAATACGTAAAATGCTCCTTCTGGCTCATTGCAAATAAATCCTGGGATATCTTTTAATAAACCCAAAATTAACTTTCTACGTTCTTTGAAAGTAGCTACCATAAAGTGAATACGGCTTACAGGTTCTAATAAAGCGGTAATTACAGCTCGCTGAGCAATACTGTTGGCGCCGCTGGTAACTTGCCCTTGCAATTTGTTGCAAGCACGTGCAATATAGGCAGGACCGCCAATGTATCCAATTCTCCAACCAGTCATAGCGAAAGCTTTCGCTACGCCATTTACGGTAACCGTTCTGTCGAACATATCATCAAATTCAGCCATGGAGGCATGAAGGGTTACTCCGTAATTGATGTGTTCGTAAATTTCATCACTTACCACCACAATTTGTGGATGTTTTACAAGCACATCGGCTAAGGCTCTTAATTCCTCTTTGCTATAAATAGATCCCGTTGGGTTACAAGGCGAACTATACCAAAGCATCTTAGTTTTTGGGGTAATCGCAGCTTCTAATTGAGCAGGAGTCATCTTAAAATCGTTTTCGAGAGAAGTGGGTACTTCAACAGGAACACCTTCTGAAAGCTCAACAATATCACTATAACTCACCCAATATGGGCAAGGTAATATAACTTCATCTCCTTTATTTAAACAAACCTGTGCAACATTGTATAAAGATTGTTTTGCGCCAGTAGAAACTACGATTTGGGCTTGCGTATAACTAAGATGATTATCTCTTTTAAACTTCGTGATTATAGCTTCTTTTAGCGCTACATAACCATCCACTGGCGAATAGGTGCTATAATTGTCATGTATGGCTTGTATGGCTGCCTCTTTAATATATTCGGGGGTATTAAAGTCTGGTTCTCCCAAACTAAGCCCGATAATATCTTTCCCCTCAGCTTTTAATTCTCTTGCTTTTGCTGCCATTGCAAGGGTTGCAGAAATGGCTAGGTTATTTACCCTGTCTGATAATTGATTGCTCATGTATTCAATTGATTTTCTAGTACTGTAAAGTTGGTTTTTTACCTAACTCTTTTAAGTGATTGAAATGCGAAAATATAGCTTTTCTGGTAGTTTTGTATTCGTTATAAGGCAAATTAAACTCTTTTGCGGTTTCTTTCACAATTTTAGCAATTTTTGTGTAATGTACATGGCTAATATTTGGAAAAATATGATGTTCCACTTGATGGTTCAAGCCACCTGTAAACCAATTTACAATTTTGTTTTTAGTACCAAAATTAACTGTGGTAAATAATTGGTGAATAGCCCAAGTATTTTTCATAGTACCAGTTTCATCAGGCAACGGAGTATCCGCTTGATCCACCACATGGGCTAATTGAAATGTTACACTTAAAATTACGCCAGCGACATAGTGCATCACAAAAAAGCCAATTAATATTTGCCACCAAGCAATATCTAATATAAGCATGGGTAAAACAATCCAGATGGTTACATAGATTAATTTAGCAATCACTAATTTACTCCAATTCATCACTGGGTTTGGTAATTTACCATAAGATAATTTTCTTTTTGTGTAGCGATACATTTGTTGAAAATCTGTGGTAATCGCCCAGTTAAAAGTTAGTAATCCGTATAGGAAAACAGAATAGTAATGTTGAAATTTATGGTGCTTTCTCCATTCAGAATGCTGTGAAAAACGCAATATTCTTCCCGCTTCTAAATCTTCGTCATGCTCGTGAATATTGGTGTAGGTGTGGTGCAGTACATTATGTTGTACTTGCCAGTTGTAAACATTTCCAGCAAGAATATAAATACTACTTCCCATTAATTGATTAACCCATTTTTTGTTAGAATAAGAGCCATGATTTCCATCGTGCATTACATTCATACCAACCCCAGCCATACCAATACCCATAAGAATGGTAAGCAATAAGTTAGCCCAAATGGGTAGGCCTAAGGTTAAAATTAAAAAATAAGGTGCTAAGAACATGGTAACCATAATGGCCGTCTTTAAATGCAGACGCCAATCACCTGTTTTCTTTAATTTATTTTCTTTAAAATAGTCGTTTACCCTTTTGTTCAGGGTTTTAAAAAAGTCGGCTGAGTCCTTTCTTGAGAAGCGAATGGTTTCTTTACTCATAATAGTTTTTTTACAAAGATAAGTCAATTCATAATGTATTAATGTAAATAGCTTCTTAAAAAGTGAATAAATATGCAATTTAATATGTTATTTTGTCCTTTTAATTTTCAATTTATACTATGGATTTCAAAATTCTTTTAAACTATTTTCCTGATCTAACAGAAGAACAAAAACATCATTTTTCTAAATTATCAGAATTATATGCCGATTGGAATCTAAAAATAAATGTCGTTTCAAGAAAAGATATTGAAGAATTGTATGTTAGGCATGTTTTACATTCCCTGGGAATTGCTAAAATTCAATCGTTTTTACCAGGTTCTAAAATTATAGATGTGGGCACTGGCGGTGGTTTCCCTGGGATTCCTTTGGCTGTTTTATTTCCAGAAGTGCATTTTACTTTAGTTGATGCAATTGGTAAAAAAATAAAAGTGGTGGATGAGGTCGTTGCAGGTTTGGGACTAACGAATGTTACAACGGTTAACGATAGGGTTGAAAATGTAAAAGGAAATTATGACTTTATCGTGAGTAGGGCAGTAGCTGCCATGCCTACTTTTGTGCATTGGGTAAAGGGTAAAATAGAAAAGGAATCGCTTCACGAAAGAAAAAACGGAATCCTGTATTTAAAGGGGGGCGATTTATCAGAGGAGCTAAAGGATTATAAAACGGCTGAAACTTTTGCTCTTTCGGATTATTTTCAAGATGATTTTTTCGAAACTAAAAAACTCGTGTATTTGCCTTTAAAATATAAAGGATAAAAAAAGTTCTGGTTTTGCTAAATGCCTAACCAGAACTTTTGAACTCAAACATTTGTTAAATTACATGCTTAATAGTCTTAGGTATGATAATCTGTAATTTCTTGCATAATTACGTACATAAGTTTCTATGTTTTTAAAGCTTAATCCTTGAGTTTCTTTTTTGCTTTTAAAATCTCTTTCTTTCATAATCCTTTTTTTTTAGGCACTAAAGGTAAATAACTTACTAATAGTTTACAATTAATTAACGTTAAATTTACATTAAAAGGATTATAAAAGATATTTATTATCAAAAAATTATGATTTTTCGTATAAAAAAACCATCTCAAAGTATAGATGGCTTTTAAATTATCAGTAAAATTCGTATTATTACCCTAAAAACGGATATCTATAATTCGTAGGGGTTACAAAAGTTTCTTTAATAAGTCTTGGTGAAACCCAACGTAATAAATTTTGAGCAGAACCTGCTTTGTCATTCGTCCCAGAGGCTCTAGCGCCGCCAAAAGGTTGTTGCCCCACGACGGCACCTGTTGGCTTATCGTTGATATAAAAGTTACCAGCACAATTTTGTAAGGCTTTTGTTGCTTCATCTATCACATAACGGTCTGTGGCTAAAACAGCTCCAGTTAAAGCGTATTCTGAAGTGCTATCAACTAATTCCAATGTTTTTGTCCAATCTTTATCCTCATATACATAAATAGTAACTACGGGCCCAAAAAGCTCCGTTTCCATTGTAGTGTATTTTGGATTTGTCGTCAAAATTACCGTTGGTTCAATAAAATATCCTTTTGATTTGTCATAATTTCCACCAGCAAAAATTGCTGCGTCTTTGTCATTTTTGGCGGCATCAATATATTTAGCTAGCTTGTCAAAAGAAGCTTCATGGATAACTGCAGTAATAAAGTTCGACATGTCTTCAGGGGAACCTGGTTTGTTCATCGATTTTAAATCTTCCTTCACCTGCTCTAAAATTTCATCAGCAGTTGATTTTGGTAAATATACTCGAGAGGCTGCACTACATTTTTGTCCTTGAAATTCAAAAGCTCCACGAACTATAGCAGTAGCTACTTGTTTTGGATTTGCAGTTTTATGAGCTAAAATAAAGTCTTTTCCTCCAGTTTCACCCACAATTTTAGGATAGGTTTTATAGGTATGGATATTATTGCCAATCTGTTTCCATAAATCTTTAAAGACATGGGTAGAACCTGTAAAATGAATTCCTGCAAAATCAGGACTCGCTAAAACCGTTTCAGTAATCATAACGGGATCGCCATACACTACATTAATAACCCCGTCAGGAAGTCCTGCTTCCTTAAAAACATCAACAATCACTTTTGCGGAGAAAATTTGACTATCACTGGGCTTCCAAACAACAACATTTCCCATCATCGCCGCACTAGCTGGCAAGTTGCCTGCAATAGCTGTAAAATTAAAAGGAGTAATAGCATAAACAAAACCTTCTAAAGGTCTGTATTCTACTCTATTCCAAATACCTTCGGCAGAATCGGGCTGTTCTTGGTAAATCTGAGTCATGTATTCTACATTAAAACGCAAAAAGTCAATTAATTCGCATGCAGCATCAATTTCAGCTTGATGAATGGTTTTAGATTGAGCTATCATGGTAGCAGCATTAATTTTAGCACGGTAAGGACCAGCTAATAATTCGGCAGCTTTCAAGAAAATAGCGGCGCGTTGCTCCCATGTTAAGTTAGCCCAAGCATCTCTTGAATCTAAAGCATTAGAAATGGCTTTTATGATATGCTTTTTTTCGGCTATATGGTAATGCCCAACGATATGTTTATGATCGTGCGGCGGAGACATTGGCTTTGTATTGCCTGTTTTTATTTCTTCGCTTCCGATATATAATGGAACATCAACATTTCCATTGAAATAAGCTTTGTATTGTTGCAATACTTCTTCACGTTCAGGAGTTCCAGGCGCATAACCTTTTATAGGCTCATTGAACGCCGTAGGAACTTGAAAAAATCCTTTACCCATTTTTAGTAGTTTTAATTAAAAAGTGTTCGTAAAGGTACTAAATCTTAAAAGGTGAAAAAAGGATTTTAAAGGAAAGAACTGATTAGTTCAAAGTAAAAGGGGCATTAAACTTAAAGGTCGGGATAGATACTTTAAATTTATCGCTAGATTTTAAATTAACCATATTATAATGTCCGTTCATAGCCCCAATGGTAGAAGTTAATAAACACCCAGAACTATAGGTATGTGATTTTCCTGGTTTTATAACGGGTTTTTTGCCAATTACACCTTCACCATCTAAAACTTCTAAATCGTTTAAGGAATCATAAATTCTCCAATGACGAGAGGTTAATTGTACGGGATCTTTACTTTGATTTTCGATAGTAATAGTATAGCCAAAAGCATAATGGGTTTTATGGTTTTTAAAGAAAGTACCTTCAAAACTTGTATTTACTGAAATCTTGATGCCTTTTGTTATTTGTGTAGTCATAATCATCAAAGTCTAAAGTGCTATTTGTAAAGAGATAAATATTTGTTTAGAGATGCAAAAATAAATCATTAGTAGTTAAGAGCAGTAAACTTTATGAAAACCTTTACGAATCTTAACAAGACAATGTTGATTACTTTTAATTTTTAATCCCTATTCAAAAAGCCAATTTCATTGTAAGTTATAAAACCTTATTAAATAGAATGTATTTTTCTGAAGTTTTTTCGGTGTAAACCTTTCTTTAAGGATTAGAGCTCAAATTAGTTACTTATGTTTCTTGAATTTGCATTCCCAATGCCTATAAGCCCATCATACAAAGCGCCAAAATCTCTATAATAAACAAGAATTAAATAATTATTTTCGGTAAAATGGAAATTACCTGAGACCTTGTTTAAGTTTATTTTTCCCTCATCGTTTTTTACAACATATTTATAGTTGTAAAAGCCTTGTTTCATTTTCAAGGTGGCTTCCATTAGCCCATTGTCAGCATTATAAGTCATTTTATTATAATCCTCAAGCGCGTAGTTATTGAACTTGCCAAAAACAAAAACATCATCTAAACCTAGTTGTTCTGTATAGGGAAGGCTAAAATGGACATAACTGTACTCTGCTTCTCTAGATACATCATCTCCTTGTGATGTATTAATTGCGAAATCGCCATTTATATCTGGAAAATAAGTATAGGGTCTGACATAGCGAAAAATGTCTGTAAATAAATAATGGTTGTATAGGTCTGTCACTTCAATATGTGATATAATAGCCGTAGGTGCTCTTAAATCTTTAGTGTCAAAATTTAAAAATTCATTGCCGCCAAAAAAACTTGTTTCCCTATCATATTTATATACCAATTGATTGCCTATGGTAAATTGCGGTTTTATATTGTAAAGAGCCGATGGCCAGTAATAATTTTGTAGGATGGCAATTTTAACTTCCTTTATAGGGTTGACCAATTGAAAATCGGCATAATTAATATTGATATGAACTACTTGTTTTTCATTTAAGAATTCAAAATCCCTAATTCTTTTTACCGTAGCGCCAACAGTAACTAAATTTTGATACACTAAAAAACGCCTTGAAAATTGAAGTTCATAATTACTGTCATATATTCTTAACATATAATTGCCGCTCACTTTTAAACGGATATTTTCATTAGGTATGGTAAGCCTATAATTGGAATAAGGTTGTAGGGTATTGTAACTATTTTCGTAATCGATGATTCTTTGGTTGTCTATACCATTTAAATATTGAGACTTTAGTAAGTCCGATGGCGTCCAATCGTAATTACAGTGAACAATGGTATAGTAAAAATCTTGTTCGGTGGCCGTTATGTCATCAAAATCAAGATAAATAGGTTCTCCTAATTGCACAATAGGAAATTGGTCATCAGTAGTTCCTCTAAAAACTATAGATTTTATGTTCGAAGGTGGATTTATTTCTTCCTGTATTTGAGAAAAAAGAGAATTTACAAATAAAAATAAAAAAACATGTTTAATAAATAATCGCATGTAATAGGAGTATTGTTCCACAAAGTTAAACAAAAAGTATGCCTTAAAAATTAACTTCGATTTAGTGCTTAAATTTATAGATAATAATTATGAAAACTTTCCATTTAGTCTTATTTTTGCATCAAAATTTTTTAACCTAAGGTTGATATTGATATGTCTAAAGACATCAGAATTAAAAAAGGGCTAAACATAAATTTAGTAGGTGCTGCTGAATTGGTAACTTCTAAAGCTTCTTTAAGTAATGTTTATGTCTTAAATCTTCAGGATTTTCATGGGATTTCCCCAAAAATACTGATTAAAGAAGGCGCAGAAGTAAAAGCAGGTGAGGCGCTTTTTTACAACAAAAAACATGAAAATATGCTTTTTGTTTCCCCTGTCAGTGGTGAATTGATTGAAATTAAGCGAGGAGATAGACGACGTATTATATCATTAAAAATTTCGGCAAGTAAAACACAGGAACATATAGAACATGCCATCCCTAATTTAAGTAATGCGTCTATAGCTGATGTAAAGGCTTTTATGCTCAAGACGGGGTGTTGGCCTTTTATTAAACAACGACCGTATGATGTAATTGCTGATCCCGAAACTAGTCCTAAGTCTATTTTTATTTCAGGTTATGCTACAGCTCCTTTAAGTGCGAATTTAGATTATACCTTAAAGGGTAAAGAAAAAGAACTACAGGCTGCTGTTACTGCTTTATCTAAATTAACAACAGGTAAGGTGCACGTTTCTCATTCTGGTTCAGGTTCTCCATTGGCTGATTTGCAAGGTGTTGAACATCATAATATTTCTGGACCACACCCAGCCGGGTTAGTAGGTACGCAAATCAATAAAATTGATCCTATTAATAAAGGAGAATTGGTATGGGTCGCGAGTCCTCAAGATTTAATAATCATAGGAGAAGCTTTTTTAACGGGTAAGTTTAATGCTGAAAGAACAATCGCACTTGCTGGTTCTTCAGTTAAAAATCCAAAATATTATACGGCTATAATTGGTGCTGAAATTGCAACCTTTTTATACGCCAGCGGTGTAAATGAAGAAAAATTTAGAGTAATTAACGGTGATGTGCTGACAGGTGTTAAATCTAGCCAATCTGGTAATTTAGGGTATTACAATACCACAGTTACTGCAATTCCTGAAGGCGATGATTATGAATTTTTTGGATGGAATAAACCTGTTTTTAATAAAATTTCGAACTCAAGAGCTTTGACCTTTTCATGGTTAACGCCTCATAAAAAGTTTGATTTAGACACAAATACAAACGGAGAGCATCGCAATTTTGTGATTACAGGAAGCTACGAAGAAGTATTTCCATTGGATATATACCCCATGCAAATTCTTAAAGCTTGCCTGTATAAGGATTTAGATGAGATGGAAGCTTTGGGAATGTATGAAGTTGCACCTGAAGATTTTTCCCTAACAGAGTTTATATGCGTGTCAAAACAACCGCATCAAGATATTATTAGAAAAGGCTTAGACTTAATGATTAAAGAGATTGGATAATGAGCTTAAAAAGTAATTTACATGATTTAAAAGAGAAGTATAAAGGAAAAAAAATGGCGCCTGCTTTTAATGCGTTACATACTTTTTTATACTTACCTAACAATACAACTCATAATGGGACTCATATAAAAGCTGCTGATGATTTAAAGCGCACTATGAATACGGTCATCATAGCTCTGGTGCCTTGTTTGATCTTTGGTATTTTTAACGCGGGATATCAGCACTATTTAGCGCTTGGTGAAATAGAATCTGCAAAAGGATTTTTAGGAGCATCATTTTGGTCATTAGATAATTTAATTCTAGGCGCTTGGACGGTTTTGCCTTTGGTAATAGTGTCTTACGGTGTTGGTCTTGCTGTAGAATTTTTATTCGCAGTTATTAAAGGTCACGAGGTAGAAGAAGGTTATTTGGTTACAGGTATGTTAGTGCCATTAATTGTTCCTATTGACATTCCCTTGTGGATGTTGGCAGTAGCGGTGGTTTTTGGAGTAGTTATCGGAAAAGAGGTTTTTGGAGGTACAGGTATGAATATTCTTAATCCTGCATTAACCATTCGTGCCTTTTTATTCTTTGCCTATCCAACTTGGATGACAGGCGATAAGGTTTGGGTACATGGTGCGGTAGAGCGTGCAGGTACTGCGGATGCCATTTCAGGAGAAACTATTTTAGGGTCCTATGCACAAAACAATGCTGTAGCGTATGATTATTGGGATATGTTTTGGGGTCTAATTCCCGGTTCGGTCGGTGAAACTTCTAAAGTTCTTATTATTATTGGGGCTTTATTTTTAATTTTCACCAAAGTAGGAAGTTGGAGAATTATTGTAAGTACGCTTATAGGAGCGCTTGCAATGGGTCTGATTTTCAACGGAGTTGTAGATTCTGGTTGGATTTCTGAGACTAGTAAATTCTACGGATTAATGAGTGTGCCATTCTGGCAACATTTAATTATTGGCAGTATTTTATTTGGTGCGGTTTATATGGCAACAGATCCAGTAACCGCCTCGCAAACAAATAAAGGAAAATGGATATATGGATTCTTGATAGGGTTTATTTCTATTATGATCCGTGTATTTAATCCAGCCTATCCAGAAGGGGTATTCTTGGCAATATTATTAATGAACGTTTTTGCACCAACTATTGACCACTATGTTATACAAGGGAATGTAAAACATAGAATGAATCGTATGAAAGTTAAAGCAGCGTAATTATGGCAATAAATACAGATAAAAACAGCTACACAATAATTTTTTCAATAGCAATGGTTTTCGTTGTTGGAGCGATCTTAGCAGGTTTGGCTTCAGGATTGAGGCCTTTAGTTAAAGCTAACGAACGCTATGAGAAACAACAAAATATTCTTTATGCCCTAGGTATAAATGATAATGAAGGTGCTAATGATGTGGCTTTCATCTCAACAGCTAAGGTTGAAGATCAATTTAATAAATACATCAAAAAACAGTACGTTCTACAAAACGGCGAGCTAACTGAAAATGATGAGGCCTACCTTATTGATCTTAAGAAAGAAGAAACAAAAGCTAAAAACAAAGATTATAATAGACGTTTACCAATTTTTGTAGGTGAAAAAGAGGGAAAAGAAGTATATATTGTTCCTGTTCGAGGTAAAGGCTTATGGGATGCCATTTGGGGCTTTGTGGCTCTTGATAAAAATATGACTATAACAGGTGTTTATTTTGATCACAAAGCTGAGACTCCTGGTCTTGGTGCTGAAATTAAACAACGTTACTTTATGGATGATTTTACTGGCGAAAAGTTTTTAACTGGAGAAGGCTTTGAAGGAATTACCGTGGCTAAGGGGAATAATGACCCCAAGAACGATAGAAAAGAAGATCATAAAATTGATGCTTTAGCTGGAGCAACCATAACAGGCGACGGTATTTCTGCAATGTTAAAGAAAGATGTAAAAATGTATATGCCTTATTTTAAGGCCTTAAATTAAAATCTCTATGGGAGTTTTATCAAAAAAAGACAGTAAATTAATTAGCGATCCTTTATTGGATAATAACCCTATTACCATTCAAGTTTTGGGTATTTGTTCCGCATTGGCAATCACAGCACAATTAAAACCATCTATAGTAATGGCAATTTCTGTTATGTTTGTAATGGGTGCTGGAAACGTAGTAATTTCGTTAATGCGAAATATTATTCCATCAAAAATCAGAATTATCGCACAGCTTATTGTTGTGGCGGCCTTAGTAATTATTGTAGATCAGGTGCTTAAAGCCTATGCTTATAGTTTAAGTAAAGAGTTATCTGTATTTATAGGTTTAATTATCACCAACTGTATCATAATGGGCCGTTTCGAAGCTTTTGCTTTAGCCAACGGGCCTTGGAGGTCTTTTTTAGATGGTATAGGAAATGCAATGGGTTACGGCTTAATACTTGTTATTGTAGGGTTTTTTAGAGAGCTTTTAGGTTCTGGAACATTATTCGGATTTAAAGTGATGGGTGATCCTGTTGAAAAAACTGGCTTATTTGCCTTAGGATACGAAAATAACGGTTTTATGGTATTGCCTCCAATGGCATTGATTGTCGTGGGGCTTATCATTTGGATCCAGCGTAGTAGAAACAAAGCATTAATAGAGGACTAAAAAATAGTAAGTAGT